>Ga0102963_1001461_pt1 | contig 10403 bp, 17 predicted proteins | sample SalPon2_C_H2O_MG_2_FD_84522 | JGI IMG/M metagenome (GOLD analysis project Ga0102963, IMG submission 84522) | Salt pond water microbial communities from South San Francisco under conditions of wetland restoration - Salt Pond MetaG SF2_C_H2O_MG | ecosystem: Environmental > Aquatic > Non-marine... | reverse complement strand
TTTATCCCAAAATATTAAATGTCCATGTCCTACTAATAGTATACTCCATTACAGGCTGTCGTAAGTTATGATATTTCCGCTTTTTAAAGATTTTAATTTTTTCAATTTGTCGTTATACTCATAATCGTATTCAAAGTCTGAATTTTTGATAGTCTCTATAGTTCCATCGTTTCCTATGTATATTGCCCACTTTTCAGATTCTCTAATGCTGAAAATTGCGTCATTTATTCTAGATATAACCATATTTATTGTTTGGTCTACATTTCCTGAAAAGTCAACAAGTTCATCATCAAATTCAAGATTGTGGCATAAATCTTTTTGAATCTGTATTCTAATCGCTGGAAATGAAAACATTTTCTCTATCCCAATAAAGAATCTGTAGGGTGAAAGAAGTTTCAGGCATCCTATCCCGTCTATCTCATTATCAAGTATATTGAAATCCTCAGTGTTTATTCTAAAATTAGTATGACCTATCCAGCAATCGAACATATTGTAAGGTGAAAAGTCGTCGTCAGAATCATAGTAGCCAAATGGAGTTTTTGTTTTCTTCCTGAATAGAATTGCATCCATTCCATTAATCATAGAAATAGTATTGTTTTCTTTTTCTTCATCCTCTTCTTCTACTTCGTCTTGCCATCCATCTTCTTCTTCTGCTATTTCTTCACTATCTTCTATTGGCATTAAGTTATTGGTTTCATTTTTAGGAGTAAACTTCTCCCACGCTATTTTTCTTTTTGCAACCATGCCTACTCCTCATTTGAAAGAACTTGGATTGAATAAGTTTTTATTCTTAGAATCAGAGAGATCCGTATAATCTTCTCTGATTAAACTTATTAATTTTCCTAGTGACTCTATTTCTTCCATTTTGTTGTCATTTATTAATTCTTTTTCTATTGTTTTATATACAAGTCCAAAACCAGATTCAGAAATTAAGCAAAACATTAATCTTTGAAAAGAGTCTATGCTGTCATATTCCATGCTTACGGATGGCTTTGAATCTATTAGTTCTATTTTTATGTAATTGTTCATAGTTGTTTATTATTCGCTAATCTATACAGATCTATATTTTTTTTGTCAAATATAGAATATGCGCCTTTTTTTGAACGTGTGAATGGTGTAATGTAATTGAAGCAAATGCATAGTAAGTTTTCTTTAATCTCAATATGAGAGAACTGCTTGTTATTGAATATATACAAAATGTCTTCTTCATAAAGAAATTCTGTTAGTTTTTTGTATATTTGATTATCAAAACTTTCTTTATTATTCAAAGAAAGCGTTGGAAAATTCCCATCTTGATCTAAAAGAACTAAAATCTTTGAATTATCATCATCAGACATAGTGATAACTTTTAGAGATATATTAACTAAGAAATTTTGCATACAGTGTCCTTAATAATTCTTGCTGTGTTTTTCCAGTTAAACCTTGTGGCAGTTTCAATTCCTTCTTTATTTAAATCAAGATTTCCGTCTTCTCTTTTTTTATGAATAGATCTCATATATTCAATAGCTTGTTCTATTTCATTTTTTCCAAACTTTTTCCATTCGAAACTTCCATCGAAAAACTTCATATCTTTTGCAGATTCGTATCCGCTTTCCATTTGAATTAGATTGGAATTTTTGCTATTGCAGAATTCTGTATGAGCAGTTGCATTTGTTATGATAAGATGTCTTCCTATGGAAAGAAGCTCTAATGCTTCTAAATTCCATCCTTCTGCTCTTGACGGAAATATACCACAATGTACTTGACGCATAATATTATACACCATGTTGTGGCTGTCCTGCCTATTGATGAATAATATTTTGTCTCCAAGCTTTGTGTTTTTATATTTAGCTATCCACGATTTAGATTCTTCTTCTGTTAGAAAGAAATTGTGAGGCATCATTATTAATATCACATCGTCGTGTTTTTCGAAGGCTTTGTTGAATATTTCAACAAGCTCATTGTGTCCTTTTCTTACTTCCCATTTACCAAAATTGCCAAATATTGTTTTGTCAACATTAGGCATGGGGGTTGGCTTAAATATGTTTTCATCAACACCAAGAGGCACAACATAAGTATTGCCTATAGAGTTTGGTATTTCAGATTCTATTACTTGCTTTGCCCAATTTGAGCAAACGAATAATTTGTCTGGATTTTGAAGAGAATGTAATTCATATTTATTGAACTTTTCAAGTTCAAAAATTGGCATACCAATTCTCATTCCTTTTCCACAGAAGCTACCAAGATCATTCTGATGCCATATTTTAAGAGATGGGGCATCAAAAGAATATTCCCAATTTTGTAATACATCAATTATATATGGAAGTATTTCTTTGTCTGGATCTGTTCGTCCAATTGGTATATGTCTCAGGTCAACATTAAGCTTCTTTAGTTCTTTAATTACATTACAGGATACATATCCATATGATGTCACGTTTATTGGAGCGTGTATGTTAAGTATCATTATTTTTTCTGAAAGGTTCTAGTTTTTCTTCTTGCAGTCTTTTAATATCCTCTAGTTCCTTTTCAAGTTTCCTGTGTGCCCTAATTGCAGTCCTTCTTCTTAGAAGCTTTTCTTTCACTCGTTTTTTTCTGTCCTGTGCTTTTCTTTCTTTTTGTTTTTTCTTACTCATCTGTAACGTCTTCTTGTGTTTTTATGTAAAGAATTTCATCAGACCTTAATAGTATAGTCTCTTTTCCTAGCTCAGTGTTGCTCACTATTTCTATGCAATTGTCGTCAAATTCACCAGAAAATACACTGTATACTTGATCTATCAATGCATTTGTGTCATGATGAGATAAGTATGCGTGTATCTCCTGTGAATTTTTGAGAAAGATTACTATTTTCTTCTTGTGTATTATCTTGTGCATTAGAAACTATTCTGAACATTTTCCTTCTTTGCAACCTTCATGATGCTACTAGCATACACAACTGGTTCACGACGCTTATTTTCATTCTTGTCAGTAAATTCTTCTACTGCGAGTCTGCCATAAGCAATAACCTTATCGCCCTTTTCAATGCTATGATATTCTAAATCATTGAAAGCATATCCAAAAAGCTTTACATCAATAAAAAGAGTGTCTTCAGTTTCTCCTCGCTTTGTATTGCAAGCAATTCTAACCTTACCAAAGTTCCCCTTTTCAGATTGGAAAACATCTGGTTCTTTCACTACGTTACCTATTAGTCTTACTTCATTATTCAACGGCATTTTATGTTCTCCTAATTTATTATAGCAAGATTAGGGGTTGGAAATTCCAACCCCTTTCTTTTTCTTTCACCATCCAAAAAGCGTACTAAGCATCTTACCGCGAACAATTTGAGCATGTCCACGATTTGATTGCGAATAAATTGCGGTTGCAAGATTTGAATTCATGCCAATCTTTCGAGCGGCCTGAAGAGTACCCCGCTTAGTCGTTGGGAATACACCATGACCAAGACTATGTGCAACAGCAGTTACTGGATTAAAAGTCTTGCCACCACGAACGCCAAGAAGTTTGTTGTCCGTATAGTAGTCCCACTTATATCCATTAGAAACCTTAGACAAAGTAGTCAAAAATTCATTCTGATTCATAATTTTCCTCCTAAAAAAAATCCCAGAGCCTAAAATTGCTCTCACCTTATTCTATCCGAAAACTGTTCGGTGTCAACTCGGTTTTCTGAAAAATTTTTTTTTGTTGATTTTCATCGGGTAAAGGCTATAATCTAGTAGCCAGTTGTTGATTCCTGGCGTACAGCCATTGTTTGGCAGACAAAAATCATCAACTTGAAGGTCGTAGGCGAAATAAAAATTAGCTAAAGAACCTCCAACGGCAAAAATTTCTCATTGAGTTCCGAGCAGTCGGGTTAAATTTTTGTCACGCTTTCAAGTTTTTTTCTCTTTCTGAGCTTTTATTATTTTTTCACTATAATAGATTGTTCTACAAATTATACTACTCTCTTTATATGAAATAGATATGAATACAAAATTAATATCATTTAGTTTATGGGGATCTAACCCGAAGTATACAGTTGGTGCATTAAGGAATGCAGAGCTTGCTAGAGAAATATATCCAGATTGGATATGTAAGTTCTTCGTAAGTACAAATGTTCCAAGAAACATAGTAGATGAACTATCTAGTTATGACAATGTTGTAATATCTATAAAAGGTGGTGATGCTGGATGGGAAAGTATGTTCTGGAGATTTGAAACATCGTATGATCAAAATGTTTATGCTTCTATCTTTAGAGATAGCGACTCAAGACTATCTTACAGAGAAAAGTATGCCGTAGATGAATGGTTAAGTAGTGATAAAACTTTTCATATAATGCGTGATCATCCATATCATAGATTCCCAATACTTGGTGGAATGTGGGGATTTAAGTACAACTTAAAGTATCCAATGCGTGAGCTACTAGATAGCTTTGATAAAAAAAATAGATATGGAACAGACTATGAGTTTTTTATTCAGAAACTTTATCCACTAATTCAAGATGACAAGATTGTTCATGATCCGTATTTTGATAAGAAAGATTTCCCTCAACCTAGAGCAGGGACTGAATTTGTTGGAGATGTATTTGATGAAAACGATAATAGACACGAGGAATTTTGGAAGTTCATAAGATGAGAATACTATACTGCGTAATTCATACGAAAAAGCAAAATAATAGAGTAGACAATATTATTAATACATGGGGAAGTAAAAAAGATTTGATCTTTTATTCAGACCATGAAGATTCAAAATTAAACATAATAAAAGTGTCTGGTAATTCAGAATACAATTCAGGACAAGAAAAGCAAATTAAATTTCTTCAAATAGTTGATAGTATATTTCCAGGTTATGATTGGTATATGTTTTGCGACAATGACACTTTTATTAATACAACTTTGCTAGAAAGAGAAATTCAAGATTTCAAAGACGATTCAATCTACGGAGAGATGATTAATTGCTGGCCTGAAGACTATACTCTATCATACCCTTCTGGTGGTGCTGGCTTTGCGATCAGCAGTAGAACAATTAAATATCTCAGCGATAAAGTAACTCAGCATAATGTAATATGGAGTGATGTTTCATTAGGTCTGAATCTGAGAAAACTAAAAATTAATACTATAGACAGAAAAGATGTATTCCACAGTCAGAAACCATCACATTATAACATTTCACATAACCAAGTTCATAAACACATAACTTTTCATTATATTACACAGTTTAACGAAATGTCTAACTTCCATAGAATTTGCAATAGAAGCTAATATGTTTATTCATCATCACTTAGGTCTTGGCGATCACATAATCTGCAATGGCTTAATCAGATATTTATCTTCAAATAACAATGTCAAATTATTCTGCAAACACAAGAATTATCAAAATGTTTCTTGCATGTATCGTGATAATAACAATATCAGTATTTTACCTGTTGGGGATGATATAGAGGCAGCTGCAATAGGATTGCAAAATTCAAACTATTTTAGACTTGGCATTGCGCTAAATTCTAATTTTCCTAAGAATCTCACATGGGATGAAATTTTTTACTATCAAATGGGTATATCTTACAATTTATCTTGGAGTAATTTTTTCTTAGAAAAACCTGAATCACAAAACAAAGTACCAAATAACAAATATAGTTTAGTGTCTAATCTAGATTCAACAGGTACGGATAGAATAGACTACAATAAAATTAATCACAATATAATCTACACAAATGAAGGAGGTTTTTTTGATAATATGGACTTAATATTTAATGCTACAGAAATACACACAATAGACACTGCCTACATACATCTTATAGACAGGCTGGATATAAAAAGTGATACAAAGTTATTTTACCACAAAAATTTCATACCCAAACACAACAATATGCATAGCAACTTTATTCTTTCAAAAAAATGGAAAATTATATGACAATAGAAATATCCAACGGAGAATTACTTGACAAATTAAGTATTCTAGAATTAAAACTCAAAAGCATTCAAGATAGTAATAAAAAATTAAATATCCAAAAAGAATATGATATGCTAATCCAATTTGCTACCATATTATTAAGCAACGAATTAGTTGCAGAACAATATAAGAAATTACAAGAAATTAATAGTAAACTATGGAACATAGAAGACAGCATAAGACTAAAAGAAAAACAAAAAATATTTGATGATGAATTTATAGGTTTAGCCAGATCTGTATATGTAACTAATGATAAAAGAGCGGCTATAAAAAAAAATATCAATCTCATCAGTAAGTCTAATTTTATTGAAGAAAAATCTTATGAACAATATTAGTTTTTTTGAACACAACAAGCTCTCTTATTTGCATAACAATAAAACTATCTTTTTTTGCAAAACAGATTACATAGGCAGTGATTTTGCTAAAATAGAAAAAATGCCTCATGATGTAATATTTATAACAGGAAACTCTGACCTTGGAATAACTGACGAAATAGCTGCTTTAGCTCCTAGAAATATTAAAAAATGGTATGCTGCTAATGCTCTCACTCATAATTCTATAGTAGAACCCATTCCTCTTGGATTAGAAAATCAATGCTTTTCAAAAAGAGATGGTCATGGAATAGGATATCCAGATAGAGCTAGTCTAAAAGAGACTATATTAAAAAATCTAAATACAAACTATGAGGCAACTGAATTCTTATATTGCAATTTTAACGTTGCTACAAATCCTGTACATAGACAGAAAATATACAATATCGCCCAAAAATCAAAACATATTACTATAGATAATCCAATATTAAGTTTGCACGATATGTTTCAAAAAATACAAGATCACAAAATGATTCTTTGTCCATCTGGTAATGGTATTGACACACATAGATTATGGGAAGTGCTATATAGCAACAGAGTACCTGTAACTATTAATATCAATAATTTTTCAATATATAAGCTCTACGAACAATTACCTATTATTATTTTAGACACCATAGAAGATATCATTGATTATGATTTACTGTATCAAAAATATCTTACTGTCAAAAATACTACATATAATTTGAACTTATTATCTATTGATTATTGGACAAATAGAATCAAAACTGATAGCACTAAATAGTCACATAAAGGATGCAATATGAAAAATCTAAAATTGAACTTGGGGTGCAGCAACAAGATAAAAGAAGGATATCTTAACATAGACCTATATCACAGAAACCCAAAAGTAAAAATCGCAGATGTTAGAGATTTAAATTTTTTAGAAGATGAATCTTGTGATGAAATAATAGCTCATGACATATTAGAACATTTACCTTTCCAAGAATCCTCAAAAACACTCCAAGAGTGGTGTAGAGTTTTAAAAGTTGGAGGAAAAATATCAATTCAAACGACTAATTTACAAGAACATATTCTTGCTTTCATAAATCATAAATGGTCACTGGGTCAATTAAATCATATGCTTTTTGCAGGTATCGGATGGACAGATGGCATTAGCAGGGATCATGATTGGCATAAGTCAATTTACACAATAGAATACTTAACAAATCAATTGCTTCAAAATAATGTAGAAGTAATTGATAGTAAGTTTAATTCTCACATAAATGTTGGTGATGGCAATTTGAATCTATATATTATTGGAGAAAAAACTTCATGTTAAACTCAAGTCATTTTGTGTTTAAGAATAAAAAAATTGAATATGCTACAAAATACATTCAGCATTATTTACAAAAAACAGAAAGACTAGTGGAATTACCATTGGCTAAATTATTTTTAGAAACATATGGACATCATGAAGATCTTATAGAAATAGGATGCGTAACACCGTATTATTTTGATGTTTATCATAACATATACGACTTACAGGACAAACACCCTAAGAATCAAAAACTTAATGCTAAATTTGTAGATACTAAAAATAAATATGTGCTGTCTATATCCACCATAGAGCATTTTAATATCTATGGATACAACATATCTAATGATAATTTCCTAGATCCAGCAGAATGGTTAACAAAAACAATATCCAATTCTTTAGGATTTTTTATAACGTTCCCAATGGGTTTTAATTCAATATTAGACGACTTTATTTTGAAATCTAATATTACAACATTATTTTTAAGCAGATCAAACAATCCCAATGAATGGATACAAAAGAATAAATCTGAATTAAGCCCAAAAGATATTATGTATGACTTCAGTTATACAACTTGTGCAAATACCATAGCTATCATAGAAAATACATTATGACTAAAATAGGCACACCAAAAACTTCATCTGGAATGGGAGATGTTCTTTTACTAACTGCTATCTGTAAACATATACCTAATTCTACTGTAGAGCTATATCCAAATGCGAAAAAATTTCAATTGTTTTTTGATCAAATATGTAAAGAAGTAATAATAACAGATCAGGCATTCGTAACTCCAGATATACCACCAGGACATTTTGCTCAACAAAAATTAAGATTTTATGGAATAAGAAATAAATGCTATCTCCCATATGTATATCCCAAAAATGAATACTTAACAAAAGGGCTTGAGTTAATAAAACACTATCACAACCCAATAGCTTTCGTTGCTAATTGTGCCGCCCATCAAAAAGCTAGAGATATGCCAAAAAATATCGCTCAAAATTTAGTAAACAATCTAATAAGCAAAAATCATACAGTTCTACAATTTGGTTTATCAAATAACTTGACAGAACTTCAAGGAACAACTCCTATAATAGATGTATCAGTATATGATCTTATCTGTTATTATTCCGCTATTAAAAAATTTATTGGAGTAGATACTGGAGATGCTCATCTTATGATAGCTTTAGGAGGATCTTGTGATTTGATTATACCTTCTAATAAAATTATTAGAAATCCTGAATGGTGGAATTACAAAAATTACAATCATATTACTTATGCTTATTTTTAATCATGTACTATAAATGCTCATTATTTTGCTCTTTCTATAAGGCCGGTAAATTCATAGAAGGATATCTAAAGAATGTATACGAACAATCCATATTTCAAGATATAGAGTTCATATTCCTAGACTGTGCATCGCCAGACAATGAAGGTGTAAATTTTTTAGATTCTTTAACAGAGTCAAATATTAAATATGTAAGATTAGAAAAAGATCCCGGTCTATATGCTGCATGGAACATAGCGGTTGATATGTGCTCTGCTCCCATTATAGGAAATTGGAATGTAGATGATAGGAAAAATAGAGACGGCGTTGAAATATTATTAAAACAGTTTGATAAAGATCCATCTCTTGATATAGCTTATGGCTTTACATACATATCAAGAATAGCTAATGAAACGTATTACCAGAATAACTACAATGAAATTTATCCATTCGCACCACACACCTTAAACAATCTACTTGCTAATAACAGTCCACACTGTATGCCTCTTTGGAAAAAGAATTTGCATGAAAAATTTGGATACTTCGATACTTCATATGATACTGCGGCAGATGGAGATTTTTGGTTAAGATGTGCGATCAATGGAGCAAAAATTCAACTCGTAAATCATCCAGTTGGGTTGTATTACGAAAATCCTACAGGCAGATCCACAAATCCAGAAACTCTTTCTAAAATGATCAAAGAAGTTTTTGAGATGAGAAGAAAATATATACAATATGTCAAATAAAAGCCACCTGGGGGAGTTGAACCCTCAACCTGTTGATTACAAATCAACTGCTCTGCCAATTGAGCTAAGGTGGCAAAAATGGTGGGATTTAAAGGCTCCCACCTAGCCTTATTTACTCTGCCTTAACTGGCTCGCTCACTTCCCTACATGAAGCACAAGCTGCCTCACATGAACATGCTGCTGCAAGAGCTTCTACCCGTGCTGCCCGTGCCTCAAGGCGACATGCTCGTCGTGTAGCCGCTCTTGCTCGTAGACCGCCAACAACACGCACAGGGGTTGTAACTACCTGAGTAGTTGTAGTAACAACCTGTGTAGTAACAGTCTTAGCACATGAACCACAAGTACCAGCAAAAGCTGGAACAGCAACAAAAGCCAAAATTAGTGCAAGAAAAACGTTTTTCATAAAAACTCCTTTTTTATTAAGTAAAGTGAAATACCACTCCTACTATTATAGCCTATAAGGTAGGTATTGTCAATAAAAAAGACCCCAGATTTCTCCAGGGTCTTATTTTTAATCTTTGTTTATCCTCTCTCCCACAATAATCATATATACTGCAATTACTGATAGAGGGAGAAGATAGAATATAAAAAAGAGAGATAGTCCCATTACTGTTGTGCCACTTCTCCTCCTGCACGGGTAATTAGTGCAGCGAATACTCTTAGATCAATATCCTCATTAACATAGGCGGTTGAACCATCTGTTCTGGTTACATTCATACCGCCAGGATGCCAAGCAAATGCTTCGCCATTATTTGTCTTGTTCATAGGATGGCCCATGTTTCTAGCAGCACCCTTATCTCCATTAGCATCAATAGGATGAAGCTTAAACGGACCAAGACTATCTGCCCAACCAAGACACTGATTAA
>Ga0102963_1001458_pt1 | contig 10414 bp, 24 predicted proteins | sample SalPon2_C_H2O_MG_2_FD_84522 | JGI IMG/M metagenome (GOLD analysis project Ga0102963, IMG submission 84522) | Salt pond water microbial communities from South San Francisco under conditions of wetland restoration - Salt Pond MetaG SF2_C_H2O_MG | ecosystem: Environmental > Aquatic > Non-marine... | reverse complement strand
TTCAACTGTTCTTTAAGTTTTATGTTCTCATAATGCAAAACAGATTCTTTAAGTGCTATTGTGTCTATACCTTTCTCAGATTGTTGTTTCTTCTCTAACATTCCAACATATCTAACGGCATAATCATCAAATGAAGCTAATCCATTCTTATAAACCTGATTGTATTTAGCATAGAAGTCGTGGTTCTTAGCCAAACTATGTATAACTGTAGAATGGTCCCTATTTAACAAACTACCTATATCTGATAATGGTTGTGCAGTATATTTTCTACTTAGAAAGTAATACATAGTCCTTGCTTTAATGTATTCATCCTTCCTTGTGTTCTTCTCTATGTTAAACCCATAGTATCTATCCACAAATTGCTTTATCTTCTCTATCTTAATCTTGTTGTAAAGCTTCTCTTGAAGGTCTGCTTCAGCTTTTTGTATTGTCTCTGTCATAGTTTAATTTTATTTTATCTGATAAATTACTTTTTTCTGTTACCATGTAGAAGTTCTTTATGAATCCATAAGTCTCCATAGCTCTAAGAACCCCTGAACACTCTTCATACATTTCTCTACTCTCTAAATCCTTTAAAGCCATCTCCATATCATACATAGCTTCCCTACTTGAATCATTAGCCAAATCAAGCATAGCTATCCTGTACGCATCATCTGTTATTTTCTTCCTTTGTTCACTTGTTAAATTCTCTCTTGACATCTAAATACTTTTGATAATACCTTTTAGTTTGGTTATATGTGTAACCCTTATATATACCACCATTCCACATTCTAACCATCTCTGACTCTGTAGGGAACCTACAATGCTTTCTAAGGAATACCTCTCTACCATAACACATGTACAACTTAAATACCTCCTCAGAAGCCTCCTCAGAGAACATCTGTTTGTGCTTATAGTTAGTACCATAAATCCTATTAACATCCTTTAGAACGCTTCTCTGTATCTGTAGGATGCCATAAGACCTTCCATTGTCTCCAATAGAATCAGGATTACTATTTGTCTCTACAACTTTCAGTATAGACATTATAGATGTTAAAGTAGATAGTATGTAAATATTAAAGGATGTCATGTGTAACATAATTTCTAACAGAGTCTTTAGGGTTATTATCTAAAAAGAAGTATTTAAAGTTGTATATACCCCTCTCTATCTTATCATATCCTCTTTGTATAAACTCTCCACTACATTCAAATATACCAATATCTTTTGTATCTTTATCAACTACAAGGAATATAAATTCTGTAGCATCAAACAATTCTAAATACAGAGCCGCTTGTAATTCGTATGAAAAGTTCTTTGCACTCCACTTAAATTTTTCTATACCACCACTTGTGCTTTTTAAATCAATAATGGTAGAACCCTTCCTTGCATCTGCTTTACCTCTCACAGCAATACCATCTATCATTTTAATTGCAGGTTCTTCAAAAGTACAGCCTTGTAATAATTCAGAGGCAGAATCACATTCCTCAACAGCTTTGGCAATCCAATAAGCATTATCCATTTCTGACTGAGTGTAAACAGATTCTACTCCAAACTCCTTTACAGCATCCTTAAAACCTTTAGCGGCTTTAGTACTATCCACAATAGTAAGTTCGCTTAATCTATGCTTCTCTAACACGCTTAGATGTATTAATCTACCATCTCTAAGTGGTTGGGCATTGCTGTTAAATCTTAAAGACTTTTGATAAGCTTTGGGACTTTCAATTAGTTTCTTTAATGCAGAACTACTTAATGCGTTTTTACCTAAGTGTCCATAATAAAATGGGTCATGTAACATCTCTTTTAAGATGTCCTTCTCTTCCCATTGTTCTCCGTTTAATAATGTAATCATAATAATTGTTTTAATGTTTATCTTAATGATGCTTCAAAGCATTGTGTTGAACATTCTCCTGCCCTGTCCATAGGCTTTCCACATACAGAACATTCATAATCCTGCTCTTGTGGTTCTTCTAAGTAATCAAAGTAATTCATGTCTATTGTTTTAATGTTGAATACAAATATAAACAAATTTTGTTAATAACCAACTATAAAGCAAAAAAAAGGAGGGATTTAACTTTCCCTCCATTGTAAGTAGCATACTGCAAGTCTCTGTTGTATGTTTGGATATTCCAAGTTCATGGTGTCATCCGCCATACATCTGTTAGTGAACTCTTGCTGTAATTCACCTTCTTTTGGTTTTGGTAGTGGCATAATTATCTGTCTTTATAGTTATAGTTGTAAGGACTGACCACTCCATCTTTAAAGTCTTCAGCCTCTTTGTTTCTAAGCTCTCTCACAAAAGCTATCTCTCTCTCAATATAATCCTTAGCTTTATAAAGGTCTTGTAGTTCATCATCCTTCTTACCCGCCCTTGCTATATACTTTACTACATTACCTCTGTTGAAGTTTAGTTTGTAATGCTGACAGAAATCTATTACATCATAATCCCCTGTCGCTTCATAGTGTATTGCGTTACCTCTCATCTTAATCTATTCTTAAAAATTCAGCGGCTGCATGCTCTGTAAACCACTCTTTGTTTTCATTATACTTATCTATTACTGCGTTCATCATAACAAGCTCATCTATGTTACCACCCTTAATCTTATCAATTAAAGACTCTATAGAGTTTAAGATGTTTGTTACCATCTCAGGGTCTGTAGAATAAATCTCATCATAGCCTTGCTTTATAGTAGCTTCCAATGAGTTGTTTAGTCTATTAAATGTTTGTTTAATGTTTTGTCTGTAGTTAGTAGTATGAACAAGTTTGTCATTTGCCTCTAACCATAACTGACCAATAAGCATTGACTTTAAATAAGCCAACTGCACGGGTGCAACCTGCGGTTCTTTTGTCTTTGTTTCTTCCATTATGATATATCTTTAAGTTTCTTAATATCCCATTTTTTACCAAGAGAATTTAGGAAAGATACTACGGGGATATTTTCACAGCCTTTCCATTCTTTTTGAGTATAAAAAGCAGTAACAAAACACTCGCTAAGTGGTATGTCTTTATCCACATCATAGTAAGTGTGTTCTACCTTTAAAACAATCCCCTTATCCCATCTATCAACTATACGCTCAAGCATAAGTCTTTGTCCTGTTGGAATCCTGTTGCCTCTTCTTTTTACCTCCATTAGTATTAATGCTTTATTTCCAAACTCTAATACAGCATCTACATCTGAAGGGTGAATAACTCCATTCTGAACTCCTGAGAAATCTATGGCTTGTTTTACTTGTTTACTACTTCTTATTAATCCCATTAAAATTATTTATATTCGTTCATTAAAGTCTTCAACTCATTGTAAGTTGACATAAAACATCTACCACATGATGTAGTCTTTTTATTGGAGTGGAACACTCTGTTATAGATTGTATTCATCTTCATTTGTTGTGCTGAGGGTATTGTAGTATTACCAACTCTAAACACTTCACTAAGGTAGTTGTATTCATCTTCAGTTAAACACTCAGGTTGCTTATATCTAAATAATTTATTTAGCTTTTCCTTGCGAGCATCACACCCGCAATCCTCACCTGCTAAAAACTTAACAGCTTTCTTAATTCCTGTAGCTTCTGTAATTTTTTCAATAGTGTCTCCAAGTCCTGTTGACTCTTCTGATTGTTTAGCCTCAAACTGAGCCTTCCACTCTCTGTACTCTTTAGTCCTTTTGTCCCCTTTAAATTCTTCCATGATTAGTTTTTATTTATTAAATGATAGTCTCCGTTATAAAAGTCAAGGACATCTTCTTCAAATTTATCCTTGAGTATTTTCTTATAGTTCTTTACAGAATTGAATATAGATGTTAAACTTATCTTACTACCTGTAGCAATATCTCTAAGGGAGAGGCTTGACTTGTAATAAGTGTTACATAGTTTAGCATCGTATAAATGCCATGAATTAATCTCATCTGTTATACTACTCATTAAATTAGTGAAAGCCTCATCTTTTTCTAAATCTGTCATTTCATTAAGAAACACATCCTCTTCCTCATCTTCACCATCACTCTCTATATACTCAAAAAAAGAATATTTGTTCTTAGCTTTCCTATAGTCTATATAAAGGTTTTTAAGTGTTACAAAGACATAGAACCTATTAACCTCTTCATCATTGTACATTATCTTATTCTGTTCCTTAATAAGTCTGTACAGTTTTAAGTACATCTCCTGTACTATATCTTCAGCAACATCTTTAGAACAACCCATGTTTATAACCATCTTTAGCCATAAGGTATGTTCTTTAGCTAACAGCTCTAACATTTATTTTCTATCTCTTTTAATTAGAATGTACATTGCAAATATAATGAAATGAAATCTTAATAAATCATATTGAGCTTCATCATCTTCTACTCCATCAGGTGTTATGTCATGTACATAATCAATTCCTAAAACAAGACCATAAAGAGCCTCAAAGTTTACTATTAGCATATTATTTAAGTTTGTTGGTTTTTATTAGTTCTATAGTTCTATCACACTCTGATTGGTTCTGTGGCTTATATAGAGTATGGTTAGGGTATTTATCAGCAATAAGTTTCTTAAATAGTTTCCATCTCATTGGAAAGCTCTCATTAGCTCTACCTTTGGTTTCTATTATAAAACCATCCCCTATAAAGTCAGGTGTATATTTAATTGGTAATACCTTCTTAGAGCCTCTGTTTGTATATTCTCCTTTACCATTAGATTGTCTCTCGTATGCTTCATTTGTGAAATCAAAACCCTCCACAAGGACAAACTGCTCTCCTTCATATTCAGCCTTTATCTTAGCCTTTTTCAGAGCCATATACATATACCTCTCAAGACCTGAAGCAAAAGTAATTCCATCATAATTAATCTTCTTAGATTGAACAGGACCTCTCTTCTTACTTTTACTTCTTCTCATATTATACTACTTTAACTATATTCATTCCCTCTAAAGGGTCGTATAAGTCTCCTACAACCTGCGGTAAACCATACTCATTAACACTAAAAGAAAACTTCTCAAATGGAAATCCCCTACTCCTCTTACATGAAACCGTTACCATATTCTCATGCTTTGTGTTCTGCTCTAACAATATCTGACTCTCCGCCTTTTTCTCAAGGAATGAACCCAAATGACCACTCGGCTTGTCGCTACCAAAGTTACTATGAATAACTGTGATAATATGTATGTTTAACTCTTGTGTCCATTTCATTAAATACTGAACACATATATTAGATTGGTTTATATCGTTAACATCAGAAACAAGGTCAGCAATACCATCTATGATACAAACTCCTAAATTCTCTGCTATATTGTATAAATAATAATCTATAAACTGCAACCTCTGTTCAAAACTATATTGCCTTAAAGCAAATGTATGGTAGTTGTCAAAATTATCTTTACCTGATATATCGAATGGTCTTCTAAACACTTTAGCCGCATGGAACTTCCCTTGCTCTGTATCTATATGTAATAATCCTTTACCTTCTCTATGCCCTCTCATAGCACCTCCAAAAGTTACTTTGTCATTCAAATAAACACTACTCATTAGTGATATTAGAAAGGTCTTGCGGGTCTTTGGCGGACCATACACAAAACTGAAATTGCCATAAGTTCCAAGTGGTATTGGAAATGATTTACCACCCATCATTGTCTCACCCATTGATATAGCTACAGGAGGGTATTCTACCTTTTCAAAGGGGTTAACTCTACCATTTTTATTAATCTCTTCAAATAACTTAAAATCTTTTTCAGTATATTCATTACTCATGTCTTTTGTCTTTGTCTTAATTTGTCTTGTAATAAAAAAGAGGTGGAGATTAACTCCCCACCCCTAATAGGTATTTAGATTAGAATGGTAAACCACTATCATCTACTGCAACAGGAGCTGCTTTCGGCTGTGCTACAGCATCATCCTTCTCTGCTCTTACGATGTTTCCATCAGTCCAAAACACTTTACCATTACCTAAGTACTGCTTAGGCTTCTTAGCTTCTCTCTCCTCTTGTGTTTGAGAATCAAATGCAGAAACATTGTTTCCATATTTTGACTCATCATTGATTGCTAATGTAAAGTCGTAATACACTTTTCCATTCTTTCCTTTAATGAATTTCTCTTTTGGTAATGATGATACATCAATACTTACGCTTAATAAACTTGCCATTGTAATAAAATTTAAAATTAATAATTATGCTAATAATTTAGCTTCAACTGTTTTTGATATACTGTATTTCTTCTTTATATCAGCGATACTATTACCCGCTTTGATATATGCCTGTGCTTTTGCAAACTCAGGAGTTCCTTCATTTAACCAAGCCTTCTTCACTAATGTAGTGGCTTGGGGTTTGTCATGTGTGTTTGTAGCATCACTATCTCGTGTGTCATCTATCAAAAAGATGCCATTCAAACAGTATTTACGAGCATAACTCGAGCTACTTCCAAAACTTTGTGCAATATCCATACCCTTACGATTAGGGTCAATACCCGCTTGTGCTTTAGCTTCTACACTTCCTTCAGGTGAATGTAAGATTGCTCTTGCTTCTACAAATACTAATCCACCTACTTCTTTAATTTCATCTGTAATAGTTAGTGATAAACCATACTTGTTTAATAGTGGTTTAACGGCTTCTAAGATGTCTTCTTGATTTCTGTAGCTATACTTACCAAAAGAATTATATTGGCTCTTAGGAGCTTTTAATTCGCTTTGGATAGCTATAACTCTCTCGTGGAAAGTTAGTTCTTCTGTTTTTGTTTCTGTTTTCTTTGCCATAATGTTTGTTTTAATTATACTTTGTCAAATATAGTGTATTAATTGTTAATAAAAAAATAATATTTAAGTTTTGTTGCATTTCATCTTTAGAGTTTCTAACTCTACTTGAACATCATGGAGCTTCTTATATAGCAATCTATTCTCCATATCTATCGAATCCTGCTTATTAAAGAGTTGGTTAGTAAAGTAAAACATTCTGTCATTCAAACTTATCATGTTTTTTACAACCTTATTATTTGGGTCTTTAACTAAACCATCTTTTAAGATGTTGTTTATCTCCATGAACATCTCTAAGTAACTATCCCTCGAATACATCACCCTTAACTATTCTTTTGTAATCTTCAGGACAATCTCTATCACACAACTCATAAATGTATGTAGTAAGTTTCTCATTCTTTAATTCAAGCTCCTCTATCCTACTTAATAGTGCTTCAATTCTTGCTTCTTTGTAACTTAATAAATCGTGGCTCATATTGTTATTTTTATGTGTAAACATATTTGTTTACTTTTATATATATATGTAAACATATTGGTTTACTCGTCAAAAAATTCATTAACTGCTTCTGTACCCCAACTTGCTGCTAAGGTTATTTTTCTTAACAGGTCTATATATTCTGTAAAGTCTATATCTGAATGGTCTACTTCTACTGAGTACTTATACTCGTACTGTTCTATTGTTATTCTGTAAGGTTGTTTTTTCATATCTCTTTGGTGTTAAAGGTTTGGTCAAAACACTGTTCGTTATCGTAATAGTTTACCCAAAAATCTACGTTTTGTCCTATTGATTGAAACTCACACATAACTTCTTTTTCTTTCTCAAGCATTGATTCTGCTATTTCTAAATAAAATTGAGACATTCTAATAGCTATCAAGCCACCGTTAGAAGGGTGTGTATTATAGTGCAAAGTATCTTCTTTGAGTTTTTCTTTCATAAACTCAATCATTTCTTGCATTGGTGTTTTCATTTGCTTTTAATTTCTAATGTTGGATATGCTTCTGCATACTTTTTCTCTTCAGACAAATGTCTTCCTCTATCTGCTCCTGCAGGAGGGGTCAATCCTGTTATTGGATTCAACCCCATATCCCACCATGGTTCTGCTAATTTACTCATATTAACTAACTGCTCTTAATGACCTGTCATATTTATTTTTCATGTATTCAAACTGCTCGCCTTCATTTGAATAAGCTTTGATATAGTTATTTTTAACCATGTGTTCTATAGCATCCATATTTAAACCATTATATTTATGATGCAATCTTTTAAGAGTTCTAACTATCTTGTTACTATAAGGGTTTGTATTCATCTCATACTTACTCATTAACTGCAAAGCCTCAAATACATTGTTAGCACATTCTAAATTAACTGTAAACTTCCCCTGCTTTAATATAGTCTTAATTCCCGTTGAGTTTCTACTACTCATCAACAACTCTAAAGACCTAATTGTATTCATCTTCTTGTTGGTTATCTTGCTCCACTTGTCAGCAACTTCTAAGGCTGTAGTGCAATCTATGTCTCCTTTAACAGATAATCTTCTACAGAAATCTTCAGCAGTCCATCTTTTACTCTCTTGTAATTTAGCTATAATCTTCTCAGAAGCGTTCTTAGACATTACATAAGGAACAACCATCTTATTCTTCCTTAAAGCAATAAACCTATGCTGACCTTCAATAATCTCATAGTTCTGATTAACAATAATAGGGATTTGAATACCTATCTCTAAAATAGAGCTTTCAATCTTTTTAAGGTTAGAGTTGTTAATGTCTCTGTTTTCAAGGACAAAGTTAAACTTTTCATAGTTCTTTGTCTCTCCTAAATACCAATTTGTTTTCATAATTATAATTGTTTTAATGATTAATATGAAACAAACATATATATTAATTTAATACAAGTCAAGAACTTTAACATAATTTTAACAAAAAAAAGGGTTAGCTTTCACCAACCCCTCTTCTTACATTAAAACAAATTAATAGCAAAGATACAAAGACAAAATTGTATTCTTTTAAGACTCTACCATAGATAGAAAGCCTTTTCTTTTAAATCATCAGTATCAAAATACACAGTCTCTCTGTTTACTGCTATCCTCTCAACACCAAATTCAACTAACGCTTTTATTATTACCATTCTCTTTTTATGACCTACACACCTTAATCTTACAGCTTTACCAACTCTATGACTATCTGTAGAAACCAACCCCATCTTATCAGCTACAGGCTTTGACACATAACCAAGTTCTACATTCATCACAGCTTGGGTTTTCCTTACTATAGCATCTAATATAAGGACAGGTTCTCTTTCCATGAACCTAAAGCCACTTCCTTTTGAATCAGGACTATCAAACATATCCCAAGTTAGGTATGTTAATCCTTCACAATTCTGTAGCTCTTCCTTAGTCATTAGACTTCTTTAGTTTTATACTCCTTATCTTGATAGTATAACAACTGAGAACCCGCAAAGCTATCTAAGTCTTTTATAGCTCTATAGATTACCCTACTCTTTTTTTTTACTTCTTCTATTTCAGATTTAGTAGAGTCAGAACCTAAGTTTGTGTACATGTTGCTGTCAGCCTCCAAAAGTTCATCAATCCTTTGTCTGATGCTTTTATTGAAGTCTTCGGCTATTCTTTTTACTTCTTCCTTATCCATATAACAAATATATAATAAAGATAACAATATACATGTTAATAATTTATTTAGTTATCAACTTGATTATGTCAAAAAAAACAACTAACTTTACAAAATAAAAGAAAGACTTCTAATTAAACTTTAGAGCCGTAGTCTCAAACGGAGGCGAATAAAGAAACAGCAGTAGTAATTATTTTATAAAATATAATAGGGTAAGTATGTTCAAAAGTGAACTGCCACTTGCTTTAGAGTGGTTTATAGTAAAGATTTACTTTACATTTTCTTTTTTAGCACTTCCAAAGTAATAACCAAATATACTTAGTGCAACACCTTCTACAATACCTAAAAGATGTATAAATATTTCTTTGTTAGAAGCAGGTACTTCAGTAGTAACAACTGTATATACTAAGAAGGCAAATGCTAACAGACCTACAACACCTGTAGCGTTAAACATCCAATCAGTACCATACCTTCTTAAATTAACCTCTCTCTTCCTTGCAGACTCCCTGTCTCTAACCTCTATGTCGTACATGTCAACTAAATGCCTATGAGCCTGCTCCTTCTCATCTGCAGTTAAATCAGGGTCTGTATCTATAAGTTTCTTCACAACACCCAATAAACCACTATCAGGTAATAAATCACCTATAGCTTCACCCATGGTAGATTTACTTCCCAAAAGGAACTTACCAAGCTTAGTGTCTCTAAAAGGCTTTTTATCTATCATATACTATGTTTAAGAGGGTACTATGTTTAATAGGTCCAAATTACATTGGCGGGTTTAGAAGAATCCCTATCTACATGAATAAACGTATCTGCAATACCTATTCTGTTTAAACCTACTTTTAATAATGCACTTACTATTATATGTCTTGCTGCACTATTAGTACAAGCAATATCTGCCGCTAAACCTTTTGTATGACTTGAGTTGGAAACCCCACCAACCTTACGATTGTGAGCTTCCGACCTGTAGCCACTTGTTATTCTGAATGGTATATCACATAGTGAGCGTGCTTGGTCAAGTCTACTTAAAAACTCCTTATCCATAGCTTCGCCACTTCCCACCATATCAGGACTATCAAACTCAGAAAGTTTAAAATA
>Ga0102963_1001456_pt1 | contig 10433 bp, 7 predicted proteins | sample SalPon2_C_H2O_MG_2_FD_84522 | JGI IMG/M metagenome (GOLD analysis project Ga0102963, IMG submission 84522) | Salt pond water microbial communities from South San Francisco under conditions of wetland restoration - Salt Pond MetaG SF2_C_H2O_MG | ecosystem: Environmental > Aquatic > Non-marine... | reverse complement strand
GGAAGTGCTCTCTGTATAATGTCTACATGACCGAGGGTAAGTGGATCAAATGATCCTGGAAAGACTGCAGTATTGGAACTCATATTGTAAATATACGATTAGTGTAGTGCATTTTCAATTGCTGAACTAAAAAGTTGATTTAGAGAAATACCTTCCTCTCTTGCTTGCATAGGTAATAAACTCTCTGAAGTCATACCTGGAGTGGTGTTGACCTCTAACAAATAAGGTTCATCCCCCTGAAATATAAACTCAGACCTACTAAAACCTTTAAGTTTTAATACTTCGTAAATTTTCTTTGCAGTTGCTCTTAGATTTTTTAGTTGTGTGTCACTGATGCGAGCAGGAGTGATTTCGTGTGATTTTCCTTCGTATTTAGCTGCATAATCAAAAAAATCATTTTCAGTAGTTATTTCAGTTGCAGGCAATACTTTGGTTTCACCATTGTATGTGATCACTCCGATCGATACTTCAATTCCATCCAAATGGGATTCAATGATAATTTCATCGTCCTCTTTAAAGGAAGATTCAATAGCTCTTGGAAGCTCTTCTTCTTTATGAACCTTTGAAATTCCAAAACTAGAACCAGATTTGTTAGCCTTTACAAAACAAGGGAGACCTACCTTTTTTACTATCGCTTTAGTGTTGATTTGATCCCCTTTATTGAGGTAATAGGAAGCCGCTGATAGAATACCATATGGCTTTAAGACACTCAGTAAATCTCTTTTGTTATAAGTGAGTGCTGATTGGTAAAAATCACAGGCTGTTTGAGGTAAACCGATCAGTTTAAAATAGGCTTGCATCAATCCGTCTTCTCCAGGAGATCCGTGAATCGCATTGAAGACACAATCAAATGTAATTTTTGTGTTGTTGATTTCGATTGAGAAATCAGATTTATTCACCTCGTATTTTTCCATGTTCTCATCTTCGTGATACCAAGAGTCCTGGGTGATAATAATTTTGTAGGGATGGTATTTTTTAGGGTCTAAATGTTTCATGACTACTGAACCACTAATCATTGAAATACCATACTCGGAGGTAAATCCTCCCATAATCACAGCGATATTTTTCATAAGCCTGTTTAAACTAGTATATCAAAGATAAGCAAGCTTTTGTAATTCTACTAGTTCTCGATGATTTGAGTTCATTACTTTGAACTTATTGTTATATTTGCCCTATGGGAACATTTAAAGATTTTCTAAAGAGCAAAACCTTTTTCAAGCAGCTGCTCAGAGCGTTTGTAATCAGTTTGGTAGCAGTACTGCTTTTGATGCAGCTCCTGCGATTGATCACCAGACATGGTAAGAGTATTTCAGTTCCAAATTTAGTTGGAATGGAACTCAGTGAAGCTACCGACTTAATGATTGAGCAACAGCTGAGCATTAAAGTGATTGATTCCTCAAAATACGATCCCAGCTATCCCAAATTCGCCATCTTAGATCAGTCTCCGAAGGCATTTAAAGCAGTTAAAGCCAAAAGAAAAATATATGTAAGCATCAATCCATCTGGGTATTCATCTGTTTCCATACCAGATATTATTCAAATTACCAAGCGTAATGCCATTTCAAAACTCAATGCAGTTGGATTACAAATCGATACGATTACGTACATACCTGCTCTAGGAAAAGACATGGTTTACGCCATTAAATTTGAGGGAGATTCGATTGCAATTGGAGCTCAGTTACCTAGAATGTCAAAAATAGAATTGGTTTGCGGTGATGGAAGTCGAACCAAGGTCGAAGATTTAGAAGAATTAGAAGAGAATATGTAATGGAGGAATTAGGACCAGACATCGACGATTTACACGAACATTATAATTTTACAGCATCGAAGGGGCAGGAGCCACTTAGAGTTGATAAATTTTTGATGAATTTTATTGAACACGCTACTCGTAATAAAATTCAACAAGCAGCAAAGGATGGATGTATCTGGGTGAATGATCACCCAGTAAAGTCTAACTACAAAGTCAAAGCGAACGATCAGGTACGTGTGATGCTACCACATCCACCACATGAATCTCTATTAGTTGCAGAAGACATTCCTTTGGAAATTGTGTACGAAGACCAGGAGCTTATGGTCGTTAATAAACCAGCTGGAATGGTAGTGCATCCAGGTCACGGAAATTACTCAGGCACCTTGATTAATGGTTTATTGCACCATATCGAAGGTTTACCACTGAATTCAGATGAACGACCTGGTTTGGTTCATCGAATTGACAAAGACACCTCAGGCTTGTTAGTAGTGGCCAAGACAGAACATGCCATGACGCATCTTTCGAAGCAATTTGCTGATAAAACTTCAAAGAGAGAATATATCGCCTTGGTATGGGGATTGGTGGAGGAAGACAGTGGTACTATAGAAGGGCATATAGGTAGGCATTTAAAAAACCGATTGTTAATGGATGTTTTTGTAGACGGTGCCTATGGAAAAGAAGCCATCACTCATTATAAAGTCTTAGAGCGTTTGAGTTATGTGACCCTAGTATCATGTGAATTGGAAACAGGAAGAACACATCAGATTAGAGCCCATTTTAAACATATTGGACATCCGTTGTTTAACGATGAGCGCTATGGTGGTGATCAAATTTTAAAGGGGACTACCTTTACTAAATACAAGCAGTTTGTAGACAATGCCTTTAAAATATTACCTAGACAGGCCTTACACGCCAAAACACTTGGTTTTGTTCATCCAAAAACAGGCGAGTTTATGAGTTTTGATTCTGAAATTCCAGATGATATGAAGGCTTGTATCGATAAGTGGAGATCGTATGCTGCCAATTCAAGTACTGTATAGAACGATTCTATGGCACTATAGAAAGATTCAGTTATTTTTGATTTGAAAGACTTTCTTTAGTTCCTATTTTTGAATTAAATTATTGTTATGAAAGTCATTATTTCTCCAGCTAAGTCACTCGATTTTGATACCAGTCTTCCAACAGAAGATTATTCGATGCCTTTGTTTCTAGACAAGGCTAGTAACATAAACGAAGTATTGAGAAAGAAAACTCCAAATCAATTATCAAAGCTCATGGGGATTTCAAATAATCTTGCCGAGCTTAACTGGGAGCGAAATCAAGCTTTTGAAAAGCAGTTTACACCCCAGAATGCTAGACCAGCGATTTTCACTTTTAGCGGAGAAGTATATCAGGGTCTCGATGCCTTTCATCTGAATAAAAATGAATTGGATTACCTTCAAAAGAATACCTATATCCTTTCAGGTCAATACGGAATATTAAGACCACTTGATTTAATGCAAGCCTATCGATTAGAAATGGGTACGACTCTTAGAATAGGAAGTTCTAAAAATTTATACGACTATTGGAAAAAGAACCTAACAGCTTTTTTAGAAACTCAATTTTCAAATGAAGATATACTTGTAAATCTAGCTTCTAACGAGTATTCTAAAGCAATAGATCTAAAAAAAGTATCAGCGACAGTTTACAGTCCAATATTTAAGGATTGGAAAAATGATCAGTTAAAAGTTATTAGCTTCTTTGCTAAGAAAGCAAGAGGCATGATGCTGCGCTATATGGCTCAAAACAGTATAAGCACAGCATCTGATTTGTTAGGGTTTAATGCAGAAGGATATCACTACAGTGCAGAACACACCAAAAATGAATTTGAACCTGTCTTTGTTCGATAGACAGTTGTTTTAAAATTTGTATTTAGATCAATATTGTTATAAAAAAATACATATTGTTATTAATATAACAATATGTTATTTAAACAAATAATTTTAATATCCATCCCTCTAGTTAGTTCTCTTGTTATGCATTAAATTTGCAAATGAGAGATAATGCGTTTGTTCGTTAATTTAAAATCTATATAGAAGGTGAAGATTAAAAAAGTATTAGTTGCCAACAGAGGTGAAATAGCCATCAGAATTTTTAGAGCATGTGTTGAAATTGGAGTAAAGACGGTAGGGGTTTTTACTTATGAAGATCGTTATTCACTACACAGATATAAAGCTGACGAAGCCTATCAAATTGGATCAGATACTGAGCCTTTAAAGCCTTATTTGGACATTGATGAAATTATTAGAGTTGCTTTAAAATCTGGTGTTCAGGCAATTCATCCTGGATATGGATTTTTATCTGAAAATGCCACATTTGCTCAAAAATGTGCTGAGAATGGAATCATTTTTATCGGACCAAAGGTAACTGTTCTTAAAGCCCTTGGCGATAAAATTATGGCAAAGGAAGTTGCTCAAAAGCACAATATTCCAATTATAAGATCTTCAGAAAAGGATTTAGATACTCTTGAAATTGCTTTAGAAGAGGCACAAATTATAGGTTATCCATTAATGCTAAAAGCAGCTTCTGGAGGTGGAGGTCGAGGAATGCGTGTGATTCGCACAGAAGAGGAACTCATAAAAGCTTATCCTGAATCCAGAAGAGAGTCACTCAATGCTTTTGGTGATGATACAGTCTTCTTGGAAAAGTTTGTTGAAAATCCAAAACATATTGAAATTCAAATCGTAGCCGATACCCATGGTAATATGGTTCACCTCTTTGAACGTGATTGTTCAGTACAAAGAAGATACCAGAAGGTGATCGAATACGCTCCATCATTGGGGCTACCTCACGAAACTAAAGACAGTCTCTATCAATATGCTATTGATATTTGTAAGGCGGTAGATTACAACAATATCGGTACTGTCGAATTCTTAGTGGATGAGGATGGATCGATTTACTTTATAGAGGTAAACCCTAGGATTCAGGTAGAACATACCGTGACAGAAATGATTACCAATATCGATTTGGTAAAGACACAATTATTTATAGCTGGTGGCTATAAATTGTCTGATGAGCAAATTAAAATACCATCTCAAGAATCGGTAACCGTAACAGGTTATGCACTTCAGTGTAGAATTACTACTGAAAACCCAGCTAATGACTTTAAACCAGATTACGGAGTAGTAACAACATATCGTTCTGCTTCGGGTCTTGGAATTCGCTTAGATGCAGGTAGTATCTATCAAGGAGTATCCATATCTCCTTTCTTTGACTCCATGCTTGTAAAGGTTTCTGCAATCAGTAGAACCTTAGACGGATCTTGTCGTAAGATGCGTAGAGCGCTTTCTGAATTTAGAATTCGTGGAGTTGAAACCAATATGGCATTTTTGGACAATATTCTCGCTCATGATACTTTTGTTTCTGGAAAGACCACGGTAAACTTTATTAAAGACACTCCTGAGCTCTTTAATATTAAAGAGACTAAGAATAGGGCGAATAAATTATTGAACTATTTAGGAGAAACCATTGTCAATGGAAATCCTGATGTAAAGAAAATTGAACCAAATAAGGTTTTTTCGAAGCCTGTAATTCCTTCTATACCTAAGGGAGATTTTCCAAAGGGAACAAAAGATTTGTTGACTGAACTCGGTCCTGAAAAATTTGCCCAATGGTTGAAAAATGAAAAGAAAATTCATTTTACGGATACCACCATGCGTGATGCACATCAATCACTATTAGCAACTCGAATGAGAACGATCGATATGTTGGCTGTTGCTGAAAGTTACGCAAAAACACATCCTGAGATATTTTCAATGGAGGTATGGGGAGGAGCTACCTTTGATGTTTGTCTCCGATTTTTACAAGAGAATCCATGGGAACGATTAGCACTTCTAAGAAAAGCGATGCCAAATGTACTTTTACAAATGTTACTGCGAGGTTCAAACGGAGTAGGCTATAAAGCTTATCCAGATAACCTTATTGAAAAATTTGTAGAGCAGTCATGGGAAACAGGTATCGATGTGTTTAGAATTTTTGATTCATTGAACTGGATGGAGTCGATCGCACCAGCGATTGAACACGTTCGTAATAGAACACAGGGGATTGCTGAAGGGACCATCTGTTATACAGGGGATATCTTAGATCCAAATAAAACCAAATACTCACTTGATTACTATGTACAACTCGCAAAAGATGTCGAAAATGCAGGAGCACATATTTTAGGAGTAAAAGATATGGCGGGATTATTAAAGCCATATGCCGCTTATGAATTGATCTCGGCTTTAAAATCTGAAGTTTCTATTCCAATTCACTTACACACTCATGATACTTCATCGACTCAAGCTGCAATGTATATTAAAGCAATTGAAGCGGGAGTAGATGTGATTGATGTGGCTCAGGGTGGATTGTCAGGATTGACTTCACAACCCAACTTTAACTCAATGGTTGAGCTCTTGAAATTCAATGAGAGAGAAAACCCAATAGATTCAGATTCTCTAGCTCGTTATTCCGATTACTGGGAGACTGTTCGTCAGTACTATTACGGATTTGAATCAGGTTTAAAGGCTGGAACTGGAGAGGTGTACAAACACGAAATTCCAGGTGGACAGTATTCCAACCTCAAAGGACAAGCGATTGCTCTTGGATTGGAAGATAAGTTCCCAGAAGTAACTAAAATGTACGGAGAAGTCAATCAACTCTTTGGAGATATTGTAAAAGTAACTCCAAGTTCAAAAGTGGTTGGTGATATGGCGCAGTTCTTGATCTCAAACAACTACACTCCAGCGGATGTATTAGAACGCGGTGAAACAATGGACTTCCCTGATTCGGTAATCAGCTTCTTTAAGGGAGATTTAGGTCAACCTGTTGGCGGATTCCCAAAAGAGGTACAGGCTAAAGTATTAAAAGACATCAAGCCTTATACAGAACGTCCAAATGCTCATTTGGAACCAATAGATTTTGAATCTGAATTTAAGAAGTTTAAACGCAAATTCTCTAAGGGGATGGGTAGAAAACTAGAAATCACAGATTTCTTGTCTTATAAACTCTATCCTAAAGTTTTTGAAGACGCCTATCAATTACACCTCAAGTACGGAAATGTACTCAATTTACCTACGAAAAACTTTTTCTATGGAATGGATATAGGAGAAGAAATCATGGTAAAATTAGAAGAAGGAGTATATATATTGATCAAACTGATGTTGAAGTCAGAACCTGATGCTCAAGGAAATGTGACGATTTACTTTAAACTTAACGGACAGTTGAGAACTATTCAGGTGAAAGATAAATCTGTAAAAGTTGATAAGAGTGAAAACATCAAAGCAGATGCACTTGATGAAAAACAGATTGGAGCTCCATTACAAGGATTGTTGTCTTCAGTGCTTGTAAAAAGAGGAGAAGCGGTTAAGAAAAATCAACCCTTGTTTATCATAGAAGCGATGAAGATGGAGACCACTGTTACTTCAAATGCTGAAGGGGTTGTAAAATCGATTCAACTTAAAGGTGGCGATTTAGTAAATCCTGATGATTTAGTTCTGACCTTAGAATAGGTTTCATACCACATTAAAAATTTGTACTTTCATCTTTTAAATACACAAAGATGAAAGTACTTTTTTCGTTTATAGCCTTTTTCCTAATGATTGCTGTATCTGCGCAGTCTGAACAGGATTTTAAAAAGCAAATCAGAAAATCAATATCGGAGCTTTCTGATTTTGTAGCGATCCCCAATGACGCCAACAACCATGCAGATATCAATCGGAACATCTATTGGCTCACTGATAAATTCAATAAAAGAGGATTTAACACCACAGTTCTTCCAACTTCAGGTGAGGATTTGTTTTTTGCGGCACTTCCAATGAAGGAAGATAAGGAAACACTTCTTATCTATATGCATTTAGACGGACAGGCTGTGGATAAGAGTAAGTGGAATCAATCAGATCCTTTTCAAATGACTCTAAAGGCTCCAAAAGACGGGGGATGGGAAGCAAAAGAATTTTCTGATTTAGATGAAGACTTAGATTTTCAGTGGAGATTGTTTGGTAGAAGTACTTCTGATGATAAGGGCCCCATAATCATGCTCTTAAACGCTATTGATATGCTTCAAGAGCAAGAAATAGATCTCGCTTATAATATCAAGGTGCTACTAGATAGTGAAGAAGAGAAATCCTCGGCTCCACTTACAGCAGCTCTTAGTACTTATGGTGAACTCTTTGAAGCTGATTACCTCATCATAGGGGATGGTCCAATGCACGCCTCATTAAACCCAACTGTTGTGTATGGATGTAGAGGGATTACCACGATGACTTTGACTACTTATGGTCCAAAATTAGCACAGCATTCTGGACATTTTGGGAATTACGCTCCCAACCCTTCGTATGCATTAGCACATTTATTAGCATCTTTTAAGGATACTTCTGGTAAAGTTCTTGTTGACGGTTATTACGATGGTATTAAAATTGATGCGAATACTTCCTCTATTTTAAAGGCAGTGCCCGATAAAGAAGCAGATTTTTTAGATCGATTGGTGGTTCAAAATTCTGAGAAAGTGGGATCTTATTATCAAGAGTCCCTTCAATATCCATCGTTAAATATCAGAGGAATGGCATCAGCTTGGGTGGGTGATAATGCTCGTACCATTGTTCCAGCAACTGCAACAGCAGAATTAGATTTGAGATTGGTAGTTGAGAGCGATGGAACTCGATTAAAAAAGCTTGTTAGACAACACATAGAAAAACAAGGGTATCATATTTTAAATCAAGATCCTACCGATGAAGAGCGCAAATCCTATTCCAATATTGTAAAAGTAGAAGAGGGGGGTGTTATGGATGCTTTTCGCACCGATATCAACCATCCTTTTGGGAATCATTTGGTGAATTTGATGAAGCAAACTTTTGAAAAAGAAGTTGTTCAAATCAGAACCATGGGAGGTACTGTTCCTATTGCTCCCTTTGTAAATCAAATGAAATTGCCAGCATTTATTCTACCAACCGTCAACGCAGATAACAATCAACACGCTCCCAACGAAAACTTGAGAATCGGTCAAATCGATTACGGAATTCGATTGTTTTACGCTCTTTTTAGTCAGAATTAAGAACGGATTCCTTTGATGAAATTTGGAATCCCATCAATTCCATTTTCAGTGATGGAATTGATAAAGGCAGTTCCGATAATAGCACCAGAAGTGTATTTGGTAGCTTGATCAAAGGTCTGTTTGTCTTTTATTCCAAAACCAACAATTAGTGGATTCTCTAGATTCATATCGGAAATTCTCTTAAAATAAGCTTCTTGATCAGACCCAAAACCCGATTGACTACCCGTTACAGAGGCTGTACTTACTAAATAGATAAAAGCATTGGAAGCCTTGTCGATCGCTTTGATTCGCTCGTCAGATGTTTGTGGAGTAATCAGGAAAATATTTGCGAGATTGTACTTCTCAAATACAGATGCGTAATGCTCTTGGTATTCTTCGAGTGGAAGATCTGGTAGGATTAATCCATCAATTCCAACTTCATTACATTTTTTACAGAATGCTTCCACACCGTATTGCATTACGGGATTAAAATACCCCATAATAATTAGAGGAACGGATACCTCATTTCTGATGTCTTTTAGTTGTTCAAAAAGCACTTCCGAGCTCATACCGTTTCTTAGAGCCTCGGTCGAACTCTCCTGAATAACAGGTCCATCAGCTAGAGGATCTGAAAATGGGAGACCAATTTCTAAAAGATCAACTCCTTGTGAAGCAAGGCTTTTAATAACCTTAGTCGTATCTTCCTTTTTTGGGTAACCCGCAGTAAAATAGATGGATAATATATTCTTTTTAGAATCAAATAATTGTTTTATTCGGTTCATTGGTTTGATTTTTAAAAGTTAAAATATTCGATATAGTTTCCTAAATCTTTATCACCTCTTCCAGATAAATTAATAACAACGACATCATCTTTGGAGAATGCTCGATGATCTAAAGCCGCTAAAGCATGAGAAGTTTCAATAGCTGGAATGATTCCCTCGAGTTTACAAAGTTCTAATCCAGCGCTCATCGCCTGGTCATCTGTAGCTGATATAAATTCAGCTCTTTTAGATCGGTATAAATTGGCGTGCATCGGACCAACACCAGGATAATCCAGTCCTGCAGAAATGGAGTATGGCTCTGTAATCTGACCGTCCTTAGATTGCATGAGCAGCGTTTTAGAACCGTGAATAATTCCCTCTTTACCAAGCACTGAAGTAGCTGCACTTTCTCCAGAGTGAATACCCTTGCCTGCCGCTTCTACTGCGATGATATTGACCTCTGGTCGATCTAAATAATGATAATAGGCTCCAGCTGCATTGGATCCACCACCAACACAAGCAATCATGTGATCTGGATAATCTCTACCTTCTTTTTCTAAGAGTTGCGTCTTAATTTCAGCAGAGATCACCGATTGAAAACGAGCCACCATATCGGGATAGGGATGAGGCCCTACCACTGATCCAATGATATAATGAGTGTCAACAGGATTGTTAATCCAGTCTCTTATGGCTTCATTAGTGGCGTCTTTTAGAGTTTTAGAGCCTGATTTTGCCGCCCTAACTTCAGCTCCTAACATTTTCATACGAGCTACGTTGGGTGCCTGTCTTTTGATATCGATTTCACCCATATAGACGATACATTGCATTCCCATTAAGGCGCAAACAGTTGCAGTAGCCACTCCGTGTTGACCAG
>Ga0102963_1001454_pt1 | contig 10437 bp, 10 predicted proteins | sample SalPon2_C_H2O_MG_2_FD_84522 | JGI IMG/M metagenome (GOLD analysis project Ga0102963, IMG submission 84522) | Salt pond water microbial communities from South San Francisco under conditions of wetland restoration - Salt Pond MetaG SF2_C_H2O_MG | ecosystem: Environmental > Aquatic > Non-marine... | reverse complement strand
CTGCTCCTACATCGCCCAGCATATTTCTCATCATTTTGATACAAAAATCATATTTCGGATGGTCGGAATCTAGGCATTCCGGGTTTCGTTGACGCCATAATGGCATTTTGGCATAGTTTTGTTTAGCAACATAATCTATCATTTTATGGAATTTTGAGTTCTCTGGTGTGTCTTTTGCCCATTCGTCATTATCTTTAATATACATGGTTTCGCGTTTCAAATCAGTGCAATGCATGGGACGTTTTGTTACATCTAACTCTTTGATACGAGAAAGTATCATATCTGTCATTCCAGATACATACCCATTTTTCCCAATGTTCTCAATATCCTTAAAATTAACCTCAATATTTTCAATGAATTCACTCATGTTCATAGCATCTTTACATGTAGTGTTCAAAAAGAAGTTGAGGTTGAATTTCTGATTGTTGTTAGTGGTGCTATTATATGTATTTCCAGTGTCTTTAACTACCTCTATAAGTTGTGTTTGTAATTTTTGATTTTCATTTTGTTGCTCTATCATCATCTTATTTTGTTCTATTAGTAATTCTTTGAATTCCTGATTTTGTTTCAATAGGCTAAATATATCCTCACCGTTCAAAGCATTATCATTGTTTATCACATCAGTATATATTGATTTGACACCATATATTCCTTTGGGGATTTTTGTAGGGGATTTATCCCCACATTTCTTAGCATGATTATATAGCGACGCTCTATGTGTATACTTTTTTCCACAACCGCAAATGTAGTCATTTTTAGTATTGTTGTAAAATGTTGTATTTTGTTGTATTTTATGTTTTGCAGTCAATAAATGTTTTTTATAGTCTTTACTATTGCTCGTAGAATAGTTACAGTTTTCACAAAAATATTTCATGGGGATTTTTTGTTGTATTTTGTTGTATATAAATACAACAGAAAAATCCCCTAAATCCTTTGCATGGAAAAATAATTTTCAAAAACATGCAGTCAAAAAAATCATGAAAAATCCATTTTTACTGCATTATGCTTTAAAACCATTTTTTACGTTTTTATAAAAAATGATTTTTCATTCTTGGACAAAAAATTGGACATTTATTTTTGTCCATTTTTTCTGAGCGACCCCAATTCTTTTTCGGAAAAAAAATACAAAATACTCCTAAATGTAGTTTTTAGAGGGTATCAGTTTGATTATCAATTATAGATTCTTTATTTTCGCTGCTATTTGCATCATCAATATCTTTTTCTGCTGTGTGTACAGGTAATTCTATAGTTTTTGTTATTTTTGTTTTAGTATTGCTTTGTTGTAGGTAATAGAGAGCCATATCTTTTGTATTTGCAACATAATTCATAGGAGTGTTGTATGTGAATCCACATACTATAGTTGAATCGTTAGAGTATTGAATGCTATACCACCAATAAGAAGGAACATAGAGAACACTGCCTACATTAATATCAAATTCTAAATATTTGATTTTGTCCATTTCATGAAAATATTTGCGTTGAGGTTTCCAAACATTGATAGGAGAATAAAATTCATATGAATCGTAATCCTTATTTGGATATAAATACCGAGAACTTTTCCATGGTGTTAATTTTACACGGATTTTCCCTGAGTTTACAGATAAGAAATATCGATTATGTGTGTGATATCTAAGAGGAGTACATGCTTTATCTGAACCAGTTAATATATCATATGTGCTGTGTATATTAAAAGAAGGTTTCAATAGTTCATCATTTGTTTTGAACGCAGAATACAGACCAGATTCTTCTACAAAAGAGTCATTATTTTCAGTAATATAGTTACTATGAGTGTCTGTTTTAATCAATGTTTGAGAACTTTTATAAGGCACTAATATATAGTCGACAGAATCCATTTCTTTCCAATAATCTTCAGATTCTTTTATCTTAACATCACAGTTAGACAATTCATCTAAGACATCAGAATTTACACTTTCATAGAAGCCCGGATTTACAGGTTGTAAAGGAAATACAGCAGGTTGTTTTAAATCACATACTTCTTGTAAATAAGTATTATCGGTATAGTCAAACTCGTAAATTTCTAAATCTTCGCTCGTTTTAAGTTGATTTGCAACATGTACGTATACTAATAAAACTATGATAAATATGAGAATATGAATAAGCGTGTTCATTATACACAATATATATAATAAATATTGTATATTTTAATGTATTTTGCAAAGAAAATATTTATTCATCTCCAATTTTAGGAGCTAGATAAAAGACCATCTTAGCATCTTCGATTCCTAAATCATATGTGATTTGCATAGGATAATCGTTAGTAAGTAATATTTCTATTTCCTTTGCCATCTTGTTGTATTGACATATATTATGTATTTTTGCAAGGCTGAAAGATATATTCATTTCATTATCTTCTGTGATTGAATATGCGGTCAAATCGTCAATTTCAATGTCTACTATCATTTTACCAGATTCGCTACTGATAGAAAATAGTTGTATTTTTTCTTCTGTACATTTAAACTCAATAGTATCCCCAAAAATTTGTAATTGACTAATAATTGCTGCAAATGTAGTAGATGGAATTGAAATATCAACATCACTCTCGAAATTGGGAATTTGTAACAACTCCGTATCCATTTCCATTAAAGGCAATTCAAAATGTTTGTCAAAGATGCTTTTATCATCATTTGTAAAGTGAATATTGAGTTTATCCGACCCTTCCTGGTAGACAATATTGACTTCTTGCTGTTTATGACGGGTATTCAACACTTTGAATAGAACATTTGCATTTATACCCATAACAACATTTTCATCTGAGTTGAATTCGTATATGTCAAACCACGCTTTAGGTAGATAAATTTCAAATATAGAAACACGTCCACTATCCATGGTCTGAATATACATTTTTTCTTTATCAAAGGTAATATTTATGTAGTCAGTAAACAATTTAATGTGTTGAAATAAATTTGTAAATATTTCAGCTCTGCCATGGTCTGAAATTTGTAACTTCATCTTATACATATTTTAATGTAATCCTTTTATGTTATTGTTTGCAAATAAATTTTCTAGTAAAGATTGACTTTGTTTTTTATCAATTATGAATATTTTGTTTACAGCATTTTTATCAATGAAAGGGGCAAAAAATATTTGTAGTGTGTTGATGACATTCGGTGTATTATATATATTCATGGAAACTAACTTATCACTAAATAAAATATTATTTTGTTCACATCTAGAAAACAATAGTTTGTACATATTTTTATATCTTTCATGAGCGGTAATTGTATAAGTTTCCATATTTATATGAAGTTCAAATGACCCATATGTATATATGATATCTTCTAATAATTTCATAAAACTGTCTAATATATAATTTACGTTATTGTCTGTAGCAAAGGTTTTGAAAACAGTATACTGGAAAAATAATTTATTTGTATTTTCAAATTGGAAAAATGTATTATGCATTAATGTATTAATATCAATAGATTTGGAAACCATATCCGCACAAGCTAGTTTTTGTTTATTTTTGAAAAAAGTATTTTTTGAATTATTTTGATAATAAGTGTTTTTCAAATCATTCAATTTATCATGTAAAGTATTGTTTTGCATTTGATAAGATAATATTATAATATAATTTGTAATATTATTTCATATTGTTTCATTAAATTATTAATTTGTATTCGATAATTCATTTTGTGCCATATCTTTAATACTAGCACTTGTGGCTGAAGCCTCATCTGAAATATCTTTGATGTTATTTACAGTAGCCGTACTACCAACTTCTGATAATATATGAATACGTTCATCATGCATAGATTTATTAACTTCCATAGTGAATGTTTGCAACTTCATAATAGTATCTTTTATATCTGCTAATTCGTTTGCTAGAATTTCAAAACGAGCGTTAAATTCTTCCATAACTGTAGGAGAAAACACAGTATCAATACCATTTATGTCAGGGGTCTTTGTTTCTAATGAAGATATACGGTTATCTAGGTTATTAATTACTTGTTTGAGTGTAAGACCTAGTTGGTTATTATTTGCTGGAGCGGTTTGTGGTATAGCATTTGTATTATTTGTAGGAGTATTTGACGGAGTAGGAGTTGTGGGTTGATTATTCGCTCTTCTTCTAATTGCTGCTGCGTTTGCTGCACTCATTATATATAGAGTATAATATTATTCTCTATATACATATAAAATTAATTATTTTTATGCGGACATATCCATTTTCAAAGTTGCATGATGTTTGTACTCTTCTATCCATTTCAAATCATCAATAGAGTAATCATTTATATTATCATGTAAATTTGTAATTTCAATGCGTGGAAAATCTAAAGGAACCCGTTGAATTTGTGTTTTCAAAGTATCTATATGATTTTCATATATATGCGCATTACCAATAAAGTGAACAAATTCATCTGCTACTAAACCACAATGTCTAGCAATAATATGAGTCAAAAAAGAATAAGATGCAATATTGAATGGAACTCCTAGACCAATATCTCCGCTGCGTTGATATAATGAACAAGATAAATATTTATTTTCTCGTACATAGAATTGCATCAATACATGACAGGGAGGCAATGCCATTTGGTCTATTTGACATGGATTCCAAGCGGATAAAACCAATCTACGAGAAGTACGAGTTTCTGGATTTTTGAGTGAATCTATTATATATTGTAATTGGTCTACGCCTTTACCTGTATAATCAGTGTGACAATCTTTGTATTCTGCATTGAAATGTCTCCATTGATGTCCATAAACAGGACCTAAATCATCTACTTCATTATTATGTAATCCACGACTGTCTAGAAATTCACGACTCGCGTTTGCATTCCATATAGTAACCTTTTTATCAGTTAGTTTTTTATTATCAGTGTGACCATTGATAAACCAAATTAGTTCATTGAAACATGTTTTCCAGGCTACACGTTTTGTAGTAAGTAGTGGAATCGTACCATCTTTCAAGGAATAACGCATAGAGTAACCAAACAAAGACTTTGTACGTCCATTTCTACCTTCTTCCATAGTACCCTTCTCCAAAACATCGCGAATTAATTGCAAATACTGTTCTTCCTGGTGCATGATGTATATCAAAATAAGTGATATCATCTTTATATATTTTCTACAGGTTCTCTATATAGTAATGGAAATTTTACAAGAAACTTCTAGTCTTTCAAAAAAATCTTTTCTATCTCATGTCTTCTCTATGGCAGAAGAAAGTAATGCTGAAATATTGAATGCTATACAATATTCTGTTTTAGGAGTAGTTCCTGTTGTAATGTTGAACAAATCAATTCAGCGATTTATACCCGAAGCCGACCCTGAAAAATCATCGGTAGAGGTTTTAGCCGAAATAATCATTCAATTGATTGTCATGTTTGTTGGTATTATTCTTATCCATAGAATTATTACTTATATCCCAACTTATAGTGGTTTCAAATATGAGAATCTTAATTTGACAAATGTGGTATTAGCCTTTTTGATAATCGTATTGAGTATTCAAACAAAATTAGGGTTGAAAGTGAATATTATGGTAGATAGAATTATGGAATTATGGAATGGACCTAGTACAAATGAGAAAAAAGAGGGAATGAAGAACAACGTGAAGGTATCAAAACCCGTATCTCAACATGCACCTAGTCAAGCAGATTATTTAGATAACACTAACACCCAGAACAATATGTTTCCTCCTGCACCTGTAGCAACGACACGTCAAAATAGTGTTATGGAATCTTATGACCATATGATGGGAGGAGGACCTATGATGGATATGAATCCGGGACCTATGGCTGCTAATGGATTGTTGGGAGGTTCGTTCGGAGCATCTTTTTAAATTTAGTAGTTTACTGATTTAGAAATACTACTTTAGTAATTTAATATTGTAAATTACTAAAATTATTTCCAATCGATATAGTAATGAGTACTGAAGAAAATAAATCAAATATATCATTATATGTAAACGATTTGAGCGGTAATCAGTTATTAAATGAGCCAGACCAGGATGTTGTACAACCTGATGAAATTCCTCAACCAAATGTTACTGCACCAACAAATGGGAATGCTAGTATTGTATCAGAATTGTTACAACATGTACATGGAATATCTGATATTTCCGGAAATAAAAGTTGGTTTACTCAAACAGAATACATCATTTTTAAAAGTGAATTAAAGTCTGTGAAAAAGAATAATTTAGTGGTTTTGAAAGAATGTAAGGAGAACAAGAGATTATTAGATTTGAAATATGATGATTTGAATTCGATGGTTAATAATATACAAACATCAGTCATCTTTTTTTCAACCGTATCTGGGTTTTTACAGGCAACTCGAGAACAATTTGCTATACCAGATGATTATATCTCAGTGATATCTATTTTTATATCCACTTACATTTCCTTACTATTGTCTATTTCAAAATATTACAAGTTAGACGAAACGAAGGAGCGTATACAAACATTAAGAGAAAAGTTCTCAATGTTGCATAATCAATTAGACTATCGAATGGATATAATTGGTCCATGGGGAAATAAAGATATATGGAAACACCAAGACCCTAAGAAAAAACTAGAAGAGTGGTCTAAGCTGCAACATGCATTAAGTTCTGAATATGAAGAAATAATAGAGAATAAAAAGAATTTAGTGACGGAGTTTGAAATTATTATGGATACCAAATCTAGAAACGTTTATCATATCAAAAATCGAGAACTTAATTATAAAAATCGTCAATTACTATCTGAATGGGATTTAAAAGAATCGCAACTAGAGTCATCGTTGAATAAAATAAACCGAAGACCATCTAGTATCGTATTGCAACATGAAGAATTAGATAACTGGGGTAGTGATAGTGACAGTGACTAAACAGTACATACTATACAATAAATATATTATGTATCACCTTCGAAATTGACTATCTACTGAATTTACGAGTTCCATCTGTTTCATGGACCGTTCAAACATATTTGCTTTATCCACATTAGCAAACAAATATTCAGTATTCGGACTATGCTCATTTTTCTTAATTTGTTTGTAAATAGAGTTGATTTTTTTGACAACTACTGCAATTACTGTTTTATCCGGTATCAATTCAATATCGGTTCGCACGGATTCTGTTATTAATGATACCGCAAAATACAATAAATATCTACGTTTTTTACAGGATGCTGTTGTATATTTGATACAAAAAAGATTGAATAATGATTGTATTGCTTGTTCTACAAATTTAGGTTTCTTTTTAGCGTAAAACAATATAGCATCCCACAAAATCCATATAATATCATTTCGTCCCTTTGCATCTACTTTCACGAATGGACGACCTTCACATGTTGATTTATTTTTCTTCTTTTTACAAAGGTTCTCGAATTCTATTGTCCATTCTATCCAGTAACATGCATTTAACATATTTTTCTTATCATCTGATATATTGTATGCAAACTCATTTGCTGCAATATAGAATTCTTTCGGGTCATCTTTCAAAAACATAGGTTCAATATATTTTACATTGGGAGCAATGAGTTTTTCAGACATTTGTGTAATATCAAATTCTTCATCTTTTTTTAATTTCACAGGTTCCGTACTATTTTTCTTTTCTGATAAACAAATGACACAGGTGATTTCTGCAAACAACTGTCTTATTACGGGGTGATTACGTAATTGTAATTCATTGAGGAATTGACCCTGCGACATAATATTTCTGAATATTGTGTATCTCTTATCCAAGTAAACAGCTATTTTGGGATTTCCTAAATGTATGTATTTACATACAAAATGTAAATAGATTTCCCATAATTCGATGTAATGACCAGCACATATTAGTTCAGCTGACCAATGACACGCCTGTTCTATTTTTCCTTTTTTTAAGTTTTCTAATAATTGTTTTCGAACCTCGGTTTTTTTATATCCAGACAATGTAATTCCTTTGAATTCAGGTTGAGTACGAATATCATTTATTTCAGTATTATCATTCACAGTTTCCATTTCATCTTCGTCCATGATATTTGTTGACTAGTAAATTATATATTCCATAGACAAAAATATAGAGATATCGAACTAATTTATGCAATGTATAAATTACGAATTTTTTCTAGTTTTGGTCCATCTGAAGACTGTAAAGAAGTATTTGAGCGTTTATGTCAAACTTATTTGTTGCCTAATTATGGTAAGGATAAAAATGTATATATAACAAACGATGACGACTATACACATGTAGTTATTTTGAATATTGCTATGCCGAGAATTCCAGAGCATATTCCAAAGGCAAATGTATTAGGATTGGCATATGAACCAATTTTTTATTTAGGGTTAACTCAACGTTTCATTGAATATGCAAAAGCAAAAATTGGTACATATTATATAGGTGATAAAGGAGATTTACCGGAACCATTTAGAGAACATTATGGATATATGTGGCATATGACACCGTTAATGCATGTGCCATTGAAAACAACTACAATATCAATTATGATAAGTTTGAAATACCAAATGCCTGGACATAAGTATCGTCATGATTTGACTATGCGCATTTTGACTGAACAATTACCGGTAGATATCTATGGAAGAGGCTGTAAAATATACAATACACCTTCACCATACTTGAAAGGGGAATTTACTGATTCTGAACCGTATAAACATTATGAATTTCATATTGCAATCGAGAATGTGCAATCAAACCATTATTTTAGTGAGAAGATAGTGAATCCACTTTTGTGCAATACCACACCAGTATATTTAGGTTGTAAGCATATTCAGGATTATTTTCCTGAGGAAGTAATATGTATGTCGGGGAATGTGGACGAAGACATTGAACTTATCAAAAATATTATTCGGACTCCTGATAGGTACAAAAAGACAATCGATGTTAAAAAAATTAAGAAAAGAGTATCATTGATAGAGAATATCGAAACTATTTTTTCAAAATAATGTGTCTATAAAATATATATAATGACAGAGTTTAATTTTGATATAATAGATAAAGAAGGAATTAAATATTATGTTATACCAGAAGGAATTAAGTTATATCATGGTAGTAATACAGTGGAAGAGATAAATGGAAGACCAAATTTCTATAAAAAGTCACATACTTTTTTTGCATTATCTGAAGAGTATGCTGCCAAATATGCGAAAAGTAATGGAAATGTATTTATGTTTGAAACAATTGCACCAATAGAATTAGTTGCAATGGATAAACCAAATGCAAAATTATATGATAATGCAGCTCGACAAAATGACACTATAACTGATACAGATAGTCAAAAAGTCAATAAATATGATATCCAAACTATAATGCACGATAACTATGGTTTTATGCACGATAACTATGGTTTTCCTGATAATCACAAACGTAAGTCTGAACCAGAAAAGGATAATGCTTTGTCAAAATATTTATGTGATAAACGTTACAATGGATATGCAGCAGGTCATATGGAGGGAGTAAATTTTACGGATGATTTGGACCCAGAGATAGTTTTATGTAACATAAAAAGTTTAAAGTATATAGGTAGTAAAAAAGTAGGAAGTCATGATGAAGCACCTAGAATACAAGATAAACGTCGAAAACCTAGAAGAACATATGATAGTGATGACGATGATGATGTTCCGTCTAGAATCACCGGAAAACTAGATTTTGGTTATGAAACACCAGGGGGTAAGAAAAAGAAAACTCTAAAAAGAAACAAACCAAAAAAAGCATCCAAAAAGAAACAATCCAAAAAGAAACAATCCAAAAAGAAACAATTCAAAAAAAAACAATCCAAAAAATAAAAAATATGGTAAATTCAATAGTTTACAATATTTTTGATTGTATGTTTATTCAGTGATAATGCGAGGAACAACATTGATAGTCTGTAATTCCTGTGACATTAATTTATATGCATACGGAATTTCCACCTTAGCAAAGTCTGTTTTATTATCGCATGTATGACAATGGAACCTGGTGAAGTCTGAGCTAGTATACATTTTGTTTTTCGTACCATCATTGTATGCAGCAATCAGACCACAACGTTTACAAACATGTGTACTGTATTTATCAGAAACGTCAAACATACGTTCTTTGCAAAACCGAGTCATACCGTGAGCAATCATGACATCTCTTTCCATCTCACCTATACGGAAACCAACATCCCTACTTCTACCTTCCGCAGGTTGACGTGTAAGATTCACCATAGGACCAATCGAACGGCTATGTTGTTTATCACTCACCATATGTTTCAAACGCTGGTAGAATACAGGTCCAATAAAGATAGAGGTTTCCAATTGTTCCCCAGTAAGACCGTTGTACATGACTTCATTACCATAACTTTCATAACCGGCATTTTGCAATTCCTTTGCAATGGTTTTCACATCTAGATTTCCAAAGCTAGTACCATCGCCAAACATGCCGAGCTCCAAAAGAACTTTTCCTAACAAGGTTTCCTTTAATTGTCCGATAGTCATACGAGACGGAATAGCATGAGGATTAATAATAATGTCTGGTTTTAGTCCATT
>Ga0102963_1001452_pt1 | contig 10447 bp, 12 predicted proteins | sample SalPon2_C_H2O_MG_2_FD_84522 | JGI IMG/M metagenome (GOLD analysis project Ga0102963, IMG submission 84522) | Salt pond water microbial communities from South San Francisco under conditions of wetland restoration - Salt Pond MetaG SF2_C_H2O_MG | ecosystem: Environmental > Aquatic > Non-marine... | reverse complement strand
TTACCAACCTCAAGCAGAAAATACAGCTGGCTCGTTACGTATACAAGACGGTTCGACTATTGTGGGTGCTGATAAAGCTCGTGGTCAGATTTTAGTATGGACAGATACTTCTCTCCATGGCATGCAGTTTATTGGTCCTCCTTTTACTTTTGGACTCAATCAATTAGGTAGAAACTGTGGACTCTTAGGTCAACATGCTGCTGTGGTCGTACGAGATGTAGCATATTGGATGGGACAGAATGCTTTCTTTGCTTTTGATGGTACCGTGAAAAAAATACCGTGCACCGTGGATGATTTTGTATTTGAAAACATTGACCTAACACAAACAGATCAAATCTTCGCAGGTGTTAATACAGAATTTGCAGAGATTATTTGGTTCTATGTAACTAATCCCAATAATGATCCTCAACCACAAGTGAATAAATGTGTCATTTATAATTATTTAGAACAGTCTTGGTATGTGGGAACTTTAAATAGAACTTCTTGGGTTGATCGTGGTGTGTTTCAATTTCCTTTGGCAACAGAATATTTAACGGATACTACAGCTAACGCTACTCCAACGGTGATTGGTTTATCTAACGGTGTATCTAAACATTATAAACAAGAGTTTGGTACTGATGCTGAGGGATCTGCAATGCAAGCTTTCATTCAATCGGGTGATTTTAATATTGATGAAGGTGGCGAACAACTAATGCGTATTGCCAGATTCATTCCTGACTTTAGAGATCAATCAGGTGATTTAACAGTTACGTGGAGTTTTAAAAACTATCCTTATGGTAATGTTATTAGTCAAACAGCTTCTACTGTAGCAACTACAGACACCAAAAAAGACATTCGTGGTCGTGGTCGACAAGCTAACTTTAAAATTACAAGTAATGAATCTGGAGGTAACTTTAAGATGGGTACTTTTACAATGGATGTATATCCTGACGGTGGACGTTAATGGCTAAGATACCTCAAACCAGATTCCCTGATCCACCTGAACAGTATGATGCTCGTGCTTTCGCCGAGCTTATTCGACAATTAGAACAAATCGTATTACAGCTTAACTCTAGTTATCAGCAAGATAATTCTGATGAACAGACCAGAAGAGCGTGGTACTTTAGTAACGGAGATTAAATGGCAGACGTATTTAGAAATTTCACTGGTGCTGTAACTACAGCGAACACTACTATTTTTACAGTTCCACAGGCTAATGTGGCAGCAACTCCTCCTGTTCCTGCAACAACTTATGTAGCCAAGACTTTATATGCAGTGCATGACTTGATTACTCATGCTAAAACACTGGTGACCATCTATCATGTGGACTCTAGTGCTACAAATACGATTAGTTTTCAGGCAGAAATAACTGCTGGAGTAGCCTTAAATCTACTACAAAACGGTATTTATGTCTTTGAATCAGGAGATCAATTAATCATCAAAGCAAACAATAATGGAGAGGTAAACTTCTCTTGTTCTTTGCTTGAAATAAAGGGCCAACAATAGTACAAATAAAGGTTAGAGATGCATAAAATAGTAGAAGAACCAAAGCTTTTAGGACACAAGGAAATCAATGGTGAACAAGTTCCAATATATAGTTGTAAGACAGAAACTGTCATTACGAACACACGAACTGATACAACTTACGAGTCAGAAGATCATTGTGCTGCTGACGTTGCTGATCCTAGCACCGATACTACTGATGCTGATATTAAGCGAGATGTTACGATCTTTGCACCACGATTGGCGAATTTGGGTGCGGTCAATAAGAAAGAATAGACATGTTTAAAAAGATTTTTAAAGCAGCTAAAGATTTAATTAAAAGTCCTGTAGGACAAATTGGAATTGGTTTGCTTTTACCTGGTATGGCAGGCATGGCTGGAGCTGGAGGATTAAAAGGTTTATTAGGTGGGATTGGAAGTTTTGCTGCAAGAAGTCCAATGCTCACACAAGGAGCTTTAGGTTTACTAGCGGGTGATAAACCTGCTAACGTACTACGAAACATGGCCTACGGAACAGCCTTAGGTGGTATTTCTAATTTAGGTCAACCTGGTGGATTCATGGGTGGAGCTAGACAATCTTTAGGAATGCAACCTTCGAGTATTGCACCTGCTTCTGTTAAGCAACCCTCAGCTATAGATTTCAGAGATCCAACTATAACTGGAGATCCTGGTATGATTGCTGGAGATGTTGGATTTAATACAGAGTCTATGATAAACCAAGCCAAAGAACCAGGTTTCTTAGAAAGATATGGTTTGATTAATAGAGAGGGTAAAGATTTCTTTGAAACTTATGCTCCTCTTGTAAAACTTGGTACTGTTGGCATGTCTATCGCAGCTGCAGCATTAGGTGATGAGGCAGCACAAAATTTATATGACCCAAATAAAAATCCTTACTTAACAGGTGAAACAAAAATTCAAGATGTCTATCAACCCTTAGAATATAAGAGGGGCGGCATTCTAGACTTTCCTGAAAAACAAGGTATGATTGATGGTCCAGGTAATGGTCAATCTGACGATATCCCTGCAATGCTTTCTGACGGCGAATTTGTAATGACTAAGCAAGCAGTAATGGCTGCTGGCAATGGTGATAGAGAAAAGGGAACTAAAAAAATGTATGAAATGATGTACTCTTTACAAGATAAAGCAAAAGACATGGGGATAGGTAAATTTTAATGGCATCTTTTGAAGAACTATTAGCACAAGGTTACGGTAATTTAATTAAAGCAGGAGAGCAAATTACTTCTCCTGACTACATGAAAAAGTTTCCTGTTCCTGTAGCAAACGTAGCTCCTGTATCTAATGCAGTGTCTCAAGCCACAGGAATGATATCAGGTTATGCGGATCAAATGCCTGATTACTTTAAACAAGGTGTTGGATCACTACAAGGAGCACAATCTGCGATCGGTAACGCAATGGCGACTACGGCTCAAACAACAGGTGCTTACGACCCACAATCTTATCAAGCTTTTATGAATCCTTATCAAAAGGAAGTTATCGATCAATACTCACAAGAGATGCAACGTCAATTTGATATTGCAGGTCAAGGTAGAGCCGCTCAAGCAATTGGTGCTGGAGCATTCGGTGGTGGTCGTGAAGGAGTATTAGAGGCGGAAGCACAAAGAGGTTTTCAACAACAATTAGGTTCAGGTATTGCTGGTTTACTATCTCAAGGATATGGAGCAGCACAACAACAAGCACAATCAGCTTTTGAAAATCAAAGAAAAGCACAACAGGCTGCTGCTGGTTTACAATTAGCAGGTGGAGAATTAGGTACTGGTATAGGTCAATTATATGGAACCTTTGGTACACAAGCTCCTGCTGCAACAGGTCAATTAGCATCAACATTAAGTAGCCTTGGTATTACCGAGCAACAAGCACAACAGGCTCAATACAATCAACAATTACAAAATCAAATGGCAAGATTCATGCAGCCTTATCAGGCTTTACAGTTTCAATCTGGGTTAGTTTCACAATTTCCATCTATGCCAAGTTCTTTTTTTGAACAATCTCAAGGAGGTAATCCACTACTTGCAGGTATTGGTGCGTTGGGTTAGGGGGTATCATGAGCGATTCAGGATTCGATACGCTTAACACTTTTAAAACAGATTTAAGCATTAAACCCGTAAGTCCCGTTAAACCCCTCCAGCCTATTCAAGGTGGTAGTTTTTCTGTGGCTGATCCTCAACAGGATCAAATCAATCAAACAAAAGATCAGCTTAATGTAGAACAAGCGGGTCAAGCGGTTGATCAAACTCCTTATTATAATAATTTAGCTATTCAATACGCTGATGAATTTTTACCGGTAGCTCAAACAAGAGATCAAATGGATGCAATGCAAAGTTTGATTGCTCAACAAATGGGGTTAGGTAAAAGAGTTACATTTGAAGATGCCTATAGAGGTATAGAAGAGCAATTAGGTCCTTTACCCAAAACAAAGACTGTAGATAAAAGTATTAATTTTTTAGTAGATTCTATTAATGCAAGAACACCTTATAAAGGCGCTGCAGGCGTATTTGACGTTTTAGCTCAAGCAACTGGTAAATATGTCAATAGAGAAACTGCAGAGAAAGCAGCACAAATTGAACATACTTTAAAAATGAAAGAGATGGCAATTAAGCAAATGCAAGATCAAAATGCAGCTATCCTTGCAAAAGAATCAGAGTTTTTACTAAAGAAAATGGGTCAAGACAGTGAGTATATGATGAAGAATCTAAGTTATGATATGGACTTACAAAAAAGCTTAGCTAATTTTGATTTAGAAATAGCGAAAGAAAAACAAAAGGCTGCTTTAGATTTATTTAAAAACCCTGATCGTTTATTTCAAAATATTACTTTTACTGATGATACAGGCAAAGCTATAGTACAAATGTCAAAGAAAGTTTGGAATCCTGAAAAAGGAACTTATGAGTTTATGTTACCGAGACGTGATGAAGCATCAGGAGATGTCATCTTTGATGTAGAAGCTCCTCCAGGTGCTTACTTATCACCACTAGAGGGAACACAAGAAGATGCAGCACTATCTGTAAGTGCACCAAATTATGGACAAGCATCTAACTTGATTGGTGACTTTAATACTTTAGGTCGTGCTGGTGATATTGTTACGGAGATGTTAGAGATTGATAGACAAGCAGTAGAAGACGGACAGCCTTCTAAGTTCGGTGCTGAAGGTTTGGTTGATTTTTTCAAGAAAGAATCTACAGCTACTTTTGGTTCATTTATGAATGCAATTTCTCCTGGACTAGGTGATCAGTTAACACAAGAGGGTAGAACATTAAGAGAAAAAGATAAAGTGTTCTATCAATTAGGCGAGGGTGAAGACCCTGATTCAAAAATGGTTACATTACAAGCACCTAAATCAGGTATTAAAGTTCCTTACTTAACAGAAGACTTTAAACCCGTACAAAAATTAATGACTGTTGATGATTATTTCAGACCTATAACATACACGAGTATCGGTTATGATGAGTCTTATGCTCGACTAAAAGTTCAAGAAAACTTGATTATCTACGCATTAGCTCGTGCTTTGAAACCAACTGGTCGTTTAAACGTGGATGATATCAGCAGAGCATCTCAATTAGTGGATTTACAAGGATTTAAATCTCCTGACTACGTAAGAACACAATTAGGAACAATCTTAGACTTTATTAGAGCTGCTCAGGTAGACCTTTATGAGCAAGGTTTTTACGGACCAGAAGGTAATAGAAATGTCTTTGATAATCCAAGATATGCAGAAGAAGTTACTAGATTTAAACAATTTTTAGGTGAAGCACCTTTAACTAAACCCGACGTACCTGCTGTTCCTAAACAAGAATATGATGCAACAGATCAAGACCAAAGTATTGATAATGAGTTTGTATTAGAACCTGAAGATTTATATGGAGTATCCTACTAATGGCAAATCCTGCAGTTAAGAAAAATCAAGTCACTATTCTCAAGGGAACACCTAATGAGAAAAAGTTTTATTTTGAAAATCCTACTAATCCTACAGCAAATGATATTGCTAAAGTAAAAGAATATTACGGCATTGCTGAAACAGCGACTCCTGAACAAGTTATCGCAGAGTTAAATAAATTTAAACAAGCAACTCAAGCAGATATCTTAAAAGACATTCCTTTTGATCCAGAAAAACAATCAAAAGAATACTATGCAGAACTAGCTCAAAAAATGTCTGATGTAAATCAGCGTATGAAATTGGTTGAAGATCCTGCAAACTATTACTTTAAAGATTTACAGAGCAAACTACCTTACGGTTTAGATCGTTTAGTACCTGACCAATTAGTATCCAAAGGTTCTTTTGAAACCATTGGTGCTCTAAGTGCTATGGGAGCTGCGGGTTTGGCGACTGCTCCAACAGGCGGTGCTGGTGCTGCAGCGGCTAAAATTTTAGGTGCTGATGTATTAGGTGCAACTGCTGGTGGACAAGTTTATGAAGTAACTAATCAAATTCTAAGACACTTAAATGATTTACCTACGGAAGATCAAGCATTACAAAATGCAAAGTTCTTGAAAGATGCTTATATGAACTTGGCTTTTAGTGGAGGATCCATGGCCCTCGGACCAGTGGTCAAAGCTTTTAAGCCTGCTGTAGGAAGAGTTTTATTTGGTTTAGATAACAAAAACCCTGAGTATCAAAAAATGCTAGAGGTTGCTGAAACCTACGGTATGCCTTTAGGTATTATTCAAGCAACTAATAGTTCTTTCTGGAAAGGTTATTCAAAAGTTCTTGGTGTATTTCCTTATGTGGGAACACCTTTTAGAAGAGCAGGAGAAGGTACGAATGAAGCTATTCGACAATACTTTGATACTGCAACTAAAAACTTTGCACCTTTTCAAACAATGGCATCACTAGGTGGTGATATATCTAAGCTCGCACGTAAAGAATATGAAGATACAATGACAATTTCTCGTTTACTTTATGAAGACTTTGAAAACTATGCAAAAAGATTAGAAGGTAAAAAAGTAATTAAGATAGACACTGTTAAAAGATTATCTAAAGATTTTGTTGATGTATTGAAAGGTCAAATGCCTAAAACTGGTTATTATGATTTTAAATTCCCTGGTAGTGGTTCAGAAAAAGCCTTTAGAGAGTTCTATGAGACAATGGCGGCACTTGATCCTGATGGTATTACTATTCAACAAGGTCGTAAGCTTCAAGAACTATTTAGCAACTTTGCTGCTAACTTTAAAGTAGAAGGCAAAGGTATTGTTCCAACAAAAGAAGGAGCAAGAATTACTCAACTAGGTTTAGCTTTAGAACACGATATGAACAAATTAGTTAATATTGATGATGATGTAGAAAAGGTTGTTTTTGATACAGCATTAGATAAGCTGACTACAGCAAACTCTTATTTAGCAGATGTTATGCCTAAGTATGAAGGACCTGTTCAAGGTATTTACAAACAAGTCAATCGTAATATTTTTGGCCCAGGACCACAAAGTTATATGGGTGGAAGTATGTATCCCAAACAAGCTTTAGAAACAATTTTAGGTATTGCTAAAAACGATCCTGAAGCAATGCAAGTTGTTATGAGATTAGCACAAACACCAAAAGCAAATTTAGATGCTTACTATAAAGCAGGGATGAAAGAGGGTGTTCCTGTTAAAGTTAAAGTACAAACTTTAGATGATGCACCTAATTTACCTAATGGTGATCCGAATCCAAACTTTGGTAAAACCATCACCACAGAAGAAACTGTTATGTCAATGGGTCCAAATGCAGGTGTTAAACAAATTGTTAGAAAGCTTTATGATAATGCATTAGAGAAATCATTCTCTAATTTACCAACTGCAAAGACATATCAAGATTACAAAAACTTAGCAAAACTTTCACCAGAACAGATATACAAACAAGGTTATAAAAACACACAAGACGTTTATCGTTTTAGAACAGTAGAATTTGATCCAATGAAGTTTGCTGATGAGTTAGGTTTAAATACACCTGATGGTAGAGCAACTTTAGAAGTGGCTTTAAAAGGAACAGGTACAAAAATTAAAGACATTGAACGTTTTTTAGATGTCGCTGAAAGAGCAGGTAGCTTTACAGTTACTGACCCATCTACCTTTGTTCAAAGACGTGTGACTTTAGGTGGATTTAAAAGTTTACTTTTATTTGGTGGTGCACAAGCAGGTGCGACCATGGCAGGCTTTGGTCTACCAATGTTGATGGTGCCTATTATGTTACGTTACGGTTCAAGTATTTTAACAGATCCAAAAGTGTTAAAGTCTTTCTCAGAAGTTTTAGAGGATACCGGTATGGATGTTGCTAAACGCACAGCGATTGCAAAAGGGTTAGCGGGTCCTGGTGATACAAAAGAATCTTTAAAACCATTTACAATCTCAAAAGAAAATCAAAAAATTTTATTAGATTGGGCAAATACAACCTTACCAACAGAAGATGATTTAAACCAATTAGATTTTGTGAATCAGGTAGAACAATCTATTTTAAGCTTAATGAAAGAGCCTCAGAAAAATATTGAAGCAAGAAATGCAAGAGAAGATCAAATGAATATTATGAAAAAACTTCAACCAGGTACACGATCAGGTTTATCTGCGCAAGAAGCAGAGATTGGTAATCAACTTATTAATCGATTACAACCAACCTTTATGGCAGGTGGTGAAGAAATGATGGATACCGGTCCTTCTGTAGCAGGAGGTCAATTATCTCCAAATGTTCGTTCTAATCTTGCCTTTGGCTCTTTGGATGAAGCTTTAGAAAATCAATATGGAGGGATTAACAATTTAATGCCATGATAAAAAAAAGAATTTTTGATGGTGGAGTATCTTCTGTTCGTGTCATGCCTTTAGGTATGAAAGATGGTGGTGATTTATCTACGCCTCCTCCTACATCAACAACACCTCCAAAACAATTTACAATACCTGAAACAACTTTTAATGACGCAGAAACAGCTCAAATACTTAGAGATTATCAAGGTCCTAATAGAATGACAGATACACCAGGTGTATTCTCAGCACCTAATGGTATTGGTGGTGAAATGGGCATGGTCTACGGAGCACCCGGTGCAAGACAAGTTTTTGAAGATCAAATGATTATGGGGAGAGTAATTGACCCTAGAGCTGTTTACCCAAATGATCCAGATAGAGGTATTACGATACCACAGATTACTCAACCACCACAACAAGGTGGAATTCCTAACTTATTGCAATCAAATTACTTGAAACCTGCTGGGATTTTGTCTATAAACAAAGTCTATGATATCTAAAATCAAAAATTGGTTACTAAAATTATTTAAGAAAGGAGAACCCGATGAACACTCAGAGCATTGGGGTATAGGATCATGATAGAATTAACAGATGACTTGAAAGCTAGGGTACGTGAGCATGAAGGCGTGCGCACATCTATGTACTTAGATTCACTAGGCAAAGCCACGATTGGTATAGGCCACCTTATTCAGCCTCACGAACGAGATAGATACCAAGAAGGTGTCGAAATCTCCATGGAGGAAGTCGAAGAACTATTTGATATTGACTTGAATAGAGCTGCTGCGGGGGCTGATCTTCTTATTGATGAGTGTATTGGACACGATCTACCACAAAATGTATCAGAAGTAATACTGGAAATGGTGTATCAACTGGGAACTCAAGGCGTACGAAACTTTAAAATGATGTGGAAAGCCTTGAGAGTTAAGGATTGGAAGAAAGCTGCTGAAGAAATGAAAGATTCTAGGTGGCATGCGCAGACAACAAAAAGATGCGAAAGCCTCGCAGAAATTGTTGCAAACACAACCATATAAGAGTAGGATTTAATAATGGGTAAAACAGAAGAAAAATTAACTCTGCAAGCTATGGAGCGAGAGCGTAAAAAACGTGAATCCAAAGCAAAAAAGAAGATTTCATATAGATATGATCACATAAAAGACCTTGATAAAGAGGTTAGAGAGATCAAAATGAAAAAAGGGGGTTCCGTGAAAAAGAAAAGTTTTCCAGATTTAAATAAAGATGGCAAAGTTACCAAGAAAGATATTCTTATTGGTAGAGGTGTTATCAAGAAAAAGAGCGGTGGTTCCGTAGCACGTGGTATGGGCGCTGCAACTCAAGGTGGTAAGTTTAAAGGAGTATTCTAATGACTGAAGAACAATTATTAGAAAGAATTAGAGAGCTTCGTGGTTCAATGACCGAGGACAACGAAACAGAAGTCATGGCTGAGATTCAGCAAATCGAAGAAGAACTCACAAAAGATAACGATTAATCATGGCTGGTCTTGGTGTAGCATTAAGAGGTTTTGGTAAAGCTCTTAAAAAAAGTAAAGTTGGCAAAGCACTAAGAAGACAATTTGGCGATCCCAAAAAAACACCTCAATATAAAGATGAATCTACAGGTAAAATGTTAAGAAGATTACCTAAAGGTACTTACAGAGGTGCTCGTGGCATAAAATTTAGTGTCGACGAAAAAGGCAAAATTAAGTAATCCAACTTTTCAATTCATCACCGATCACTTGACTGGCTATGTCAACCTTGTTCTTCAAGGCAGTTAATATTTTTTCATCAACCGTTCCCTGACAAACAAAGTCAACATAGGTAACTTTATTTTTCTGCCCAATTCTGTGTGCACGGTCTTCACTTTGTAATCTTATCTCAAGATCATAATTGTTTGAAAAGTACACAACAGTGTGACTGGCAGTAAGAGTGATTCCATATCCACCAGTCTTAGGGTTCGCAACAAGGTACGTGAGATCATGATCTTCATTCTGAAAATTCTTAACAAGTTCCAAGCGATCGTCACTCGCAGTGTCGCCATAAAAAGCGTCAGCTTTTGTTTCACCATATTTTTCCTTTAGTTTTCTTGTGATGGTTTCGATGTTATGTCGATAGGTAGCCCAGATGATAACTTTACCATCAACTTCTTCTAAGACATCCAGCAATTCATCGTAACGTTTGTTAGGTAGGTCGTGGATCTCCCCGTGATCATTAATGGTAAACCCACAACATACCTGATGCAACTTTACAATC
>Ga0102963_1001451_pt1 | contig 10449 bp, 11 predicted proteins | sample SalPon2_C_H2O_MG_2_FD_84522 | JGI IMG/M metagenome (GOLD analysis project Ga0102963, IMG submission 84522) | Salt pond water microbial communities from South San Francisco under conditions of wetland restoration - Salt Pond MetaG SF2_C_H2O_MG | ecosystem: Environmental > Aquatic > Non-marine... | reverse complement strand
CCGTTCAACGACCTCCTAGAGATCAAGTCTGACCGCATTGAGTTGAAGGGCCAGCCGGAGAGCACGTTTATATCGTGCAGGACGTCGAGAGCGGAGCAGCCGGAGGCGTTGGCCGGTGTACACAGCCAGAACGTGCTCCTGATTGCCGACGAGGCGTCTGGCGTGCCCAACGCGGTCTTCGAGGCCGCGTCAGGCTCAATGTCCGGCCACAATGCTACGACGGTGCTCACGGGCAACCCGACGCGGAACACGGGCTTCTTTTACGACACGCACAATCGGCTGCGCGAGGACTGGTACACGATGCATGTTTCCTGCGTCACGAGCCCGCGCGTGAGCGAGGATTTCGTTGACGACATGAAGAAGCGCTACGGCGAGGACAGCCCCGCGTATCATGTGCGCGTACTTGGCAACTTCCCCCCGTCTGAGGAGGACACTGTGGTGCCTGTGTCGTTGATCGAGCACGCGATGAATAACGAGATACGGATTGACGACGACACGCCGGCCATATGGGGCTTGGACGTCGCACGGCAGGGTAACGATAGCAGCGTGTTGTGCAAGCGGCAGGGGCCGGTGATCCACCCGCTGACGGTCTGGCGAAATCTCGACTTGATGCAGCTCACTGGCGCTGTGAAGGCGGAATACGATGCGCTGCCGCCGTCCAAGCGCCCGATCGAGATCATCGTTGACAGTAATGGCTTTGGCGCTGGGGTGCTCGATCGCCTGCGGGAGCTTGAGCTACCGGCGCGTGGCCTGAACGTGGCGGAGCGCTCGTCGCAGAAGGACACGTATATTAACTTGCGCGCGGAGCTGTGGTTTAAGGCGAAGGCGTGGCTCGAGGGGCTCGACGTTAAGCTGCCCAAGGATGACGCGTTGTATGCGGATTTAGCGGCGCCAAGGTATCACTTTACCAGCTCCGGCAAGATGCAAGTTGAGAGCAAGGAGGCGATGAAGAAGCGCGGCGTGAATTCGCCTGACCGCGCCGACGCCGTGTGCTTATCGCTGGCGAACGACCACACGACGATGGCGTTTGGCCGCGCGTCCGCGGGTAGCTGGAGCAAGCCGTTGAAGCGTAGTATCCGCGGGGTGGTTTAGACGTAAAAAGAGGGGCGTGAACCAAGCGCCCCTCTAGTGCGTGATCACCGGTGAATGTCGCACCAGCTCACGCTGCCATGGTTTGGCGGTAAAATAATGAGGTAAAAACCCGCCCCCGCACTCATGGCTTGCGGTGGGCGCTGATGAGGCGCCCATGGTGTTACTTCTTACGTTTTGAGTTTATCGCCTTTGCGGCTCTACGGGTAGCACGATTTACTGGTTTTGGCGCTATGTTGTACTTTCCCTCGATTTTTTCGTACTTAGCACTGCCAGTGTGGCTGTTGAATTTTGGTCGTCCCATATTATTCTCCCACGTTAGTTGGCCGTAGACGTGGCCGGATTGAGCCAGACAGCTTGCCGGTGTTCTCGCAATAGAGATCAGCCGGTAGCGTGTCTGACAGCGCCTCCGCGGCCCTCAGAGCGTCGGAACACGCCTTTGAGCTTTCGAGGTACATGCGTGCTTGCAGGGTGTGCCCCTGCAAAGCGTATTCGATGATGAGCGCGTAGAAGAAGGTCATGCTGACTTGAATTCTTTGATCGCTTCGAGGCTATCGAGCACTTCGCTCCACGAGTAGTGGCTGTGGTATTCGATGATACCCTCCTCGACATAGTCGAGGTCGCCCTCGTAATGCAGCCAGTAGGAATTTTCATACTTACCGAGGTCAGAGGCGTAGTAGCGCTCGATCTCAATCTCGACGCCAAGCTGTTTGGCAAGGCGTTGTGCGCGTGCACGCCAGTTGTCAGCGCGTTGGCGCTCACGCTTTGGCTCCTGCGCCTCAGTTGGCACGATGATTTTGTTGGGACATGTTAGCTCCCAGACAGCGGCCACACGACGGCGGCGCTTGACGCGTTTGTCGCGGATGCTGGTTGGCTCTTTAAGGATGCCGCAGACGATGCGACGGCCTTGTACGAGCTGCCAGTGCCAACCGCACACGATCAGGAACACACGATCGGCTGTGCGCTCCTTGACGGTCATCTTAAGCCACTGAGCCAATGTTGGCCCGCTAGTCTTGGATAGCTTGACGCCGTCGTATGACTGCATCTTTGGCTCGATGCCGCAAAGTTGGAATGCGCGCACTAGGTCGTAAAAGGACGTACCGCGGATCGCTTTGCGACCGTTTACGTGTCGGATAAGGCGTGCGCTGTCGCCGGTAGTCATGCCGGTGATGGCGCTTAGAACGGCTGGCCCGCAGTAGCGGTTGCCGCGTGTGCCGTGATTGACTGATTTGATTTTAAGTTTTGACATTGTTGTGTGCCTCCCAGCACGAGTTTGATTCGGTTCATACCCTATGTTAACAAATTGCTAACATAGACACAAGCGCTATTTTCAGGCATATTATGCGCATGCGGTTCTTCCTTCCACACCGCAAGAGCTACCGGCTCCCCCGCGCGGCCTCCCACGCGCGGGGTTCCGTAGTAGCAAAAATGCTGTATTATGTGGATAACGCGTTAAAGGAGATCAACATGCCTAAGAAGGGGCTCTATGCGAACATACACGCTAAGCGCAAACGCATTGCGGCGGGCAGCGGCGAGAAGATGCGCAAGGCTGGAAGCAAGGGCGCGCCGAGCGCGAAGGCGTTTAAAGCTGCCGCGAAGACTGCGAAAAAACCTAAAAAAGCGAAGAAGGGTAAGAAATGATGTCAGCAACAACGACAACAGGATTTAAGCCGTGCAAGGGCTGCCCAACACCGGCAGCGTGTAAGAAGGCAGGCGTTTGCTTAGGTAAGCTCAAAAAGGCGATCTGATGCCTGAGAAGTCGAAAAAAGATGCTCGGCTATCTCGTGTCGGCGTATCTGGCTACAACAAGCCAAAGCGCACCCCCAAGCACCCGACGAAATCGCACGTCGTGGTGGCGAAAGAAGGCGACAAAGTTAAGACGATCCGCTTTGGCCAGCAAGGTGTCAGCGGTGACAAGAAAACTACGGCGCGCAGCAAGTCGTTTAAGGCGCGCCACGCGAAGAACATAGCCAAGGGCAAGATGTCCGCGGCCTACTGGGCAAACAAGGTGAAGTGGTAATATGGCAACGCCAGAAGAGATAAGACGCGCTAGGGAGGCAACCGCTTTTGGCGGCATCTTTAACAACTTATTTGCGGCTAACCGAAGTAATGCAAACAAACTTGTTAGCGAAGGGCGTCGACCGGTTCTAGGTGGATTGCTATCAAAAGAGCCAGTCGCGGGCACCGATACGTTGCGATTTGAGGGCTTCGCGCCGTTTTTTGGTAACTTGCTAGACCCTGTTTTAAAAGGCGTTGATGCATCAAGAGCAGCATCTCAGGGATTAATACCAGCGGAGGATATGCTATCAGAGGCTACAGGAATGGCTGCACTAGCAACTGGCGCTGGAGGTTTCGCGCCAAAACCTTCCCGCCGCGGGCGCCCAAAGCCACCGCGTGTTCAGCCTAAGCCTGAAGTGCAGTCTTTATTTCCAGAAGACGTTTATCACTATTCACGAAACCCTGTTTTGGAAGGTGATGTCTTTGACACGTCAAAATCTATGGCAGGAAGTGTAAAAGATAGTCTTGGAGTTCATGTTGGCACTAAGGAAGCTGCTGAAGATCGATTTGACTTGTATGACCCAAGTAAGCGCGGGGTAACATTGCCTCTGAAAGCGCGCATGGATAGACCATTTTTAAGTGCAGACGGAAAGCCTTTTACAGAGTTTGAGTTAAGTGAATTCATAAACGCGTATCAAGACAATACTGGTATTAAGGATCGCGTTGAGCTAACTAACCGCCTGAGAAAAGATTTAACTGACGCTGGTTTCACTCATATTCCATATAAGAACGAAATTGAAGATTCCGGAAGTATGAGCGCTATCATGTTAACTAATCGCACGGCCGGCGATCCAGCGGTTTTGCGTAGTAGATTTGCTGCTTTTCAAGATCAGTTTGATCCTAGAATTACGTCGGCAAATCGATCAAAATTAGCAGGCGCCCTTGCCGCAATCGGCGACAACGGAGGCCCACCACTTGATAAGCCGCTCACGAAAGAGCAGCTAGACCCGCTTGGTTACCAGAAAACTAAAATGCGTCGTCCGTTCTCCGAGGTTGAGGTTCAGCAAAGCGATTTGGGCGAGAACTTGGCGCGAAAGCCTATGAGCTGGGAAAATATGGAAGGTAATGTGATTCTGCCTTTCTATGGAGATCGCACATCGCGCGGTCTGCTCGTTGAGGGTGTTAATGATTACAAGTTTGATGCGCCAGTCTATACCGAGGGCGGAGTTGATTTTAAAGTCGGCCCAGCAGCTCAAAAAGATCGTGCAATTTGGGCGTCTAACCAAAATATTATTACGCGATTATCAAAAGAAGCCGATAAAGCTCAAAATAACTTCGGTGGGCGTGATATTCTTGGCGTAACTGGCAGCATGGCACCTGATGCAAACGATTTTGCAACATTTACAGGTGAAGCCGCGGCAGAGCTTGTTAAAGGTTCAAATATTACTAAGAAAACAGCAAGAGAATTTGACGCTACTATGAAAGCGCTAGACCCAACATTTGTTGGCTTACTTTCTCCAGATTTACGTGACTGGGTCAAAAACACGTCATCGCCAAATCGCAAATCGTTTATTCGCTTAATGGATAGCCGACCAATGCAGGATGCTGGCCTACCTAGCCCCGCGGAAATCCGTAAGAGCGTTACAGACCCAACGCAGTACGAATTGCCAGCGGGTATGTTCGGGTTAGGGGTTAGTCGTATTGATACTGGCGCCCCTTTAAGATTCAACACCCCTAAAGGTGACAAGCCTGCCGCAAATGTGCCGCATTCAACATATAACACGCAAATCACTGGTGATTATCTCGGATCATTACCACCTGTTCCACAGAGACTTATTTTCAAGGACGTTTACGACGCAATTAGTGGTAAGCTAGACAAGCGTGGAAACCCACTTACAGAAGCCAATATGACACACGCAATTAAGACTAAGATGCCCGCGCAAGAACTAACGCCGCAAATCATTGATGGCATTTTAAATTACTTGGCGAGACAGGAGCGCTAATATGGACTACGAAATCAACGAACTGGCGGCGCAACTAGAAGCCGAAATGAATCCTAACCAGATGGACGACGACGAGCTGCAAGGCATTGTCGGCAAAGAGATCGACGACGCAATCGACTTTATCGACAACTGGATCAGCCCCACACGCGCGACAGCCACGCAGTACTACCGCGGCGAGCCGTTTGGCAATGAGGAAGAGGGCCGCAGTCAAGTTGTTAGCATGGATGTGCGCGACACCGTGCAGGCGATCATGCCGTCTCTGATGCGCATTTTCCATGGCACAGACCGCACAGTTGAGTACGCGCCCCAAGGGCCGGAAGATGTCGCGGCCGCTAAGCAGGCGACGGAATACGCGAACTACATCATAAATCGCGACAACAACGGCTTCTTGCACATTCACGCCGCATTCAAGGACGCGCTGATCCGTAAGGCTGGCATACTGAAGTGCTACTGGGACGATCAGACGCGCTTCGAGACACACGATCTATCTGGCCTCGACGACAATGCTCTGAGCGCCATTATGGCCGACCCTGACGTCGATGTAGAGATTGTCGCATCAGAGCCTATTGGAGAGCCCCAGATCGACCCTATGAGCGGCCAGATCGTACCTCCGCCTATGATCCACGCCGTTCGCGCTACATACACATATCCGGATGGCCGTGTGAAGTTAGAGGCTGTGCCTCCGGAGGAATTCCTAATTTCTCGTGAAAGTAAGTCTTTGGAAGATGCCGACTATGTCGCGCACCGTCGCATTGTGACGGTTTCTGAGCTTGTGGCTATGGGCTACGAGTACGACGACGTCGCGTCGCTTGGTTCGTCATACGACGACATGGAAACCAACATCGAGCGCAGCACGCGAAACCGCGCTCTGGCCAACGAGATGAACGAGCGCAACGATCCGGCGATGAAGAAGGTGCTTTACGTCGAAAACTACATCCGCGTCGATTACGACGGCGATGGGATCGCGGAGCTGCGTAAAATTTGCACCGCGGGCGACGGTAAGACGATCCTAATGAACGAGCCGTGCGCGATGTTGCCGTTTGCCGTGTTCTGTCCCGATCCCGAGGCGCACGACTTCTTCGGTATGTCGATTGCAGACACTGTCATGGATATCCAGCGCATCAAGTCATCGATCATGCGTAACACACTCGACAGCTTGGCGATGTCGATCCACCCACGCGTCGCAGTGACAGAGGGTATGGTCAACATCGACGACGTGATGTCGACAGAGGTCGGCGCTATCATTCGCCAGCGTTCCGCCGGTCAGGTGCAGCCATTGTCTATGCCATTCGTTGGTCAGCAGGCATTCCCAGTGTTGCAATACATGGACGAGATCAAAGAGGCCCGCACAGGCATCTCAAAGGCGTCTATGGGCTTGGATGCGGGTGCGTTGCAGTCATCTACCGCGGCAGCGGTAAACGCGACTGTGTCGAGCGCTCAGCAGCACATTGAGATGATTGCGCGTATCTTTGCGGAAACCGGAATGAAGCAGCTTTATCGCATTGTGTTGCATTTGATCACGACGCATCAGGATCAGCCGCGCATGGTGCGCCTGTCGAACGAGTTTATCCCGATCGACCCGCGCACTTGGAATTCGAATATGGACGTATCGATCAACGTCGCACTTGGCCGCGGTACGGACACTGAGCGTATGATGATGCTGCGCCAGATCGGAGAGATGCAGAAAGAGGCCATGGCGACCATGGGCCCAGTCAATCCGCTGACCGACATGCAGAAGCTGTCGAATACGCTAAAGGCGATGACGGAGCTTGCAGGATTCAAAGACGTGTCGCAATTCTGGTCAGACCCTTCACAATTCCAAGCGCCACCACAAGAAGACAAGCCAGACATCAACGAGCAGCTCATTCAGGTGCAAATCCAGCAAATCCAAGCGGACATCCAGAAGAAGGCTGCCGAGTTGCAGCTTGGACGCGAGAAGATGTTCATGGAGGACGATCGCAAGCGCGACGAGCTAGAGGCGGAGCTTTACGTCAAGGCGGAAGAGATGCAGGCGAAATACGGCACGCAGCTTAACGTCGAGAAAATCCGGTCTGACATGGCGATTAATCGCGAAGTCATGAAGGCGCAGGCCGATCTGATCAAGGATGCAGCGCGTGAAGAGTAAGCAACAAATCATAGACGACGGGCACGAGGCTGCCCGTCTTATGCGTGACACAGATTTTATTCGTTTCATGGATGAAATCGAGCAGGATTGCTGGGAGGAGTTCAAGGCAACTGATGCCAGCGATAACGGTGCCCGTGAGGGCATTTACATGAAACTGCGCGGCGTACAGGCGGTTCGCCAGAAGCTGCGCGCAATGGAAGATAATGCGACTATTGAAAAAAAGACAAAATAGCGCATAATATGGAGTTTAAGGATGTCAGAAGCCAACAACCCGTTAGGGACTGATCTGAATACCGCACAAAATGCAATCAGAGCCATGATCGCGCCTGAAGAGGATACCGTGACGGAGCCTGATGCGCTTGAGGCCGAAGCCGTAGAGGCGGACGCCGAAATGCCAGAGGACGCTGAAGAGTACTCTCAAGAGTACGCTTCAGAAGACGAAGGCGATTTCGAAGCTGAAGAAGATGCCAGCGAGCAGGACGACGCATCCTTCGACTTACTATCGGCCACGGTCGAAGTAGATGGAGAAGAGATTACCGTCGAAGAGCTTAAACGCGGAAATCTAAGGCAGCGGGATTACACACGCAAAACTCAAGAGTTGGCCGAAGCTCGTAAGGAGCTAGAAGTAAACTACGAAGAGATACAGCGTGAACGTGCTCAATATGCTCAGATGTTGCCTGCATTGCAGGAGCGTTTGCAGCAGCCGGTCGAACAGGAGCCAGACTGGGACACTCTGTACGATACAGACCCTACGATGGCAGCGAAGGCAGAGCGCCAGTGGAGAAAGCAGCAAGAAGAGCGTCAAGCTCAATTGCAGGCGGTTGAAGCTGAGCGTCAGCGCATGATGGGGTTGGAACAGCAACGCATGGAACAGATGCAAGCTCAGTACTTCGAACAGCAGCGCGAGTTACTGCCGGAACTCATTCCTGAATGGCGTGACAACTCTGTCGCGTCTAAAGAAGCCAAAGACATCCGCGGTTTCCTCTTAAAAGAGGGTTTCAGCGAACAAGATGTCAATGGTCTGACGAATGCTACGCTTGTGAAGTTAGCGAGGAAAGCGATGTTATACGATCAAGGTCAGACACGCGCAACTGAGGCCAAGAAAAAGCCGAAGACGCAGAAGACTAAGACACTCAAAGCTGGTTCTCGTGGTTCGCAGCCTCGACCAAAGACAGGGCAACAACAAGCGCTACAGCGCGCACGAAGTACTGGCCGCGTCGCAGACGCCGCGGCTGCAATTAAAACCCTACTCTAGGAGGCCATTATGGCAATCGTAACTAACACATTTACATCGCACGACGGTGTAGGTATCCGTGAATCACTCGCAGATGTGATCGCGAACATTTCACCTGAAGAGGTGCCATTTCAGTCAAACGTCGGCTCAGAAAACGTAGCCAACACATATTTCGAGTGGCAGACTGACAGCTTGGCGGCAACGTCGACAACAGGTGTGATCGATGGGGATGACGTGTCATCTTTCGACAGCACTTCAGCGACAACTCGTGTGGGCAACTACACACATATCCGTCGCCGCACAACTATCGTTGCAGACAACTTCTCATCGCTAGATACTGCGGGCCGCAACGACGAATTAAGCTACCAAATCGCTAAGCGCGGTAAAGAATTAAAACGAGACGTTGAGGCGGTTTTGACCGCAAATAATGCTCAGGTTTCTGGGGATTCTGCAACTGCTCGTGAGACAGGTGGCTTGGGCGCGTGGATCGCGTCAAACGCAAACGCTGGTACAGGCGGTGCGTTGGCAACTGGCAACGGTACTACTGCACGTACAGACGGCACTCAGCGTGATTTCACTGAGACAATGCTGAAAGACGCAATGCAGCAGGCATTCGTTTCTGGCGGTCAGCCTTCAATCTTGATGGTAGGCCCACACAACAAGACAGTTGTGTCAGGCTTTGCGGGTATCGCGGCACAGCGTTACCAAGCGCCATCAGACGCGCCAACAACAATCATTGGCGCGGCTGACGTGTATCTGTCTGACTTCGGGACGCTAAATGTGGTTGCAAACCGCTTTAGCCCAGAGCGGACAGCATATCTACTCGACCCAGAGTACGCATCTGTATGCTACCTACGTCCAATCCAGAACGTCGAGCTTTCGAAAACTGGTGACGCCGAGAAGTCAATGGTTATCGCCGAGTTCGGCTTGAAGGTGACCAACGAAGCGGCGCACGCAGTTGTTGCGGACTTGAACGTATCATAAGACTGACGGGGCGGCTTCGGTCGCCCCTCTCACTTCTGGGAGATAGGCATGCCACAAAAGAGATTATTTGGACACGATCCGATCACCGGCATTACACAATATTGGCACGTTACTGACAAGGGCGAGTACGTGATCGAGACGCAGCAAGACGTCACGGCGATCGCGGAAGCCAACAAGCGTCAGTACAACGATACCCCCGACAAACACCGCGACGTCAACAAGGTGGCGTCAATACCATTAAACGTGTATTATGACCTCAAGCGAAGAGGTATTGCGGACGATCCGAAGAAGTTTAAGCAGTGGCTCAACGATCGAGATAATAGAGTATTTAGGACAAGGGCGGGCACGCTGTGAGCATTACAACTTATTCCGAGCTAAAGACTGCGGTCGCTAACTGGTTAAATCGCGACGACTTAACGAGCGTTATCCCCGAATTCATTGCGCTGACCGAAGCCGATATGGATCGCAAAATACGTCACTGGCGCATGGAGACGCGTAGCACGGCGACTATTGATGCGCGCTACACGCAGTTGCCACAAGGCTTTATGGAAGCTGTGCGCTTTCACTTGGATGTGGACGAGCGTCCTATAGACCTCGTTACGCCGGTTTTCATGCAGACGAAGCGTCAAGGCAACGTAGACACCGCAGGGCGCCCGCAGTATTACGCCATCATCGCAGGTCAGATCGAAGTGTGGCCGACGCCTGATACTGGGTACACTGGCGAGCTGTACTATTACGCACGCACAACGCCCCTCGATGACAGTAATACATCAAACTGGATACTAGATCACTTCCCAGACGCGTATCTTTACGGCGCCTTGGTGCACTCAGCGCCTTACCTTGTAGACGATGCGCGGACGCAAGTGTGGGCGTCGTTGTACCAAAACGCAATCGATGGTATAAACGGAAACAACGAAAAAGCTAAATTTGGTGGTTCAGGCTTGCGTATGCAAGTAAACACATTCTAGGAGACTAACATGGCAACCATATCAGATTATGTGCTAGACGCTGCGCTG
>Ga0102963_1001450_pt1 | contig 10450 bp, 14 predicted proteins | sample SalPon2_C_H2O_MG_2_FD_84522 | JGI IMG/M metagenome (GOLD analysis project Ga0102963, IMG submission 84522) | Salt pond water microbial communities from South San Francisco under conditions of wetland restoration - Salt Pond MetaG SF2_C_H2O_MG | ecosystem: Environmental > Aquatic > Non-marine... | reverse complement strand
TATTACTATTACTCGAGAAAATTAAGCTGAATGACCAGGCCTCAAACCAGAACCCCGGTGCATTCCCGTTCTTTTACCACTGGGGTCCAACCCCCCGAAAGCTTCGAGCTGAACACCGCGGGCATCCGGGCTACAGAAAGTTCCATCCGTCTTGCACATGGGTGCCATCTTCTTGCCATAGCACCACTCGGCGAACCCCGTCTGGTCACCCGCCGCGGTCGTCACCGGGTTCGACACGAATTGACGAGCCAACGCATTCGCTTGGTATTCGGGGAGAGCCGTCCTGGAACGACCGGGTGCATACTTAGTACGCCTCTCGAGGGAGTCACTGATTCCGTTACGCACAGATCCGTGGTAACACGCGGACGGTCGATCGGGGCGATCTACAAAATCAGACAATAACATGTTACCCATCGGGTTATCGTCGGTAGGCAACTGACAATTGGACTCCGCGTGTTCTTCAATCACAGTGGGGTGGGCGGAACCCTCCTTGATCATGTCAGAGTTGTACATCACGTACAAGACGCCGAGAACAGTCGCGGCCAGCACAAAGATACGAGGGTCGCGTCGAATGATATAGATGAAGCACGCAGCGTAGATGATAAAACGTGAAGCCGCGTTCACACGCTCTGCCGCTGTCTGCTTATTGGTGGGCCAGAACTGCAGAACCTTTTCACGATTAATGAGTTCCTGTGGGTTGTCGAACCAAACCTTCATTTATATAGTACGAGTTTATTTTTTCAACATGCTACTAAACATGTTCATGAGTGCCTTCTCGTCAATCTGACCGTCACCGGATTGCATCTTGTCGGCACAGTCCTTGGCGACGTTCTCGATGACAGACAGCGTCTCTTGGGGGATTGCAGTGATAGTGGTTCCGAGCATGTAGAGCGTCTGAAGATACTGCCACACGGCATTCTTCGTACCTTCGGACATCTTATCCGTCCAGTACTCCGCGATGTTGAGATCCTGGAGAAATTCGATACCCTTAATATCTTCGGTAAAAAAGGTTTCATCCTTCTGAGTAATCTTCTGAGCGTACGCCCCGACGCCACCCATGTACGCCTCGACACACTTACGAGGATTCGTCGACTTGAGAAGGTCGAAGGATGTCATGAACTTCTTGATTCCCTTTTCATCGGGGAAGGTTTTATGCAATTCCACAAGAAATTGACCCATCATATCATTGAAAGCGGATACGGAAGCCATATTTATATACACTAGTATATTTTTATCTTTAAGTTTAGAAGGGTTCGCTAGATATAGTTTCCCTCTGGGCTACGCCGTTGGCGACAATGAAATACACGAGAATCGCAATGAGCACGGCAGGTTTGACATAGCTGCTGTTGGGTAATTTTCCTTCGTTGTTAATTCGAGACCGAGCGTGGATGTATCCAGCCGCGATGAGAGCCGCGATGAGACCTGCCCACATGGGGTCGCGAAGATAGTCTGAGAGTTCCATTTAATTATAACCAACTTTTTTTGTTCTCTCGTCGGCGGCATCGTCGAAGAGAACGTCCTCGTTTTCCACGGGGTCTGGGTCTGGTGACTGGACCGTGTTGATCGTCTTGAATTCGTTCGCGAGGGCACTCGGCTCGGGTGCCGGCTCCGCTACGGGCTCCGCCATGGGCTCGGTCTCCGCCATCGGCTCCGCCATCGGCTCCGCCATGGGTTCGGGCTCGGGATCCACCATCGGCTCCGCCATGGGCTCGGCGTCGTCGTACACGTCCGGATCTTCCGAATCCATGAGTTGGTCGTCGTCGAGGCTGATGTTGCGATCCGTCTGGGACATGTACGTCTGAAGAATCTGTTGCACGGGAATCAATTGTTTGACGGTGTTCTCGATGCACAGAGAGATTCGGGCGAATAGCTTTTCGTCTCGAATGTGCTCGGACTGTTCCTCGTGATAAATGTAGGGGTCGCGATACAGTTCCTTGGCGACGTTATCGTAACACGTCTGAATGAAAACCTCGTTCGTCGGAACCTTCAGAGAAATCTTCTTGTTCTCCGCACGGAGTCGCACGGACGAGAGAATTTTCACACAACTGACGAACACGGCAGCGAGTAGATCGTTGAACCAGGCACACCGAGACGTGATATTATCGGTGTGACGCTTGGACATGGCGTTACTCCAGTTTGGAACTTCCTTTAGCAGTTTCTGGTACATGATTAAAACCTTACGCCCCTTGGAAAGCTTGTTCGCTTCTTCGTACATCTCGGCGAAGACTTCGATGATCGGGGGGCACATGACGAGGCAAAGTTGCCCGAGGTATTCTTTCTTAGCCTCGACGAGAATTCCGAGAGGTTCTGACATGATATACTATAGGAAGATACAAATTTATTAAAAGTCCTACGCACCACTTCTATATTTGTTCGCCATCTTCTTGAGATTGATGAAGGAAGGTAAATCCGGTTCTTCTGTTTCTGACAGAGTTCTTTTCCGTGGTGATTCCCACGTGACGTACAAATCGATCGGGGACATGTATCGTGCGTTGAATCCACTCAACTCCAATTGTCGTTTCAAGTATCCACACGCCTGTGACCTGTCGAACGTGGGAAACCCGAACACGACGGACGGTACACGCAGGTGTACACATTTACCACCGAGTTCGACGGTGTGTCTTATTTTTCTTGAAAACTGTTCGTAAATTTTTTTATACAACTCCTTCCTAATCTTTTTCCTATTCGATTCAATGGTGACTATTTCAGACACATTGATCATTATAATTACTGTAATTTATTTTTTACATTTTCTAACTCACCTAGTGTGGGGACCACTTCCTTCTTGACGAGCTCGTATTGGAAAAACTCCTTACCGGAACCACCCGTGCTCTCGTAGGGTGTCGTGTCACCTGGAAGTTTCACGTCGATGGGTTGTCTCGTGGAACCGATCACCTCGACGGTGGGTTCCACGCGGATGTCGACGGTCACTGTGAAACCGGAGACGAAGTCAACCTTGGACATGATCATAAACATGCACCTGTAAAAGTAATCCTTCGTGACCGGGTGTTCAAACTTCTTGGCGGCGATCGTCTCTATGACGTACGTGGGCTTCTTGTACTTCTTGGAGACGTGCGTGTTCGTCTTCATGACGAGGGTATTCATCAGGTCATGATCAATCTCCGCTTTCTTCTCGACGTACTCGTCGACGTTTATCATCTTTTCAATCTCCTCCTCTCGCTGAGACTTTTTCGCCCCGGGAAGAAACAGGATGAGGAGGGCGATCACCAGAGCGGCGAGAATGTAAACACGGTTCATTATTACTATATGCGTTAATTTTTTTTCAGAAATAAATGTCGTATTTATAGATATGTCTCTTCTGGTATACAGCCCGAACTGTCCACACAGTATCGATATCCTCGAGTACGTGAAGAATAATCCCCAGTTGAAACAGGTTGTCAAGTTTCATAACATAAACACCCATGGCATACCGTACAACCATCGATCGAGTATCACACGCGTCCCCACGATGTTGACAAAGAATGGGAAGCACCTCGTGGGTAAAGAGATCAAAAACTGGCTCGCATCACTCTTACCCAACAACGAACTGACGCATCACGAATTCGGGGCGTTCGGGACGTCGATGTCCTCCATCGACGGAAAGGAGGACGACGACAGTGTCTTCAACCTGGACAACTATGGTGTGTCACTTCAACCGGCGATGACGAAAGAGCTCGAGGAGCGAATTAATCGCAGCGTCAACGAGGCGTATAATAACATAAAGAGTTAACTCCCCTTCAGAGTAGTCATGAAACTTGTAACCATACAGGCATCGGCTATAAAGTCGACCTTTGAAGTTTTAAAGGATATCTTGAATGACGTGAACGTGTACTTCAAGGAGGATGGTATGTACGTGACCAGCCTCGACACCGCCCGTGTCGCCCTCGTCGATGTGTTTCTCTCGGCGGAAAATTTCGACGAGTACGAATGTGTGCAGCCCATCATCGCAGGTATCAACATCACGAACACCTTCAAACTTCTGAAGACGATCACCAATAACGATGTCCTTCGACTCTCGGTGGACAGTAAGGAGTACATGGACATAGAAATCAAGAGTGAGTCCAAAAAGACGACGACGCGGTTCCAGCTGAAGCTTCTCGACATAAACGAGAACAGGATTGAGGTCCCGACACAAAGCATGATGACTGTGACGACCATGCAATCTGCTGAATTTCAGAGAATGTGTCGCGACATGTCGAACATCGGAACGACGATCGAGATCATACGTGACGGTAGATTTATTACCCTGAAGTGTGAAGGTGATTTCGCGAACCAGGAGACAAAGATTGAGTGTATCGAAGAAAGTCCATATATTGCAGGCTCGTATTCGTTGAAATATATGAACACCTTCACGAAGGCAACGAGCATGTGTTCGACGGTTCAGTTGATGCAGGAAGCGAATAGTAAATTTTTGATTCTAAAGTATAACGTCGCTGATCTCGGCGATCTCAAATTTTATCTCGCGTCTAAGGTATCCGAAGACTCGTGATGTCGTCCTCATAACTGGAAACGACCTTTGTCATTCCGATGGCGTTCGTCAGTTTAATTTTTGGGAATTCCTCCTTTAGGACTGCGATATCGTAGCGAAGCATATCACTGATAGGTACGTTTTCTCCATGAAAATCACTCTTAGGACCCGAATACTTTCTCACCTTACTCGTGATGTCTCGTACAGGTTTATTATTATAGTCGAGTAGAACGGCGTTCGTCAGGGGTATGTTGAACACGATACCATCGTTCAACGGCACCGGCCAATCCGCGTCTACTCTCCTGGTGATAAACTTGTATTGCTTGTTCCCATACCAATACCGTATTCGCAAAATCACGTGATGCACATTCTCTGGAATTTTTTCCCTGTGATACGGAATGTTCGTGACGTCGACCCAATACTGATCGAGAATACCATCCATCCACGTCCTCGATTCTCGATCCCAGAAGCCACCCTCTTCGACGTGATACTCTCGTTCGTGATCGACCATATATTCGAGGGATCGAGACTCGACCTTAAAATCCGGTTTATCGGTGATCCTGCGATAGATGCCGTATATCCAGACGATGAGATTACTTAAAAGATTACGAATCATTTATAGTAATGGAAGGTAACTTTTTAAGTAGATACAAAAACAAATTAGATTCGTGGTCGCGTCTGATCGAAGAGGAACCTCATAACAAATCCAGGTACGAATCTGAGATGAGTGATTACATCATTCAGTGCATGCCGTACATGAACCGGTACGTCGAAGATGCGGAAGAAGAGACAAACACGGATAACGTGTTCAATGTCGTGGAGACGAACGGTATCAAACGGAAGGATATCTTCACGGATTATCTCATCGACGTCGAGAAACAAAATTTACATCGACACGTAAAAAAGGAGGAAGAGAAGTGTACCAACTGTGTGTACAGTAACATTATATACTTTAGCGATACGAGCGACGCCGTGTGTGACTCGTGTGGCCTGGTCGTCTCCATACTCACGAACGAGGAACCCACGTACAAGGAGGAGCAGGAGATTTTTGAAAAGATTGTCAACTATTCGTACAAACGAGAAAATCATTTCAACGAATGGCTGAGTCAATTCCAGGCCCAGGAGATGACGACGATTCCCGACGAGGTCATCGTACAGCTTCGAGCAGAACTCAAGAAGATGAAAATCAAAAAGCTCGACGAAATCACACACACGAAAATCCGTCAGCTCCTGAAAAAGCTAAAGTGGAACAAGTACTACGAACACGTGCCGTACATCACGAACATCTTGAACGGTATCAAGCCCCCGAACATGCCACAAGAGTTGGAAGAGCGTCTTCGAATAATGTTCAAGGATATTCAAAAACCATTCGATGACAACTGCCCAAAGGATCGTAAAAATTTTTTAAGTTACTCCTACGTTCTTTACAAATTTTGTGAGCTACTGAGTGAAGACTCCTACCTCAAATATTTCCCTCTTCTGAAATCCAAGGAGAAGTTGTATCAACAAGACGTCATCTGGAAGAGTATATGTAGAGACCTCCGATGGGAATACATTCCTACCGTCTAGAAGAGACGCGTGAGCACACTCATCCGGGCATCGGTGTTCTTCTTCGTGTATGACGCCGACGTCGCAAATTCCACGAGACTGAAGAAGTATTCACTCGACACGTCGGTATCCTCGAAGTCGTCTCCCAGGTTGTATCGACGCACAAAGTCGTTCAGTTTATCGACGAACGACGCGACGTTTTCCACATCGTTCTCGTCGCAGCGGAACTCGTTGAGGGCGAAGATGCGGGCCATGTCCAGGGGGAAATGTGATCGGATGGAACCCTTGTCGACTGGTTGTGTCACACCGTACACGGCACTCAAAAAATGGATAAAGGTACGCATGCGTTGCTCAACCTCGATGTCCGGGTCGTCTGTGTTCTTCTCGATGTAGCACTTCAGAGACGTCGAATGAAGACGCCCCGCCACCTTCGGTGTGTTACTTGTGAAGATGTCATAGAGGTTGACGAGGATCGTCAGATCCGCGTGTCGACCAATAGGTGTAAAGACTTCAATCTCAGAGAGGAGTTCGTCGCGGAGACGGTGAAGCATACGCACGAGGGGTTCGTCGTCGTAGGACCACGCCACCTCGGTCACACGAAGTTGGTGGCCCATCTGCAACCGCCGAAAATACTCACGTCGCTCCGTATCGGAAGGGTTTTCGATGGTACAGAGTTGAATCTGCGTCATATCAAAGAGTGCCTGCTTTCTTGGATCCATCTCAGAATAAAAGCACCCGTCGTACTTGAATTTATCATCCCTGAACATCGCGAGTGTTGTCAATCGTTGGCGACCATCCACGACTTCACTCTCGTGGATGTTGAAGTTATGAGGGTTCGTCGCGAGACTGATCGATGGGATGGGATATCGCTTATCGATCACCGATGAGATAAGGCTTTGGCGATCGGCGAGAGTCCAGACATCTCCGCGTTGGTACGGTGGATTCAGATCAATGATGTCTTCAATGATCTGATACACGAGGTTGGAGATGCAGACGTGACTGTAGTGGAACTTAGGCATGTTGAATTGAATTGAATAGACCCTGGATCGTGTACACTTAGGTTGTCACAACTACAATTTCGACATCGCGGTTGGGAAACGGGGGAAAATTTATGAGATAGGCGGTGCGAAGACCGGTCAACGCCAGGTAATTTCGAGCTTGGAGTTGAGACTGTTCCGTCAGGGTCTTGATGGTCTTGAACTCCAGGACCGTGTGATTGTCTATGATGATATCAGCACGAAGATTTCCGATGACATGTCCCTCATAGGGTATCGTCACGATTCGTTCAGACTCGTAGTTCACGCCATTTTTCCGCAACAACACCTCCATGGCCGTGTGATATACACGTTCGCTGTACCCGGGACCGAGGTCGCCGTATATTTTCCTGGATGCGAACGGTATATCCATGATGATACGGCGGCTATAAACTTTAAAAGCGTATATCCAAAGTGTGTGGGAGAATACAGTCGTACCGACGACGAATCTTCGTGATCTGGTCATTCACGTATTCGACGAGTTCCAGTAGCACTCGTCTGACGTCTTGGTGTTTATCGTGATCTAGTACGTATTGTCGAAGTAAATCGCCGGCGGTGTCGATGAACATCTGATGAATATTTCGTATGTCTCGATTCTTCTCGCGAAGTTTATCTCTTCTTTGAAGCTCGCGTTTGAAACGGTGTTCGTCTATGTCATCAACCATGTACGATACTCTCAGCCACATGTTTTCGTTATCGTAAATCTCATCGTACCGATAATACATGTCGCGATTGTACTGTGAGATGATTCGGCGAATCTGTGTCATGAACGGACTGTATCTCAACTCGTCAAAGTCCGGGATACCACCACATGGAATATCCCCGTGTTCACGACTGGTAAAGTGTTTGTTCTTAAACTCTATGAAATGTGGGTTGTGTATCCGACCAGTTTCCACCCGGCCAGTCTCCCAACTGAACGCGGTGTGACAATCGATGCACCACATCTGTGAGCATCCATCAATCTTGTGAATCATCGTCCCACACTTTGGACACGGTTTCGTATCTCGCTTCAACAATTTCATCGTCTTGACGGAGGATGGATCACACACGTGCGATTCGTCTCGCAGTTCATTGCATTGATCACAGAACGTATTCTGACAGATACCACAATACCAACGTTCATCCATGAAACCCTTGCACCCGTCGCGTGGACATTTCCTGGTCAGTGTCTGTTTTTCGACGACGTGTACCCTTCGACGCAGTTCCATGAGTTCGTTGAACGCTGCCGCCATCTCACTATTCAACTGCCGTAGTTCGGTAATTTTTTTTCGATCTTCCATTGATATACCCTGTGAAGTGTAGTGATTGTGTAACACGACTAATCGATCTCGTATGATATCGATCGTTCTGTTGAGTCTACGCATCTTGAGTATTCGCTCAACCTCCGGTTGTGTCTCGGGCATACGGATCTTTTCGCGATCGAATAAAATGTTTTCGCGGTGTCTTCGATATTCCGTGTTTCTAAAATATTTCGTACAGAAACTATCCACAAACTCTCGATTCCATAAATTTTTACACTTTAAACAATGGGCGTCTTCGGTCGTCGAGAGTAAATACCTCTGACAACACGCCTTGCAGACACACAAGTCACAAAAAGGACAGGTAACTTTTTTGTGAATTGTCTTGTTATACTTTTCACAACATACACCACAGTTGTCCATTACATTACTTTAAGTATTTTTCTTTAACCCAATCCCGGTCTAACTTAAAGATAGTAGACAAGGTCGGATCTTTCCGTTTAAACAAAATCATCAACACGTTGAGACGCCTGAAAAGTCCTAATGGGGGTTCACCGGAGCGAATCACACGGGCTAAAGCACGGTGCCTGGCGATCACACTCTTATGACGAACGTCTTCATAGCCATGTTCACTCATTATCCCGGAATTACTCAAGGGAATTCGGACAACCATTATTATAGACTGCGATTAATTATTTCATTCTCAACTCTTACTCGAATCTTATTCAGATCATTCCTCGTCGCGGCTTTCGCGACCATAGACTTGTACACGGTGGCTCTCGGGGTCGTGAGCTTCTGACGTTTCTTGTTGATGAAAGAGATGAGACTTTTCTTGTTCATGTTCGTCAAGACTGCCTTCATGGTCTTAGCTGTCTCTTCTGCTGCGGCACGTACGTTTTCTTTTCCGGCATCCATCTTAATCTTCTCCAACTCGACCTTCGTCTTCGCCCGATCGATTCTTCCCTTGTACATGGTTTTTCTCGGGTTGGGGAGCTTTCGTAATTTGTTTATCGCGGATCGATAAGGGTTTTTATCGAGCCTCTTGACATCCAGGGCGTTTGCCTTCTTTTTGGCTTCCTCAGCGTTCGCTTTCCTCTTGGCCTCCAAGGCGTTTGCCTTCTTTTTGGCTTCCTCAGCGTTCGCTTTCCTCTTGGCCTCCAAGGCGTTTGCCTTCTTTTTGGCTTCTTCGGCGTTCGCTTTCCTCTTGGCCTCCACGGCGTTTGCCTTCTTTTTGGCTTCTTCGGCGTTCGCTTTCCTCTTGGCTTCCTCGGCGTTCGCCTTCTTTTTGGCTTCTTCGGCGTTCGCCTTCCTCTTGGCTTCCTCGGTATTTGCTTTCCTCTTGGCTTCCTCGGCGTTCGCCTTCTTTTTGGCTTCTTCGGCGTTCGCCTTCCTCTTGGCTTCCTCGGCGTTCGCCGTTTCTTCTCTCTTTCGTTTTTGGACGCGGTCACTCGCGTTCACTAACGAATTTAGGGTCTTCCTCTTACGGATTTCTTCTATCCTCTTTCGCTTTTGGACGCGGTCACTCGCGTTCACTAACGAATTTAGGATCTTCCTCTTTCGAGTACGGTCGGACTGGTTGTTCACAACTCGTCGAATGGTGTTCAGGTTCGCATTTGGTTGGTTCGCCTGTGACATCAAGTTTTTTTTAATATCAGCGTTGATCGCCGTATCTTTTATGTAATCTTTCAGGTTAGAAACCAATAAACGCTTTTTGAATACTCTTTCGGATTCATTAACATCGTTTCGTGGATTCAAGGCGACGGACATTAAGTATCTCTTTTGTATCAAACGGAATTTTTTATCATTCGTCTTTCTGATATCATCGAGTAATTTCGATTTTCGATCGAAACTGGACTCCAATTTGTTTAGTGACTGTGTATTTTTAGCAGCATTTAACATTTTCAACCAACTTCGACGCCATATAAGTGATTTGACAGTTTTCTTGATTTTCATCTCCAAACGATTTCTCTTCTCGACGTTCTTCTTGTTTTCGTTGGTTTCCTTCTTGTTTTCCTCGACGTTCTTCTTGTTTTCCTCGACGTTCTTCTTGTTTTCCTCGACGTTCTTCTTGTTTTCGTTGGTTTCCTTCTTGTTTTCCTCGACGTTCTTCTTGTTTTCGTTGGTTTCCTTCTTGTTTTCCTCGACGTTCTTCTTGTTTTCGT
>Ga0102963_1001448_pt1 | contig 10454 bp, 9 predicted proteins | sample SalPon2_C_H2O_MG_2_FD_84522 | JGI IMG/M metagenome (GOLD analysis project Ga0102963, IMG submission 84522) | Salt pond water microbial communities from South San Francisco under conditions of wetland restoration - Salt Pond MetaG SF2_C_H2O_MG | ecosystem: Environmental > Aquatic > Non-marine... | reverse complement strand
CTTCTGGATCCCGCGAGTCGCAGAGAGCACGCGCACCTCGACGAACGACGCAGACGGCGCGAGTAACACGTCGGTCTCGCTCGTCGCGCTCGTCGCTGTGTTCGTGGCGACGAGATGTAATCGTAGATTATGCCACGCGGTGATATTGGTGATCGTGATGTTTTGGGTCGTCGTGCTCGACAACACAGCGCCCGAGTCGGTCGGATCGAGCAACGTCCACGCGAACGAGAACGACGCGCTCCCGTCCTCGGTGTCGACAGCGTCTCCGTACAGCGTGATCGAGGCGGGCGTCGCTACGCTCGCGAGGTCGATCTCGCCGTCCACGAGGGGGTTGTTAATCGGGTCGGCGTTCGCCGACGCGTATGCGATGATACTCATTAATAATTATCCTGATCGTCGTGAATCGCATAAATCGCGAGCGTGAGGTTGATTGTCTCGAGCACCGCGGGCGCGGTCCCGATGACGTCCGGATGCCCAGAGCTGCCGACGTCCTCCGCGATCGACTCCTCGCTCGACTGCTCGAGTGCTAAGAGCTCAATGTTGACGCCCCGCCCCGATGTCGTCGAGAAGTCGTCGAGTCGATAGCTGTTCGCGTCGCTGAGTAGCCCGCTCAGCAGATCGCCGATCTGCGCGTGTATGCGATTATAATCGTGTGTGTTGTCGCCGTTATCCTTGCGCGTGACTACCTGACTCACATCGACGTGTAACAGGCGCCAGTCCTCGCCGAGCAGATCAGCGTCGAGCTCGACACACATTCGATTACCTCGCGTCGGCGAAGCGCGGACCGCTGCGATCCCCTCGTTAGTGAATAGGTTGTATGAGATCACACGCGCGTTGCTCACGTTGACCTGAATCAACCCCGCAGCGATGCAGACGATCGGCGAGGTCCTCTGCGACTCGATCGTGTTGAGTCGCGCGTCGACGCCGTTCGCAGAGACGAGCGGGGCCGTGTGCCACGCTCTCGACTGCGTGTCGCTTGGATCATTGACCCCGTGTCCTTGAAGCTGTGCGATTTTGTATCGTAGTAATGCGAGCTGATCAGCGACACCCAACACACGAGGGGACGCTCCGGACTCCATCGGATACGTCGACATCGAGTTAACGATAGTGTCGAGGGTGACGTTCGGACGTGTGAGCGTGTCTCCGCTGAGATACGAGCCCGCGAATTGACGTGTTAGGTCGTTCTCGAACGCGCTGATCACCTGCCACTGAGCGAGCGAGTCGGTGTTGTCCGCGTCCGTCCATCCTGTGATTCTCGCGATCGGCGCCCACGCTGCCTCGCCGTCCGCGTAGGATGGCGCGTTGCTCTGGATCGCGAACTCGACGCGTTGGGATGATCGCGTCTCATCTGAGAACGTAATCTCGTCACCCTGAGCGACGCTCCACTGCGCGCGCGTTGCGGTGTCTGTGGCTCGTTGAATCGGTCGAGCCCATAGATACGCGTCGACATAGTCCTGATAATACGCGCGAGGCGTATCAATCGAGATCTGTGTCGACGTCTCCTCGGTCGGGTCATATGTGACGACGATCGTCTTCATTTGCGAGTAAGCGAGCCCTGAGCTCGGCGAGGTCACGCTCCGCGCGCTCGCTGAGATCGGTGCGGTCGTCACAAACTGAAACGCGCTTAGCTCGATGTACGGCGCTCCGCTGTTCTCGGTCTGCGTGATCGTGGGTACAGAGAGCGCGCCGCGGATGCGACCGAATAAACCGCCGAGCGCCTCCTGGACGTAATCGTAGATCAGACTCTGGAGCGCGTTCGCGTCATCGAGGTCGAGTCGTTCCTGTGCGTAGAGTTTTACGCGATCCATATTAACCGCCTGTCGTCGATGTGATCGCGCGCACGTTACCCGCCCGGAGTACGTGGCGCGCTGAGTTTGGATAGAGGTCGGGCGTCTCGTTCGCTGTCCCGCTAGTCAAGAGAGTCGCGTTCACGACTCCGCTCACACCCATCACCACGGAGACCAACGCGGAGCGATACGCCGGAGCGCCCGCGCCGAGCGCTGAGAAGTACGCGCTCACCGCGTTCTCTACGCTCGTCTTAACCGTGGTTAGCGTTGAGCCCGCCTCGATGACGATGAGCACGTCGAGCGAGATACGCTGAACGGGCGCGGGGATGACGCGCAACGCGATCCCCGCTGCGCGATGACCCGATGTGACGTCGCTCGGGTCGCCGTTCATAAGCGCTTGAAGCTCAGCAACTAGGCCCGTATATACGCTGTAGTCGTCGACCGTGATCGCGTCACCCGCAGACACTCCCGCAGCGGAGCGGAGCGTGATCACGCCCCTCGACCTCGAGATGTCATAGTCGCGCCCTTCGACTAGCACGTTCGCGCCAGAGCGGACACGCACCGAGCCGACGACGGGAGCCTCGACGCCGATGAGCTGACCTAGCACCGAGTTGAGCGTGACGCTCACCGCTTCACCCGATCGCGTCGGCGCGTGATCTCCTAGACCGGAGCCGTCATCGATCAGCAGCTCCACGTAACCGAGACGCGTCTCGGGCTCGTAGATCGTCGCCGTCGTCGCGCGTGTACCGTCGGTCGCCGTGAATGTGCGCGCGGTGTATTCGAGCGCGATCGGTTGAGCCCGTGCGATACTGTTGAGCGCGAGCGTCGCGCGTGAGCGGAGCGCGAGGTCCGTCTCTGCGTCTGTCGCGTTCGCGAGCGCTTCGCCCTGTGTTACGCTGACTAAGGCCGAGGGAGCGTCGAGGATCGTGTCGATCGATCGCGCGGGCGCGTTGCCTGTCGCGCCTCGCGTGTTCGCTACGATCGAGATCTCTTTCGTGAGCTCGCCGATCGAGAGCCCCGCGTCCGCTGTAGTCGAGTAGGTCACGTCGCTATCACCTCGCCCGAACACGCTCCCCGCGGGGATCGTGAGCGACGCGCTCGAGTCGGTACGCGCGACGACCACGGTCCCAGAGGCAGCGGTCGCCGTTAAGCGCGTCACGCCGATCTCCTCTGCGCGCTCGTCGAGGTCCACGCCCCGCGCTCCCTCGAGGGTGAACTGCGCGCGGATCTGCGCGAGTCTCACGTCCGCTTCTGCGATCTGCTCAGCGATCGAGCGTAGCAACACGCCGAGCGTCGAGCTCTCCGCGAGGTCCGTTAACGATGTACGCGCGACCGTCCTCGCGATTAAATCGCGGGTGATCTCTGCGCTTGATCTAGGTTCGTACATTATCAGCTCCCCATCGGCACGATGAGCGACATCGACGCGCCGTTAAGCGGTGCGACTCTCGCGCTCACTGTGAGCGCGTCGCCCTCGTCAGATACTACCACATTATCGACGCGATCGACTCTCGCGTCTGCGTCGAGCTGCTGCGTCACGTGGCTCGCGCAATATGCCGCGACGCGCTCGGTGAGCGGTGCGCCGACCTGGACGGGGAGACCATAGGACGGCAAGAGCCACGAGCTCCCTTGCTCTGAGAGCAGGCGGAGACGGAGCGCTTGTTCGAGGTTCGCGCGTCCCTCAATCACCGCGATGTCGTCGCCAGAGATCACGAGATCACCGTCGTCGTCGATGCGTAGATCGCGACCGAACACGTCGCCTTTACTCGGGAGCCCGAGATCGTCACCCGTCGACGCGTCGAACGGCACAGAGAGCACATCACCCGCGCGGAGCGGTCGCCCGTCTCCCGTGTGCTTCGCGTCCCGTAATCCGTTGTAATCGACGATCTCATCATATCGAGACGCGTCGCCATATGCGCGGAGCGCGACGCTCTGCGCCGTATCGCCCGCTCGGAGCGTGACGTCTCGCGTAAAGCGCGGGCGTTCTACGCTCAACGCTGAGCGCGTCTCGATGCGCGATGCGTCTGCGTTAGCGTCGAGGTCGCTTTGATCTGCTCCGCTCAGGCCCGCCGTAACGAGCGCGTAATACGGCACGAGCTCCGCAGAGTACGAGGGATCTGCTAAGCCGAGGAGCTCGTCGACGTCTCTCCTCGCGGTCGCGTAGCTCTGCGCGAGAGACGCCCACGTCGCGGGGAGGTCACGCGTAAAGAAGCGCGCCAGGCCGTCCGCGCTCTCAGCGGTCTCGCCGATGATTCGGACGACGCTCTCGATCGAGCGCAAGAGCTCGCGCGCCTCCTCGAGCTCGCCGTGTACGTTCGTGATCGCGTTCTGCGCGAGCGTCACAGCGCCGCCCGCGAGCGCGACGTATTGAGACGCAGCGCGGACGACCTCTGTTACAGGAGAGAAGATCGACCCGCGCGGATCGGACGGCGCGCCCGCGTAGGCTTCGAGCTTCAGCTCCCATTGATACGAGAGTCGATGCTGCTCGGCGTCCTCCATCCACCGAAACTCTAGAGGCTCAACGCGGAACGCGTAACCCTCATTCAGCGAACGATAGACGAGGAACACGCGCTCCGCGTCGTGGCTCGCGCGTGTCTGGTAGTCGTCGAGGAATCGGTCGAACTCCTCGAGGATCGTGCGACCGCCGAGTAAAGACACGCCACCGTCGCGCGTCTGTCCGCTCCTCGGAGCGAGACCGCTCACGCCCCTCAGGGAGATGTCGGTCCGGTGGTTCTGCGTGAGTTCGCGCACGACCTCGCCGAGCGTGTGCGTCACAGCGGTCGCGCTCGTGCGTCCCTGTGTCACGCTTTGGGGCGCGTTGGGTAATGCGATCATGTTCGTGATCTGATCGTTCTCGTAGATCTCGAGGAGATAATCGACCGGCACACGCAAGAGCGCGCCGAGTCTCCCGCTCGATGGTATCGGGATCGATGGAGGTGTCGCTGATTTGCTACCCATGATTCACCCTCTCATGTTACTTTGATCGCGTTTGTGATCGCTTGCTCAGCGTTGGCTTTAGCGGTCGCGGAGCTCGACGGGGGGACGCTGGCGACGTTAGGGACGCCCGCCACTCCGCTTAACGTCGCGACCTGTGTTTGTAGCGCGCCGATCGCGGTCTCGAGCTCTGCGATGTACGCGTACAGCGCGTCGACGAACTGTTGACCCCTTAACACGCTGTGAGGCGCGTCACCGTTCAAAGAGACGCGTAACGGTCCACCCTGCACCCTGAACACATCCGTCGAGACGGTCACGCCCGACTCGCTCAACGAGAGCGTGTTGTCCGCGTGTCTGATCTGGAGGTCCTCGGAGTCGGGGGAGTAGTCCTCGCTCGTGGACGCGGACGGCGTGCTCTCTACGATGCTCGCGAGGTCCGCGCCGACGATGTACGGGGGATCATACGCCCCTCGCGGTCGTAGCAGATGGACCTCCTCCCCCACGGTCACGGGGAAGAAACTCGCGCCCATGCCACGCACACGCACACCCCGAAACGTCGCGCCGTCATTCGAGCGGACGTCATATAGTGGGCCGCCCTCGCTGTAATAGACGCGCGTCACAGTCGCCGTTAAATGGTTGTTTCCGAGTTTCATTCTGCGAGCTCCGCTGTCACCGATACCTCATACGCGGGCGCTTTACGGGCTGGTCTCCCATCCTGCGACACGCGCTCTAATTGTAGCAGAGTGCGCCGTGTCACGGTCCCGAGCTGTGGATCGACGCGGACCTGTTGATCGACGCGCGTCACGTATCCGATGAGCGTCGAGCCCTCGCCCTCCAGGTATGACGCCCACCGCGCCCACTCGCCGACCTTCACGTCTTGATACATCACCTCGAGCGCCGCGTTCGCGAACGCGTGGCCCTCTGAGTACAGCGCCGCCGCGTATGTCGTGAGTCGCTCGAGCTCTGTTCTCAGCGATCCACTAGTTTCTCGTAATAGCGGATACGCGATCTCGAGAGGTGAGAGACCGTAGCGCGCGATGTCGTCGCGCATGATCACGGGGGAGCTATTCAGCCCCGCGAGCTGCGAGACGCCGAGATAGGGGGACGTGACCTCGACGTAATTGTTACGCTCTCCGCTGTAGTCGAGCGTATACGAGACGACGCGCCCGATCGACTGAACGGAGACGGGCTCGGTTTTGATGCCAGAGTCGTCGTCGTCGATCCCTCGCGCTCTGCCTCGCTCGTCGAAGTACGCTCCATCGTGAGGGGGGAGCGGCTTCATCCGATAGATGAGATACGCGCGACCACGCTCGCGGATCGGATAGAGCTCGATTAGTTGGGGCGAGGGTTGGAACGCTCCCGTGATCGCGCTCCACAGTGACCCCGTCGCGCTCACGGGTACTTGAGAGATGTTCGTCCCCTCGACGCGCGTTAACGTGCGCCCCTCGATCGCGTTGTCCGTGAACTGATCGGACGTAATGAGCACCTCGTAGTCGCTGAGCTCCTCGCCCTGTGGTGTTCTGAGCGTCGCTAGACGCTCCCAACTTAGCGCGAGACCTCGTGCGACGTCCACCGCTGCCCCCTCGGAGAACACGGCCTCGAAGATCTGCGACCACGCGTCATAATCGTAGACGCTCCCGTTCACGAGTAGATCGTCGCGAGACGTGAGTCGAAACGGACGGAGCGCGAGCGAGACCCACGACGTCGCGGAGAGCTGCACGTCTCTCGATTTACGCGCCCCCGTGTGCTCGACCCTCAAGCCCGTCGAGAGTCGATTGATCGGACCATAGAACACGCGGACGTCCTCGTCCAAGATCTCAAGCCACCCCGACGCATGGAGCGCGGGGAGCTTTGACCCGCGTCGGGGCGTCCCTAGCCCTAGCACGTCGAGCTCGTCGATCTTGATCGATGTGCTCACGCTCGCCTGCTCGTATGGCGCGACGAGCGAGGAGGACCAACTCGCGCCGGTGACGCGGTCCGTGATCTCGACGAGATCGTCGACCCCATCGACGCGCGCCTCGTCTGCGCGCTCTGTGTAGTTGTGTATGAACACTCGAATCATAGGATGATCTCACGGAGTAGCGCGCCGAGCGAGTCACGCGCCGCGCCCGAATCGATGAAATTGACGAGCTTCGTGATATGCGTCTCGATGCTCTGCATGGAGGTCGTGAGCACGCTGTTCGACTCGGTCATCGTCAACGCGAGCTCCTCGAGTCGCGTGTTCAATTTTACGAACGCTTGAAGCGAGGCGGGGTCCGCTTCGACGCGTCGGAGTAGTCGCTCCTGTTCGCTTTGGACAGTACGCGATACGCGCATCCCTCGACGCATGATCCCTCGATCCGCTCCGAGCATACCCGCGCCGAGCTCACCCCCCTCCGCGCGACTGAGAACGTCCGCTTCTTCGGTGCTGAGCCCCATCCCGCTTAGCGCGAGTTGGAGCAAGTCGCCCTCGATCCCCATCGAGCGGAGCGCCTCGACCGCGCTCGCGGGGTCGGTGCGGAACTGCTCGAGGCGCCGGAGCACCTGGAGCGGACCCCCGCCCCCTCGAGCTGCGGCTGCTGTGAGCGCTCCGGTCCCGAGTCCTCCGAACTGTCCGCGGAATGATCCCGCGACACCGCTCAGCGCTCCCCCGAATCGCTGAAACGTGCGCGCAGCTCCGACGCCCATCAGCTGACGTTGACCCCCTTGTCGAGCTGCCTCGTTGATGCCCATGATGAAGCGTCCCGCGCTCTCCTCATCGATCGATAGACCCTCGCTCGCGATGCGCTGTGTGTTCTGCGCGATAGCTGCGAGGAACCTCGTCGCGCCCGCGCCCGTCAATCCCATCGCGCCCGCTCCGCCGAGTAAGCGATTCGCGAGTCCCGCGCTTTGGAGCGTGTTCCCCCTCGCGCCTCCACCGATCGCGCCACCGCCCACGAACGCCCCGATCGTCGTCGGGTCGATTCCTCGGAGCGCTGCTTGTCCTAGGAAGTCAGACGTAAAGCCGATCGATCGACCGCTCAAGAGATCAGTGCGCGCGCCGAGAGCGCGCTGAAACGCTCGGAGCGTGCCGACACCCTCCGCGCTACTGATACCGAGACGCGCGAAGCGTGAGCGCGCTCCCCTCACCCCTTCCGCTCCACCGAGCGCGAGCTCGGTCTGCGGGCGCTCGAGTCCGGCGACCTGTCCGATCCGCGCTGCGCGTCGCTGGAGGAGCGCGCCCGCGAGACCGCCGATCACAGGGAGACCGCCCGCGATACGATTCAAACCGAACGCGCCCGCGAGACTCCCCGCAGCCGCGCCACCCGCGCGGAACACGTCCGCAGCGCCACCGCCGGCGACGACCTGCGCGCCACCGACGAGACCGCTCACGCCCGCTTGTCCGACCGCCATGATCTGCTGACGACGGAGCTCACGCTCCTGTTGACGCTGCGCCGTGAACGCCTGAGCCTCACGCTCCGCTCGTCGACGAGCCGCCTCTTGCGCTCTGCGCCCCTCCGCTGCCATCGTGTCGAGAGAGCGGTTACTGTCGCCGACGCCCAACTGATCGAGCGCGGTCATCCCGAGCATACGTTGCTGTGTCTTATACGGGATGAAGCGCCCCTTCTCGTCGCGCGGTCGCGTGCCTGGCGCCGGTGGGGGGACTGCTACGGGCGCCTTCGGTGGAGCCGTCGGTGTTGCGGGTGCGGGCGCAGAGGGTGCCGATGCTACGGGAGCCGGTGGTGTCGCGGGCGTGGGGGGCTTCGGTGGTGTCGCGACGGGTTGCGTCGCTCGTTGCGCCGCTTGCGCTGTGCGCGTAAACGCGCGCTCGCCCGCCTCGCCGACACGCTCCATCGACTGCGCGAGACGCTCGGCTGCTTGCCGGACTTGCGAGTCGTCGATCGTGACCTGTATCTCGGAGCTGTGTTTTAACTGACTCATCTAGCACCTCTACTCGCCCAGAACTCGCGCTCCCATCGATCGCCGATCTCGTCGCCCGTCGCGCTCGGCGCGTTGTCGCGGATCGCGATCTCGGGCCTCGTTGTCATGTTATCGAATGTTTCGTCATCGAGCGAGAGGAGCCAGTGCTCGAGGCGCTCTACGTCCGACGCGCTCGCGCTAGGCTTAGGGAGCGTCGGCTGTAGAAATACGAACTCGGGGCGCGATCTCATCGCCGCCACCCTCTCCCGCACCTGAGCGAAACCACGCGAGCGCGTGACGCTCAACCTCCTCGCGGAGTGAGAAGAGGAGCTCGTCGTCCTCTTGCGCCCACTGATTCACCCAGTCGGGGAGGTCGACGAGGTACACCGAGATCGTCGCGAGCGCGATAAAGCGCGCTTGTGCGTACTCGCTCAACTGTTGCCACGGAACACCGGCGAGGATCGCGCTACGCCGATCGATCTGCGTGCGTCCGTCTCCGTCGGGGATACGAGAGAGGAGGACGTCGTCATGGCGCGCGCCGTCAGGAGACACGTATGATACGTTTAAGCGCACCTCACGCGGGATCAACGTCGCGCTCTGCGCGGGCTCGTCGCTCTTGATGTTCCGTAGATCCATATTTACGCGCCTCGCTCGTCAAATAAACGGCGCGCTTGGAATGACGCGTTCACGGTGACGATTGATCCGCTCTGGACTTGCCACGAGCGAGACTCACATCGAGCTCCCTCGATACGCCACACGGGGACGTCGCTCACTTGGTCGTAGATCTCGAGCGTGAGCTCGGGGAAGCTGATCACGTCGGCGGTGTTCCCGCGTGGCATGATTCCGAGCTCTTGGATCGAGGTGTTCGTGATGCGTACAAAGTCCGCGTTCGCTGATACAACGCGAGACACGGGGACGAGCTCTTGCGAGTCGATGTTGCCTAAGACGTCGACGCGCTGATGCGTGATGCTCTCGCTCGCTGATACGCCTGTCGCGAATCCGATCTCCTGACCGTCGACGATCAGTTTAGCGCGTGCGCCTGAAAATACGGGCTGGGCCATGGGTTATACTCCTTAGAAGCGCGCGACGGTGACGTCTAGCTTGATGAAATTGAGGGGCTCGATCGCTGCTACTGTGTAGCCGACGACCAAGGTGTCACCCTGATCCTGCACGACCACATCACGGAACGCCTTAATCGTACCGTCCTGTACTTGTCGATTGAGCTGAGCTTGAGCGAGCGACGTCACGCGGTTCGCTGTGAGGCTTCGGTTCGCGGTTCCGATGAGCGCGTCGAGCTGTGAGCGGAGCCCACGGATGGACGCGTTAACGCTCTCGTTCGCTGACACCTCGGAGAATATGGGGTTATCGTCCTCGAGGTACGTCGTCACGCTTCGCTCTACCCGATAGCCGAGTGAGCTAAACGAGAGCGATACGACGCCCGCGCGGATCGCGTCGGCTGCGTCGCGGTTCGGATCCCACGCTCCGCTTACGTCGACAACGTCCGGACGCTTACGCGTGAGCGGAGTCCCGACGGGGCTCCCCGCTTGCATAGCTGCGAGCACGAGAGAGAGGTATTTCGGCGCGAGTGTCTCTTTGATCCCGCGTGGGTTGAGCACGTCGATCGACTGCCCGACGATCGCGATGTTTCGGTCGTTCAGCTCTTGCGTATAATCACTCTTGAGCGTCGCGAGTGACGTGTTCGCAGCGACGCTCATCCACGCGTTACGCTCACGACCCGCGCGAGCTGCGAGGGGGAGATGTTTCTTCACCTCGTCCATCTCGTTGATTGCGTTAGTCCACGCGACGACGATCTGAATATCACTCGACTCGATGGTCTGGAGCGCGTCGGTCCAGTCG
>Ga0102963_1001442_pt1 | contig 10480 bp, 30 predicted proteins | sample SalPon2_C_H2O_MG_2_FD_84522 | JGI IMG/M metagenome (GOLD analysis project Ga0102963, IMG submission 84522) | Salt pond water microbial communities from South San Francisco under conditions of wetland restoration - Salt Pond MetaG SF2_C_H2O_MG | ecosystem: Environmental > Aquatic > Non-marine... | reverse complement strand
GTCAGACACATTGTCATCAACCTTTATAAAATTATTGTCATCCTGTGGCTGTTTGTCAGCTAAATTGTCAACCAAACTTTGTAGACCAGAGTAGTCACCATCGTGACCTAGCCAAATGTCAGTCGCTTTTGACCCTATCTCGTGTGCCTTATTTCTTCTCCAGAAATTTGTCACTAAGTCTTTTGTAATGTCAGGGTTACCAGAGAAGTTTCGCAAGTCTTTAATAACATCCTCTACAGACTCACGAGAACTATCTGGCATCGAAGGAAACTTATCTCTGTGTAAGTGCATAAGTTCCTCTACAGTTAAATCACTATCGTATTTTACATGAGCAAAAGCAATAGTATCGAATATAGTACCCACTCCATTGGCAAACATCTCCTTTCCTATAACGTCAGTTACTTGTTTATAAAAGTCTTTTTTTAAGCAGTGTGCTAATAACTGTTTTTCTATAGTCATGCGTGATACTCCCTAAATCTCTCTGATATTTGATCGGTAGTCCACGTCTTAATATCGGTGTCTATCATAAGAGTATGTACAGTCATATGTGTGTATAACTCTTTAGCAATTGTCAGCGTTTTTATACTAGCATCTTTGTCGAGTGCAATAACAGCCCTGTCAAATTTTGTCAGGTAGGGTATATACTCTTTTATCAAGTTAGTCCCCATGAGTGACACACCTACTACTCCAGCTTTTGTTACTGCACAGGCAGATGCACAATCCTCGACTACGACACAAGTCTTGCTTTTATTATTTGTCACGAATGGTACTCTTGATGCACCATATCTTTTCCACTTAGGCTTTTTGTTTTTTAACGACCTACCCACAGCATCAACAATTGTCATGTTCTTGTCGTACACAAAAAATACTACCCTGTTCTCTCTAACATCATACTCTAGATTTGCCAACTTTTGGGAGTAGGCGTGTTCTATGTTATTTTTTCTTATATAGTCTATTGCTTCTGGCGATCTAGCCAATGGTACAAAAAAGGTTCTATACAGGCTTAGGTTTATACTTTTCTTATGCTGTACAGTATTAAGTTGTAAACCTTTTTTAATCTTCCCACTAATAGAGCAATCGGCATAGAAACAATGATACAGGAAATAACCAGAGTTAGCAGTGACAGAAAAACTGTTATTGTGACCACATACAGGACAATTACTACGAAGAGTAACACCTTCTGGCACAGCCATAGAATCAATGATTGCATTTATATTTACTCCTTTATTTCTCATACGTTAACCAATAATAAAATTAAGCTAATAACTAGCAGTACAGGAAAAATATGATTAAGCCATAGTCTACCTCTTTGCTGTTTAGCAAACCACTTACCTGTGGCTTTTAATCTACGCTCCCTATCGTTGCTCATCTTTCTCTTTCTTTCCCCAATATACTAAATGAAATGCGTCACAGTTAGGACAGGATAGATTTGTTACTATCTCATGCTCCTCATCATCTTCACAATCGTGGTCACCACCCCATATTAATTCTGTCTGACAGTTATAACACTTCATTTCTTACTCATCTCTGTAAGTTCCTCTACAGCAAATGGTTCTAAAAAATTCTCTATGATAGTAATCTGTTTCTGAATGTGTTCTATATCTTTTCTGTACAGCACACCGTCATCTAAGCCACAGGCTACTGACACACTAGCTTCTCTTAATGCTTTAATTACTTTATCCATCCATCCTGTCCAATTCTAATTTATAAATATCTTCATTCTTAACATCCACATGAAAAAACGGTTCTTTTAAATGTGGTGCATCAACATGGCGTGAGTTTTGTATAGTCTGTACAGGACTTTTCTCTAGTACATCATGTGGTATAAACCAACCTTGATCTAAATGTGTGTTCAGCACAACAAATGTCAATTGAAACGGTCTGACAAACTCTTGCATATTATTATCCTGTGCAAACTCTTTTGCGTTGTTGGTTTCGTGGTAGAATTTGTCAATCAGTCTTTGCTTACGCTGTGGTATCCTGACCTCTTTCCAATTGTCATTCCATACCTTGCCCCACTGATTCTTAACTTCTACCTCCCAAAAACTAGCACTGCCAGAGTCAGACACCGTAGACAGATCCCATGAGAAGTTTTCCTTATCGTCTGTAATCTTATGACCTCTGCTAATTAAATATTTCTTCAGTACAGCCTTTGCTCTACTATCATTTGCCATATAGGATAATCTATTAAACCTACGGTTTTGGTGTCTTAAACGCATTGTCAAATCTCTCCCTTGCTATTTTAATACCACTAGTCTCGCCTTGTGTATAGGCTAACTTGTAGTAGCCTTTTATCATCTGCATCTGGTGTGTAGTAAGTATGTCATCTCCTACTATTTCCAAAACTCGACTCTCATAAAATGATTCGTCAAATTCAATATTCAGTTTTTGCCTGTTCGTTTTCATTGTGTACCTCCTGTTTATAATCTTCCCATATTTCGTCCCATAGATCTCTAACTTGCTCCTCAAATTCTGTCCACGTATATCCTATCGGTAGAAACATCTGACCTTTAGTCATCATAATGTCTACGTGGAATAAGACCTCGTCTACAGCTTCTGATTCTCTACATAACTTTGCTATGTCCTTCCAAGTCTTATCGTCCTGTTCTTCTATATAGCGTTTATATTTACCCATCTAATCCTCCTTCACCTCTCCGTGTACAGTAAACTGCGTGTCACCTCCATATTCTGTACCGTGAAATTTAACCTTGCTGTTTTTCATAACGTGTTCACTCCCGTCAGTCAGTGTCACTTCAGTAGTTTTCTCTCTGCACTCTTCCTCTGTCAGCTTAACATCAGACTGTATAGTATAATGTCTTACGTCTACAGTGTGTTCTTCTACCTCATAAGTATATTTAAAATCTCGGCTCATATATAATCCCTTTCTTTAAAAGTATTTCATAATCATCAGCCTGTCCCTTATAAAACTCAGCGTCCTCTTCTCTACCGTCCCACTCAGCATCATGCTGTGCCTGTCTAATACGATTATATTCTGCCTGTACATCAATAAGATGATCGACTCTCATTATAAACCTCCTAATGGTATGTTATAAACCTGTCGTATCTTACGCATCAGTTTAAGACTAGGTGCGTACACACCTTTAATTAAATTAATTGCGTGTGTCTGTGATATCTCTAGATCCGTAGCTAACTGTTTAAAATCTAAGTTTTTATCCTGTGCAATCTTTTTAACTATCATTCGTCTTCCTCCTCACTATTATAATATATTTCTGATAAATCAACTTCACTATTCCAATCTATATTATTATGTTTACAGTAATGTTTTAAGTCACCTAATACATCTGCAACTCTATAATATTTATTATCTTTATCCTGTTGTTCTCCAAGATATAATGCTTTCTTAATTCTTAAAGCTCTCTCTACACTCATTCGTCATCCTCCTCTATGTTTTCCTCTATATGTAACCCATGATTATCTTCTAACTGTGTTCTGGTTACGGTCTTACCAACAGCCTTAACTAAAAACTTTTCAGCATCCTTAACAGTGTTAAAAAGTATTATATCTTTTTTATTATCTACAGCAAACTCTTTACCGTTTAATCCTATGCCTTCTGGGTGTCTGTATATTCTATATTTCATTTGTCATCCTCCTCATTAATATCTGCAATATAAAACTCTTGGTGTACAAAATCAAACGTGTCTTTTGTCAGTAAGCGTTCCATCTTTTTCTTAACGTCTTGCTCACTCGTACCTTCAGCAATTCGCTTATAGTAGGATACTTCTCTCGCATAGACAACGTATTTCTTTTTCTGTACAGTCATTTCAGTCTTTATTCTCCTCTATATCTTTTAATCTATTTACTTCATTAATTAATTCTTGATGAGTGTACCTATCTGTAGCATCATCTCCTACTAATTGTTCTGCTAACTGTTCGTACTTTTGCTGTATTTCTGTACAGGTAAGTTTACTCATTAGTCTTAACCCCCACAACCAACAGCGTCAATTTGTCAGCTACCTTTTCTTTGTCAAACACTTGGCATACTTGATCCCATGCATCGCCTTCGAAGTCGTCATGGTATAGATCTAAGAATCTAGCGTTTGGTATTACTTCCCAATCTTTCTTATCCAACTCCTTCTGCTGTACAGCTGTAAGAGTCCATTTACTTGTTTCTGGTTTATGCATCTTCCACCTTCTTCTTAGTCATAACATACGCACTGATACCTGATGTGCTTTTAAGATTATAAAAAGTAGCGTATTGTTTACACGCATTGTAAGTATTTGGAGCCTCTATAGTCTTATTGCCGTATTTATTGTGCAGTACATAATATAAATACATTAGTCCCTCCCTTTATCTTTTTTAGGATCATAAGCATCTTTGTCTGTATGGCAACAATAATCACCATGCCAAAACTCCTCGTACTCACCTTTGTTGTGACCGTACTCAGCTATACCACCTTTTTTTGTCAGACTGTTATATTCGATACATTTGTCATTTGCGTCTTCCATCTCCTGTATATCACCTAATGTTAGATACCTACCTCCACTCTCTCTAATATTGTCAAGCACTGTACGTACCTTGTTCACTAGATTAATTGTCGTCTGGTCTGCTATTGGTTTGTCAGTTTTCTTTTTCATAATTATCCTTCCTAATTAATAATTGTAGTACAGCTTAATTACACTGACCAAAACAACTAGTCAATCATATAAGAACCTGTACAGACTCTTTTCTATATTGACACGAGTAATCCATTGCTGTAGTTATTAGAAACGATCAAATTTGGTTGGGAGGGTTACATATACCCACCACCACTAATATAAAGAGAGGAAAATATTATGGATGTAATGAAGAGCATGAGAGAGATTTATACTGCACAGATAACACAGTCTAAATTGAATGTGCAAATATTGTTAAGTAATCCAACGTCTATTCCTGAGCATAGTGACTTCGTGAAGGAATTAGATAAACACATTGGAGATATAGCAACAGCCACAGATAAACTTGCTGTATTGATAAAACATATGGAGGATTTATGAACGTGGAATATTTAATTGAAGTATTAAGTGAGATTAAAGATAAGTCTCTACCTGTTAGAGTATCCATACCAAAAGAGTCTGGTGTTGGCTACAGTAAGGACGATGACAATCCTAACTTCTGGCTAGATAGCATATTTGTACGTAACAAAGGAGATTCTGGTTATGAGCAAAATGGCGAAGTAGAATTGTGGGGTCACGAGTGATGAAGATTACTCCAAAAGAAGGCTTGTCATGGTACGTAAAGTGGACAGCAACAGTATTTATAGTAGGAGGAATGATGTTAAGGAGTGCTTGGCATTTAATGCCTTACGATCTGATGCTGTCTTTAGTAGGTACAGTTTTATGGGGTTATGTTGGTTACTTATGGCATGACCGTTCATTAATAGTTCTCAATACGGTATGTTCTACGATATTGCTGTATGGGATAATTAGATTTTATTCACAAGGAGGTTTTATAGGATGACAGAAGAGATGTTTAAGAAGAATGTACAAGATCTACAAGAGCAATTGACAGAGGCTTATAAGAGAATTAAGGAATTGTCAGAAGAGGTTGCTGTACAGAAGAAGGAATTGATTGACTTACGATTACAACTGCCACAGAATAGAGTGACTGCCACAGATTATACTAAAGATTATATAGACGGAGATTCTGGACAGCAAGACTTAGAAACTTATTTACAGAGAGTGAGGAAAAATGAAGGACAATAGCGTAAACATAGCGACTCTTACTAATGATGAGAAGAGTCAGTATATACAGGAGAAGGTACAAGGGAAGATATTCTCTGTATCATTTATAAAGAAGGATGGCACTGAGAGGACTATGGTTTGTCGTTTGGGTGTACAGAAACATTTGACAGGTGGAAAGAATGTCAATGATCCTAGTCAACATCTTACCGTGTTCGATATGCATAAGAAAGCATATAGGAATGTAGCTTTGGGAACTATCTATCAATTGAGGTGTAAAGATGTGTTCATTAAGTGATGTTAATATACATAAATTGTCAGCTGTTATGGATGCTTATGAACGTGGTACAAGTGTCAGCTGTATAGCATCTTGTCACAATTTGTCACCGAGGGAAGTCAGAGAAATTGTCATTGAGATGCGTAGATTTAGAGGTGATAAGAAAATTGTCAGCAATTTGTCAGCTTAGATAAATTGTCATCTTGTCAGAAGAAATGTAATTACTGTACAGCCAATGCTGTAATCTACCAATGGTCTAAATGGCTCTGTTATATCTGTTGGAAAAAAGAAAGAGACTATCAAGAAGGTAGATATAAAAAATAGCTGTACAGTAATAATTATTATCTTGACAGCATTTTAATTAGGCTGTACTGTATTATTTTTAATTAATTTGGAAGGAAATTATGTTAAATACTAATACAAATGATGTAATGGGAGTCATCAACCCAATCACTAATACACATAACAATATAGACGATCTATCTTTTTTTGACTTTGCTGTAGAGAAAAGACCATTGTTTTTTGAGAATGATACTAACAGTGGTGGTCAATCTCTTATGACTGAAATAGATGGTAAACATGCTGTAGTAAGATCAGATACTAATGAGTGTTTGGGAGTACACGGCAGAACCTATAAGATTGTACCACACTTAGATGTCTATAAAAGACACGCAGATGCTATCAAGAATAGTAGTGCTTATGATCCACAGCAGATTGAGATTATAGATCAGTTATGGGATAAAGGTGCTAAGGCAAGAAGGACTATACACTTTCTTAATCACACTAAGAGAGTATCAGAGAGTGACGTGGTAACCATGCGATCTGATACGTTTAACAGCCTAGACGGATCATTTGCATTTCAAGTGTTTTCTGGTATGTACAGAAGTTTATGCCTTAACACTCTAGTATTCGGTGGAGAGAAGTTTTACCATAGTAAGCAGAAACACACTTCTAATATAGACTATTCGAGTGCTGTATCTAAGATTGCCAATTCCGTAGATATGTACAATAGGGACTATGACAGATTGTGCAAGTGGAGAGATACTAAGGTTAGTGATCAGCAAGTGGCAATGCTGTTTGCAAATACAATTGCTAAGAGAAAATCAGAGTCAGCTACTGTTATTCAAGAGGCATTAAAAGAGGAAGGTGTAGAGTTAAAACAGCTTATCAATGTTAAATTAAATGACTTTCTTATGCACCAATATGGTAAGGAAAAAGAGTCACTTGGTGGGACGCTGTACGCTGTATACAATGCATTGACTCACTGGTCTACACACACTGACAAATCTTGGGAGCGTACTAATGCTAAGGGAGAAACTGTCACTGCTCACACTTCCAGAAATGGTAGCAATGTAGGATCTGTACAGATTGAGAGGGAGAACAAGGTGCGTACTTGTTTAGACTCTGATTTTTGGAATGAACTACAAGAGGTGGCATAATGGTTGATAAAATTTTATTATATGCTCACGAGGATTTGCAAAATATATACAAGCGTGTCATTGTGCTTATTGAAGATGACGGTGAGAGAAATATAATCCATTGTCTATTTCAAGACTTGTCAGATAAACTCATGGATAATGTAAAATTGTCAGACAAAAAATTGTCAGACTAAAATGCTAATTGCATTATTCTTTCACTTCTGGATGGTACTAGCTACGGCACTTATTGTAGGTGGCAACGCTAGTACTACCATGGCTGTATGCTGTATGTTCCTAATATCTTTTTTTATTTTAGGCTTGATTGCATACCATATTTATATTAATGTAATTGACAATAGTAATTTTAATAAATCAAACGGAAGGAAAAAAAAATGACTATGTATTTAAAAGAACAAATCAGCGAACTATCAAGACAGATCCTAAAAGCTCAAAAGATCAAGGGAGATAACAAGAGCAACCCAATCCACACAACAGCAGGAATGAACGGACAAGATAATCTGGACGAGCAGTTGCTGTTATTAATAGACGGTTTGCAATCATTAAGGGATAACTTGATAGGAGAAGAAAGTAGAATCCAATCGAACCTATGGCAAGTAAATTGCTATTTACAAGACGCTGTTAAGCAGAATAATAAAAACATGAACAGACACGTTGCTAAATGGGAGAGTGCAAAGGAAGGAGATAAAACAAATGGCTAAATATATATCTAAAAAGCATTTAATAATATGTAATAATCTTGCTTGGGATCTTGGGTTTAGCCAATCAATCGAACCTAAAGTTTTTAAGTATTTACCAAATACATTTTTTGAAATTGTATTCGCAATGCCACACGGTGGAGATGATCACGTTAGAACTGTAATAAGTTTCCCAATTACTAAGGAATTAAGAAAGAAATTTCCTAAGAGCGAGGGTACACACTTTAATTTAAAACTAGATCTAACTTGGGACGACTACGAGAGTTTGAAGGAATGGGATAGCCCCACAGAAATACTATTCATACATGAACTCGAGCAAGAGGAGATGAGGTTGAGCCAATGAGCAGTTACCCAATTTGGAATGATGTAACTGCTTGTATATATAACGGTAGTAAATCATATGGAGTTAAAAGCGAGGGAATAGTGAATATTAAGGTTGGGACTAGTAAAACCTATTCCTATGACTTTGTTAAACATAGAACAACAAAAAGAGATCTTAACAAGGACGTAATTGAGTATAGGTTTTTCGTTGATGATATGCTGGTCAAGAGGTCGCAGTTTAATAAGAAAACTAAAGTGTATTCTCATAACTTACCAATTACAAACCATGAAAAGATCATGGGAAAGGATGCAGTATAGATGTTAGAGTTTATAAGTGGTGCATATAAGTTGTGTATAATTATAGTATGTGTATTAATAATATTAATGATTTTAGGTTAAGGAGTATAAGATGGATAAAAAAGTAGTACTATGGGAGTTAGATAAGGATACTAACAAGGTTAAGAAGTACGTATTGAAAGATAATCAATTCGTAGATACCCAGACTAATCTGTTGCTGTTTGCAAGTGAAAGGGTGGCAGATGCCTATAACAATTTCTTGATAGAAAACAAGGATCGTGGCAAGAGGAGTGCTAAATATACGACCATGTTGGCTGATTAAATACTAAGAAAAACCCATTGCTGTACTTAGGTTACCAATGGGTTTTTTTATGCGTGTTATAATCTGGTTGTTAATTCGTAAACCGTTGTAATCATTGGGAGTTATCTGGATGGAATGACACGCCCAGATGCTGATAAACCTTTGCTTTACATAAGTTTAAACTAGATAAAATTTGTCAGGCTCTATTGTGTGCGTGTGTACGTGTTACGATTGGGGTTTTATTATATCTAGTACGTGATTTAAGCTAATATAAGTCTGTCTAGTTTTAGTTATGATCTTAGAAAAAAATAACCGAATACCCTAGGCGTGAGCCACTGGGGGTGGGTACGTATGCGTATGCAATCCCGATAATAAATTTGGTAAAATGGAGGTTTAAACCAGTGGGAGACCGTTGCTGTACCTAAGTAAGACCCGTTGCTGTACCTAAGTAGTACCTATATATACACCCCCCAAAGGCTTACCTTTTATTATACACCCCATATGCAAACTTGTCAAGTAAAAAATAAAAATACATAAAGTGCTTGACAACTATGCTATACAGCTGTATAATAATATAGTAAAGGCATAAACTTCGTTCAGGTCTCGCCAATTACACACAGGGATGAATCAGGGGACAGCAACTGTTTATGCTGATTTCTAACACGTACAGCAACAGATATGAATCAGGGATTACTAAAAGAGAAATCCAGAGAGTTAACCAAGAAACAGCAATCGTTTTTAACGGAGTTGTTTAGGTGTGGTGGAAACATCAACGTAGCATTAGAGAAGGCTGAATATAAGCCATCATCTAGACAGCACGTATTACAGTCTCTCAAGGATGAAATAATTGAACAGGCAAAGGTAGAGCTTGCAGCACACTCAGTTACAGCAATCAATCGTGTAGTTGAAGGTATGAATGATGTAGGTGAACACCCTAGAGCAGAATTAAGATTGAAGGCTGCACAAACACTTCTCGATAGAGTGGGTATGGGTAAGCAAGAAAAGATTGATGTAGAAGGTAAGTTACTTCATGGTGTGGTGTTGATGCCAGCCAAGAAAGAAATGCCAATAGTAAATGTGGAGGACTGATGACTGACATCACTAGAAAACAAATAACAGACTATATGGGAACATTAGACACTGGTACAGCCAATGGCAAAGTTGTAATGAACCAATTAAAAAAAGCAATTTCTATGAATGAATCTGCTGAAATTCCTTTCAGTGATAGTATCAATAGTAATTTGTTAAATTTTATTACACGTCAATCATTACAACAACAACAACAAGAAAAACGAAATCAAGACGCTTTTGAAAACGAAAGAAAACAAAAAAAACAAAAAAAACGAACAGGCGGAAAAGTATACAGCAACATGCAATCACGGAAGGTAAGGGTCTAGAGTGGCTGAACGTAAATACAATCAAAATCAAATAGATGCTTTATCAATGGCAGATACAGAATTAGCTTCTGACC
>Ga0102963_1001439_pt1 | contig 10493 bp, 17 predicted proteins | sample SalPon2_C_H2O_MG_2_FD_84522 | JGI IMG/M metagenome (GOLD analysis project Ga0102963, IMG submission 84522) | Salt pond water microbial communities from South San Francisco under conditions of wetland restoration - Salt Pond MetaG SF2_C_H2O_MG | ecosystem: Environmental > Aquatic > Non-marine... | reverse complement strand
GTTTTATTAACGCACCTTTTTTGTATATCTTTTTTAAATTTGAAAGTGTTTTTGCATTTTTGAGTTGTTGTTCTAATGATTTTGATTTCTTAGCAGCTTCCTCTTTCGCTTTCTTAACAGCAGCTTCTTTTCGTCTTTTATTTTCATTTCTTTTTCTCGCTGCTTCTAATTTTTCATTTTCTTCTCGTCTCCTTTTACTTATTCGAGGTGATTGTGATTGTGTTCTCATGGGTGAAGGTGAACCAACCCCAAACCTAAATGGACTAGACGGAGGTGTAACTCTAAGTCTATTTTGATACTCGTTTGAGTTTCTAGCTGGATTCGTATAATTGTAATATTTTTTATAATTTCCGTAATATGGTACTGATCGACTATTACTCGAGCTCATTAATATAAGTTATATTATTTTTTATCATCCTTTTCCATCTGGTTCATTAAATACATAACAGGTATCATTTGGTATATTTTTTTCCATTCGCTTCTAGACTCTTCATAATATGCCTTGGGGTCCTTAAGCCCTTCTTTTATAATTTCGTTTATCTTTTCTGTGTAGAACCTGATTTCTTCTAAACAGAAATTGTAATATGGGTCGTTCATTAATTATTATGAAACGCGTTTCTTTAAATATTTAACTTACTTTTTGGAATTTTGTTTTTTAGCTTCTGGTTTTATGTTCTTTAAAAAACTATTAATCATTTTGTTTATCCTTATGTTCGTCATTGAACGTATACGTAAGGCTGGATCAATCTTAGTTATATTTTTTTTATGTGGTAAGAGAGATTTGGGAGTTTTATTTGAACGAGTTGTTTTACCACCCATTTATTATACACACGTATTTATTTTTTGGAAGTTTTCTTTTTCGTTTTGAATGGTGTTACCATAGTTTTAACATTTTTTGTCGATTTCCTGAGCGTGTTTGTCATATTTTTTTGGGTTCGCGTGAGAGCTTTCCCTTCCTTTCGAAGTTGGTTAAGAATGGCTGACAAAGCTTTTCTGAATTCTTTATCGGCTTGCATTTTTATATTAAACGATATTTTATTTTCTTGATTTTAATACTCTTATAGCAGCGTTAGTTATATTCATTTCTCTCTGAAGACCCTGTTTTTTCATAAGTAATTGTGCGATTCTCAAATTAGTTTTATTAACTGGTTTACGCACAGATGTGGTAGGTTCGCGACGCGTTTTTTTACCCATTATGAATGGGCTATTTGGGTGTTTGTTGTTGGTATTCTTTTGTATTTTTTTCGAATTGTTATTACGAACTTTAAATGTATTCATTTATCGTATACTGATATTTTTTATATGGTTGGTATATATTCCCATTTTAATGTTTTGCACATTTTCTTCCAAATAACATCTTGTTGATATAATTTTTCTTTTGATTTTAAGAGTGGAAAATATTTTAAGTATTTATCTTCGCTTAAAAGTTCGCAGAATTTATAGAGTACGTAAGAGTAACTTAAAAAATTTTTACGTTCCGTCGGACAATTATCATCAAACGGTTTTTGTATATCCTTGAACATGATTCGTAATTTTTCCTCAAGTTCCTGTGGCATTTTCGGCGGTGATAAACCACTTAAGATATTTGTTATGTAAGGTACGTGTTCGTAATACTTATTAAGTTTAAGTTTTTTTAAGAGACTTCGAACTCGGGCATGTGTAATTTCTTCAACTATTTTTATTTTTATCTTTTTCAATTCGTTTCGTAATTGTTCTATAACTTCAGTGGGTATATTAGTGGTTTCTTGTGCCTGAAACTGTGATAACCATTCGTTAAAATGATTTTCTCTTTTATACGAATAATTTACAATTTTTTCGGAAGTTTCCTGTTCTTCTCTGTACGTCAACTCTTCGCTTATAAGGCATGCTATAATCAAACCACATGATTCACATACGAGATCGCTAGTATCTCTTAAATGATAAACTGTACTTCCAGGGCAGTTTGGACACTCCTCTGTTTTTTTAACAATCGGTCTATCAACGTTAACTTTTTCAACATCTATGAGATAATCATTGAATATATCTTTTCTTTGTAAACCTACGGTTTCTTTACAATTAAATATGTTATCAGTAGAACATTCCTGTTTTGAATCGATTGTATATTGATTCATATATGGCATACATTGTATTATATACTGTGACATTTCACTTTCATATAAATTTTTATTACCTGGTTCTTTTTCTATTAGTTCTTTCCAATTTTCAATTTTGTTGTTATACCTACTTAAAAAATTACCTTCCATATAATAACTATATAGAATGATATTCAATCTTTTAACTAATGTTATTATTTGGGTATACGACAGTTTTAAATTTATAATGAGTGAACCGGATTATAAAATTATACATACGTCGATGGAATATTTCACTAATGAAATCATACCGGATGAAGATACGTTAGACGACTTTTGGTATGGAGAGTATAACGAATGGGATGGTTATTCGATGTCACATTACAAATCCTTGAATGGAATAGATTATAAAAATACATCTATACCTGAAAATGTGGAAAAAACGATTGTTCGGATAAAATATTGGTACAAGGATAAAGTGTACAAATACATAACGTACGATATGAACCACGAATGGCCACCTATAAAAAAATCGGGTATTACATTTAACATGCCAATGTCAAGTGTACATCTACTTGATTCGCACGATAAGCCTGTAAAAGATTTATTAAATAAAATTAGAAGATACGCTGGACCAAGACACGATTTTCATAATCAGAAAGTCCTCATAAAAGATATGTTATATTACGACGAAGAAACTTTGAAAGAAGAGTATCCCACGATACGTTTAAAAAATATTATTGGGTTTGTAAAAAATTTAGATACATCTTCATCATATATTACAGATTTTCGGATACCTTAGTTGCCAAATAAAATTTTAAGTCTCCTAAATTTGCAACATTATACTTTAAAATTAAAAACCTGTTTTGATCTTCTTGCATAATTTGAACCGTTGAACACATACCGGTTGCCTTTGTAAAAATGTTCATGTATCGAAGTGAATATATACCTGATATTTCAGGACTTTCTTCTATACACTGGATTGTAGTTTCTTGATTTGCAAAGTCACCGTTGCAATATAATTTCATAGTATTTCCAATTCTTGTTATTTCAATATCGTTTCCTAGATTGAACATATCTCTACATATTCTTTGAAAATCGGAAGATGGCATCGGTGTTATAGTTGTCATATTCATAGATGGTACTTCAATTTGATTTTCATTTATATCGAGAAGCTTCAAGTCAAATTTCGTACAGGTTTTCTTAGTTTCGCTATGTATTTCTATATGCATATATTCTCGACAATTTATTGATAATATAAGAACATCAGTGTTGGATATCGATTTAAGTAGTTTAAATGTGTTTGATACGTTTATACCAGCTATAATTTCACTATCACATTCGTATTCTTCAAAATTGTCAGCTGATAAAAACATATCTACGAGAGATGTTCTTGCGGTATCTAGAGTAACTATATATACTCCATCTGGTTTGAAATATATATTAACGTCGTTAAGTATATCTTTGAGTACTTCAAAAGTTGATTTAATAGCAGAAGCTTGTATAGTAGCTAACTTCATTTAGATTTAAAGTGTAATCATTTCTTTATACTAATTTTTAGTTTCCTGTGTATGTGAAGTATATGCTTCATTAACACTCTTGTTTATCTTAGCTTCGAGTTCTGCTGTCATCGGTGGTTGTAAAGAAACGCCGTAATCATCAAGACCAAACATTTCATTGGTGTTTTCACCCTCTTCTAAAGTTGTCATATTACACTCACCGAATCCACACATTTCGAGTTCTTTAACAGGTAATAACGATTCTAACCAGTTTTTTATTTCATTACCTACTAAAAGCTTTCCATTTTTAGTTAACATTGTTGGTACCCTGCTTATTTTATTCCTATATTGAGGAGGTATACCACGTTCGTTAATATTATGATAAGATACAATGTTTTTCAATTGGTTATTTTTTTGTATATAATCGATTATATCTAAACTATGATTACAATGTGGGCTATATATCAAAAGTGACATTCTAAAATTACATGGTAAAAAAATATCATGAATAAAATCACATTAAATTAAAAAATAAAAATAACAATTAATACTAAATGAATAAGATCATTGTTGTTGTTGTCTTTCTCCTGATAGTACTATACGTATCCAGGAGAGAGGAGAAATATGGTGGTAAAAATGACCTGTTTGAATCCGACGAACCAACACGATTGGCTGAATACAAGGAGAGTGAGGATGCTATAATTATAACACACGATCTAATGAACGAAATCGTTTTACAATCAAACAAAGCCATTTCTAAAAGAACGGGTTTATGTACTTATATTATTGAAACAACGAGTATGAAATTATATAAACACAAAACTACTGGTGGTAAAATTTATAGATGTATGTTTATGGTTGCAAAATACGGTAATAAAGGTTTTGATTTTGGTTTTTCTATAGTCGTTGACGTGCGCGTTATAAATGAAGGTCCTCGTTTGGAAGTTCCGGGTGTTGGTCAAAAAACACAAGATATAATAGAAGCAACTGAAAAAAGCATTAGAGATAAATTAGCCAAGGGTTTAGAAAATTTAAATGAAATAGACGAGATTATGCTTAAGAAGGATGAGAAAAATTTAATGAAATTTAAATCTGCTAATAAAGTCAAAATCGACGATAAACCAAAGGTTGCTATATTATCTATACGTTCTCAACCAATTGATGTACTTTTACCAGAGAACGATAAACCATTTATTAATCCAACAAAACCACAGGAATTTGAAGATTATTTACGTGTAAAGGGTAACGAGGTAGAGTATATTAAAAATACAGATTTGATTCAAAAACAAGTCACGAGTGCCGAGGAAATGTATGGTACCCCGAAAAAGGTTGAAGTACCTGTAATACCACAAAAAAGAGTTGGAACTGGTTTGATCGAAAAACTGAGTGATACTATCAAAAAAAATAAATCAGTCCTATTGTAATGATCAGTATAGATGATATATCAAAAATAGCTGAAAAAAGAAATAAACTGAAAAAAGAAACGTATACGAAAATATATGAACAGATAACTAAAAAAATAAGACAATCTGTTGATATGGGTAACAAATATCTGTTTGCGCAAATACCTTCGTTTGTTATGGGGTATCCGCATTTTGATAGAATAAAAGCCATGCAATACATAATTAGACAGTTTCAAATAGGTGGTTTCATGGTACAGATAGTTGGTGAATTTGAAATATGTATATCTTGGCGACCTACAAAAAAGAATAAGACTAAAGAAGAAAATAATCAAGAAGATGAATTACACGAAGATTTTCCAACACTCGTAAACTTAAAAAAAGCTGCGAATAAATACAGGACAGCGCGATAATTGGTTCATAAAAAAATTCCCCTTTATCATAAATGGATAACCTTAACATACTCGTAGAAGCTAAAAGAGAATATCTCGGTCAGCTATGCATTCTCATGTGCCCGGTTATGATAGAGACGTTTGAAGAAATGTATGAAGAAGCATACAAATTATCTAAGGGTAGAAAGGTTCTTGTAATGTACCAAAAACTTCTCAAGGAAGTACCTAACTGGAGTGATGCCATGTCCAAACAACACTCGGATAATATTGCGAATAGATGTGCATGGTTTAATGATTTACTCGCAGCAGTTTTTGTAAGTTGTGTAAAAATATTATCAGCTGTTCGATTAAGCAAAGATAACAAAAAAATTTCACTTAAACTTCCTACAAATGAAGTTTTTATTCAGATGTGTCATAACAAAGCCGCAGAATCCTTGTATAATGATCCGTATATATACCACGAAGAACAAAACGAACATTCGAGAAACGACAAACTTTTTGAACGATTTTCGGTATGCATAGAAAATGCTGTAAAAGAACTCATCCCTGTTCAACAAATTTTACAGACTTATATGTCTCAAACACAAGAAGGTCAAGATTTGGATTTAGGGGATGCTGAAGTGGGTGATTCCGAGGATCCAGAACTTCTTGAAGGTGATCAAGAAGAAGTCGCGAGCGAACCATTTGAAAGTGAAACTCAAAACGAAATGCCAATGGAAGGTGTTGAACCAGGAGAAATGGGTATGGAAACCGACATGAATATGGGTGAACAACAAGAACAACCTATGCAAATGTCTGACGGTGAAGAACATATGGAAACAGACGTAAATCAACCATCATCCTCTTTTTACAATAACGAATTCAAAACTATAAACACGAACGACAGACAACAGGTACCAACGAGAGACGAAGGTGTTTTATTCCCAGATGCACCCGATGCTCATAGAAAAAAACCTCAATTATATTAAATGGAGTTCGAAGACTATTTAAGAGATCCAGCATGGGCCGGAATAATCGCTGGTTTTATTACAGCAGGATATATACATTTTAAAGCAAAATTAAATAATGAAGGTAAGCTCGCCATGAGTGCATACACAAAACCAGCCGCACTTGTTGCAATATTAGTTTTTTTGATAGTATCTAATGGTTTGGGTAAGAAAGAGACTATATCATCTGAACCATTTTAAATATAACTTAAAGATAGTATTAGTATACTTATTACAAAAATGACTTCGGTAACAGCTTTCAATGAAATGATGGGGCAATTCATCGATGAATTACAACAGACTTTCCCAGAAGAGAAAGGATTAAAAAAATGTAGATCTGCATTTGATCTTATGAAAAGTACCAATCCAAGATTAGTCGTTGATGGTTTTATGTCCAATGTGATGCCATATGCGGATAAAATTTCGTCAAAAGATGAAACATTTTTTATTAACGAATCTAAAAATCTCGATTTTATGAAAGGTGTTAATTTGAAAGAACATTGGGGAGGGTGTTCCGAAAATACAAAAGATGCTATCTGGCAGTATGTACAAACCCTCTATATGCTCGGTACAACTATTAAAACTATACCAGCCGACACACTTAACATGATTGAAAAAGTTGCTAAGCAATGTGCTGATAATATGGGCGACGATGCCAATAGTATGGACGAAGCTCAACTTATGAAAACAATGCAAGGTATGCTCGGTGGAATGTTAGGCAACGGTAAAAAATAAACTCCTATTATATAAATGACATCTTGGTTCGACGATCCCAAACAACTCATTCGTACAGATAAAGTTTTAAATTTTTGGCCATCCAGTACACAATCATCAGAAGAACGTGTAAATTCGACAGCACGTTTTATAATTTACGCGACTTGTATAATATATTTAATAAAAAGAGACGTGCGTATATTTGTTATAGGCGCTACTGCACTAGGTGTACTTTACATAATGGAAAAATCTAATATGGTTAAGGAATCCCTTAATAGAACAAACCAACCAGAATACAAATACGGACAGTGTCAATTACCAACAAAAGATAATCCTATGGGAAATGTCCTCATGTCGGATTTTGGAGACAGACCAGATAGACCATCATCTTGTTATTATCCAACAGTACAAACAAGTGTTAATAACTTAGTAACGGACGGTGTTAAATATGGACCAGCTCGATCGAGATCTTCAGCACCAGAACATCACAGAAATGCCATGTCTAGACAATTTGTATCTGTTCCAGATGTTGCGTTAACAGCCGACTCTCACTATGAGTTCATACATGGTAAGAGGGAACAAACGTGTAGACAAAACCCACGCATGTGTAACCCAGATGCGAGAGGTGTACAACTCGAAGCATTCAGAGGTTTGGATCCAGATGGAGACTCTCGTGTCCATGGAAGTAGAGCACCAGCTAGCTTTTCCCCTTAAAAAATTGTTTTTTTTACTTATTAGTAGATACTCGATTTGCTTAAACAAAATCTTTTGTAATAGTAAATGGCGTACCAACTCCAACCAGGATTGAAAATAGTCGAAGACAAAGCTATACCAAATAAATGTGCGACTGAAGAGGTTTTTTTATACCCCCAGCCCAGTACACTAAACTATGGTTCATCAAGACCAAATACCATGTTATATGGAACTGCCCCATACATGGCAGGTAAGGGATCCCCAGCCCAATATATAGAGACAAGCGACATACTTCGTCCACAATCAACGACGAGATTCAATAAGGTTTTAGCAAAGACTTATGAAAAAAATTTACACCCACTTCAACACGTCGAGTGTAAAGTTCCACTCCGAACTCAAAGTTATGAACCTGCGAGTACACGTGCCGATGTACAAAATGGTATGTTCGGTAAAAGGTACATGAATAAAAATGTTAATAAGAAATAAGAATGGCTGACCCATTATCGATTTTTGCTATTGCAGGATTAGTTTATGCAGGTCGTAAACTCAGTAAAAGTTCAGACGAACAATATACTCTTCAAGCTGCTCAAATAGCAGACCAAGTCGATGTTAGACCAGAATCTAATAGAAATTTAACTATAGACGACGATTTTTTGGGACAAACTTCACCCCTTGTAGAATCAGAATACACGTCTAAGACTGAAGTTTCGTCGTTCGGTGATATATCTCAACAAGGTAGATCATCGGGTGGTGAAGTCTTAGAAATGAGAAATAGAATGTATGATGGGGGGATTATGAATAACCTTTCACCAATTGAAAGAACGAATGTAGGTCCAGCTCTTGGCGTTGGTCCAAACGTACCAGCTATGGGTGGACATCACCAACTTTTACGTATTAACCCAGAAAATGTTGGCGCATATAGATTAACAACTTTACCAGGGAGAAGTGGTCCCGCCTTTGACGGTAAAGGTGGTCGAAGAGGTATTGCTGGAGAATTGGGTCATAATAGACCTGAGAAAACTGCGTATCTCCCAGAACGTCTTCCAAATACGGGTGGTAGAGCACAGGGATTTTCGGGTAGAACAGCGCGAACTGAACACGAAAGAACAAAAAGAACAACAAACAGATCAGAAACTGGTTCTAGAACAGATACACTTTCCACAGCATCGGCAAAAAGAACAGTTTCGGCACTTACTAGAGCCGCTGAGCCAACTAGAAACAAAAAGGATGGTAACATGGAAGCTTACCAATACCAAAATAATCCAGCGCCAGGTATTCATAAATTTGCCCATGGTTACTTGAATTCGCCAGGTTCTAAAATCGGCGAAAAGCGTGTATATGGGGATGCATACACATCGAGTGAACTTGGTAAATACGGATTTAGACCAGACGATAGAAGAGGTAAAGCGGGTCGTGCAGCTGGTCCAGGTCGTATGAATGTTCGTGCCGACCCACTTAACCAAGGTGGTATGGTGACGAGCGTTCGTTCTGATACGACACGTATAGATGGTCGTGTAAATTCAGCAGACGGTGGGTGGACACAACATTACAAAAACAATGATTATCATCAATTTAATGCTTATAAAGGTAATGTTAACCCTAACAGTACCCAGGATAGTTTGGGTGTTGCTAAAAGACAACTCCAAAATAACCCCCTCTCGCATAGCCTTTGTTAAATAAAAATTAAAACATCAAGTTAAAACACTCATTAAAATAATACTCCGTTATTTTAATGAAGGTACATACCTTAGATATAGATAGTGGAGAACGTGACCCTGTATATTATCCTAATCCAAGTGATTATATTGTTAATTTAAAAACACCTATTTACAATGTCAGTAAAATATCATTAATATCAGCACGTATTCATAATAGTCAATATCTCATAAACGATAGAAATAATACATTCACTATTAATAGTTCATCTACTAATTATGATATAATGATACCGAATGGAAACTATGACGGTAAAGATTTAGCTTCGAATGTCGTTGTGAATTCAAATAGCATGTTATCTGGATCTACATATGATAAAGATACGAATGCTATAACGTTTGAAGGTCCAAACCAGTTTAGTTTTGATTTTTATAACGGTAAAAATGGGTATAAATCAACCGTGAGTGGTAAAACAACACCCCACGATGTATTAGGTCTAACTGCGAGTAATGTATTTTCTACATCCACTTCTCCTTTTAAAATGGAAACGGGTAGCGTTAATTTGCAAGGTGCAGATGCTATTATAGTAAAATTGAGCAGTGGTTCTGACGATTTTAATAAATCTATATTTTCAGATTTACCTTTTTACACTGGTCGAATACTTTTGTGTGGTGATGTTATAAATTATTCGGGTGTGGACGATGCTGTAGAACACAATTTTGATTCGGGTAAACACAAAACGATATCGAAGTTACGTGTTCAATTTTATTATAGTAGTAATAATCGTTTAATACCTTATAATTTTAGAAACGCAAATCATATATTAAAACTTGCCGTTACGTGTTCGACTGATAAATTTGTTAATATACCTAGATTATCTAATAAAGAAACAGATGAAGAAATTATATCTGAGACTTTGAAAACACCTATGAATATCCTCGAAAAAGAAGAAGAGGATAGTCATAAATGGGATGCATTTATATCTATATTTTTATTAGTTTCTATGGCAATATTTTTATTACTTATTATTAAAAAACCCCAAAAAGTTACTTCGTAATAGCGAAGACTGGTTGCTGTGGTC
>Ga0102963_1001438_pt1 | contig 10502 bp, 17 predicted proteins | sample SalPon2_C_H2O_MG_2_FD_84522 | JGI IMG/M metagenome (GOLD analysis project Ga0102963, IMG submission 84522) | Salt pond water microbial communities from South San Francisco under conditions of wetland restoration - Salt Pond MetaG SF2_C_H2O_MG | ecosystem: Environmental > Aquatic > Non-marine... | reverse complement strand
GAAGAAGGCTGCCGCCCCGAAGAAGACCACCGCGGCGAAGAAGACGGCTACCGTTGATGCGTAAATATATCGTCCAGGAGAAGCCAGAACAGTGCGACTTGGTAGGACAGGAAACATACGAGCGTGACTCCGTAGTCGAACTGCCACTCATGCGAAGCGTTCCACATCGCTTCAAAAACACTACACCCGACGGGTATCATCAAGTGTTTCTGAAACGGTGATGACTCGATGTCATCCACGTGCATGGACAATCCCTGAACGTACGCCAACGCCGTGAACGTGCCGAGCACGGACGACACAGCGGGTTCCGTTCCCAAGGTCGCATAATACATACTCAACACCGTCCCGACACGACCGGTCTTGAGTCTGAGTTTTTGTTTGATTTTGGGATACGAACTACATCTCACGAGGAGCACCATTACAGACAGATTCGTTCGAATGTTTAAACTCTGTTTAAATTGCGTGTGCGCTGGATATTGTTAGTTTTCACAGTCTTTCTTCTTGCATGGATAGCGAGCAATTGCGATTTCCCGAGGACTTTTCTCACTCGCTCTTCGACGGACGCATGAATCAGTGAAACGGCACGCGCCGAGATTCTGCCGTTAACCTTATAATCCGCCATAGCGTCTCTGATCAGACGTTCAATCGGTGCTCTGGCCATCAAAAGAGTTTGCGACTTTTGGTACTTTCGTACTTCTCTGATCGCCTTGGCACCGCGCTGAGTCTTTCGCTTCGGCGCGGTCTTCGGCTTCTTCAGACCAGACCTGTTGACTTTTTCGATTCGGTTCACACCCCACACCTTCAGACCGAGACGGTCGAGCGCTTCTTTCACGTCTTCAAATTTGATCGTACTTCGTTGTTGATACTCTGCAAAAAAATACGCAAATCTGACAATACCCTCGATGTGCATTTTGATGATACCTCGCATCTCCGGATACACAAGACCCTGGATGCGCACGACACCCGCTTGACGAGCCACCCGAACGATACCCGGTTTCGCGATGCTGCTCGCCGAGTCACGAAGACGCTTTCTTCTAATAGCTGACTGCATGTTTTTTATATAAGTGGTTCAGAAAAAAAAACATGTTCCAAAAGTATATGTCAACGTTCGAGTGTGTGGTCTGTCGTCGGGAATTTCCGGAAATCATGGCGCACAAGTGCGAGAGGTGTGATCGCATCCTGTGTCAGTTTTGCAAACTCCCCGAGAATCACCCATGTGAAGAAGACGATTAAGAGGCAACCGCCACCCGTCGACCAAAGTTCACCCACGCGATGAACGCTAACACCATGGCGGCGACGATGGCATACAGTGTGGTCGCCGGTCGCTTACCCTTGTGTGTCGGTTTGTCAGGGAGACGTCGGACGTTCGAGTTCAGTTCGTCGATCTTCCCATTCAATCGTTCGAGAGCGTTGAGGATCTGTACGTCCTTGTTCTTGGGTTTCTCTCTGTGATCACGCGTCGTGATCTCCAAAATCATGTGAAATCGCGCATCAGGTTGGAGTAGGCGATAGTCCCCGTCGTCTTGAAACTCGTACACTCTGAACCTGATCTGTCTCAGTGCCGTGGGCATGAAGAAATTTTGCACGCGCTGATGAGGTTTCCACTGTTTATCTCTCACGAGGATACCGTTCGAGCCGCTGTAGTGTCTCTCCAACGGTACTCTCATGAATAACATCCCATTCCTCGCGTCATGGATTTGTGCCACCGAAGGTATGTCGTCCGAGACCACGTCTACGAATTTTGCCACGTCCGTGTTGGACGCGGTGTTCGAGTTGTCACCAACCTGTGTGATGTAAAATTCGACACACTTGATACCGATGACCTCACTGAGATTTTCGACGTGGAGTTCATTCAAGTCGACCGTGAAGGTGTTATTCGTTGGATAGTATTCGGAGTCGATGTTCACGTACTGGACTCGACGCGGTACCTCGTCCGGTGAAACCAGTCGTTCGACCATTTCTTCTTATACACTGTGATTAAAATTATATTCGAATGTTTGCACTCTCACCACCTTCCCCACCCATTCCGGCTGTCCCCGCTTTGCCACCCATCCCTCCCTTGATGTTGATTTTTCGAACCACGTTATGCTCACTCCTCTTTGAATTATTATTGACGTACTTTGGCACGGTGTTGTGCATACCCGTTGAAGATATGGAAACGCCAATCGGTCGACCGACTTGACCGTTCTTTCCGACGTTCCCACCGTTTCCACCTCTTCCACCGTGTATCAATACCCGCGTGTGTACTCGATTTTGCTTATACTTTTTGAGCGGTCTTCCCTGTTCAATCAATTTCTGATTCAATTGCTCGTTCGTGAGACCAAGCGCGCTTCCATTCAATAATCCTTCGCGCACATTTCTCGATTTCAACAACAAAAATATCTTATCGTCTTTGTTCGTGGCGTTTGAACGCATGATGTTTTCTATTTTGCTTCGAGTGCCAGGCATTTGACCAACGAGCATGTTCTTGATCTTGCGTATGTCCGCGTTGTCGGGTCTGTAATAATTTGTGATTTTGGTGACGAATTCGGCGTCGATTTGGCTTATCATACTCGATAAGAGTTTTAGGTGCGCCTCCTCCTTGAGAGCTCTGTTTATCATCGCATGTTTTTTATTGTTCGTGAGTGAAGATTTCAGGTACCAATCGTACCAATTTTTCAAACGTTTCACATTTACGGTGAAACGATTTGGTTTCGTGGAAATCATATTTGCAAATTCTTGAAACGTTTTCTTCTTCACACCCCCTGTCACGTTTGCGTATGATCGCGTATTCATGATTTTAATTACGCTTTTTTTCAAATTAAATTGAAATTTCAAAATTTTCCCGCCAAAAATTCGTTCGACGTTCGAATGCCAGGCTGGCTGTCCCTCACACCGTGACGCAAATGCATGGTCGAAGCCATGCTGAACTTTTTGAGAACGCTCCTCACGATTGACGCCGCGGAGGACGGGAACGTCGAGGACTCCTTCGTCAAGATTATGAACATGCTCAAGCGATAAAGATATCCGTTGTAATACCAAGCAAGCAAGCAAGCACGCGTACGCAAACATGTTCACACCGCTCAAGTATCTGACCGACTATTTATTTCGATCCGAGTCTCCACCGATTCCCCATAAACAAAACACAGAACTGGTAGAAGCCGTCAACGAGGTGGGTGAGATCATCATCCTTGAGATGCCCGTCAGGGAGAGGGAAAAAAGAGTCTCAAGCCCCCTATGGCTCACGCCGGACTACCTGTTTGAACCTTAAAGATACGCGCACGCCATGGAACACGCGTTGACCGACCTATCCAACCTCAGCCTCACGGAGGTCCGCCGCCCGCCGCCGATCAAGATTCCCGTGCGAGCGTGCATCCCTTCGTCGTCCGACGCGCCGATGCACGACCCGGACTACAGGCGTCGCGCGCTCATCGACTACCTCTCCCATGTGAATGCGCGCGTTCAAGGTGTCCGTTCAAGACTGTTGACTTTGTGTCCGAAGGACACGGTCGATCGCAAGTTCGTCACGGAGGCTGTCCTCGAGACCGCAGAGCGATACGGTCTCGAGAACATCCGGGTGCCTCGGGCGGCTGGGTTGGAAGAAGCCGGCTTCGACGTCGGCGACCGACGAGCATTCTACCAGGCGCGTCTCCGCGAGCACAACCAGAAAATCGCATACACCAGGGCTGCTCTTGAGTTAGAACTCGAGGAATTACAAAACGTGCGAGACCAAGTGCTCACGGAAATGTCTTTTTACACCAAATCTCGTTGATGTTGCCAAATGGGCTAAATTCAAATAAAAAGTGAATAAGGGCACCCGTGAAAACCAAAAGCCACTTGGTGCTCACACCTGAGTTTAGTTTGTCTAACGTGTAATACACTACGGCGTTTATGATCCCCACCACGAGTGCCTCGAAGGCGACGGTGCCGACTGGGCGCATGTTTGAAATAGGGTGGGAAATTTTTTGTCTGTCACACACCCTGTCGCCATGCGTGACCTGGACACCTTGCGCGACGCGACGGACGGAGACATCGTCAGCGCCATCTACGACACTGTGGAGAAGAACAGGGATGCGCTCGATAGCGATTCCTACTGTGAACTGATGAACATCCTCCTGGTCATGCACGAACGACTGTCGACGCCACCACCACCCGCGGTGCCCGAACCACCACACGTCCTTCAAGTCATGGGTCGGGTGCGTGTGGTCTCGGAGGAGGACAGAGAGCGAAAGATCATGAACGCGCTGCAGGTGAAGCACGAACTTGAGCGCGATATGGTCGAGTTCAGACGCACGTACAGACAGGGAAGGAACGTCCTGTCCCAGTCACATGCGAACGTTTTGAAAACGATCCACCGCCTAGAGAGACTCCCGATCACACCGGTTATAGAAGAGCACCCAATAATTTTGTAAGTATGAGATATGTGGCATTCGATACCGAGACTACCGGGCGACCTTTGGAATTTGTTTCGCCGACGAAATACAACCTCCACAATTACGAAGACGCCCGTCTCCTTTCGATCGCCGCCGTCGCGTTCGAAGATGGGAAGGAGGTCGACTCCATGTACACGGTCGTCCGCCCAGACGGGTTCAAGGTTGGTGCAACAGAGATCCACGGCATCACGGAAGAAGAAGCGCGTGCGACCGGTGAGCCTTTCGCAGACGTGATCGCGTCGTTCGTGTCGTTCGTTCGTCGGCACGGTGACGGACCGATGGTGGCACACAACAGCGCGTTCGACGAAAACATCGTGAGCGCCGAACTCATTCGACGAGGCTACGACGACGAGTTGGCGTGGTTCCGGTCTCGATCGTTCCTGTGTACGTTCGGGATTTGGAAGAAGCGTAATTTTTGTCGAACTGGGAAATTGGTCAACTGTTACAGAGAATGCATCGGGGGTGAGTTCGACGCCCACCACGCCCTGTTCGACGCTCGAGCGTGTGGTGAATTGTTTTGGTACATGCGATCGAACCCGATTGAGCTGCCCGTGACGGACATCGGCGTGCCGATCGTACACATCAACGCGTCGGACGTCGCGACCGCCGTCGGGTGTGGAATCAAAGACCCACAAGAGCTCGTTCGAGAACTTTGGAAGAAACACTCGCCACATACGTTCACTGACATGACTCGGACGGAGAAGGTACACACGATCGCTCGTGCGAACAAACCGGTCGAGACTTTGCTTCGAAAATTTACAAACCATCGAGCGGTGTCCGTCGAAGATTTGAAGCACAAGATCGACGAGGTCAAGTCTGTGTGTCAGACCGAAGAGTTGCGACCGGTCAAGGATCACCTCACGAGTGAACTGAACAAAAATTTCGCTCGTCAGGATGGTGGTCGACCGAATTTCTACAACAAGACGATCTGTCAAATCGAAGGCACGCGGTATCAATTGGTGGGCGTTCCCGGTCAGGTGGTGGACGACACGTTGATTCAAAAGAAGAAGCGGACGAAGAAGATGTTCAATCGACTGGTTCCGTACGAGGAGGTGCAGTGTCGAGTGTACTTGGAACTCCTCAAAGATTCCGTGCACACGTGTTGTTTGGTGGAGCAGTTCAACGGTCGACAATCCACCCAGGTGATCCACCGGGACGCGTTGAAATGGTGTGAGATCCTCTCCGACTTGAAAGATTTCTGTCGATACTTTCATTCACGTCTGTCCTTGGTTAAAAAATGAGTTTGATATAATCACATGTTGACGCTGTCTATACGCGCCCCCTCAGGTACCGTCGTGAAGATCGGACGCAATGTCGTCACGCACATCATGACCCCGCTCGCTATATTGTACACGGTCTTGTATGCGTCAGAGTATGTGTACTATGCCCAGAGGTGTTCTCGTATAGACCGGATCGGAACGCCCGTGTGCGAATATAGTCACAAGTTATTCGTCAAGGCGCGGTCGCTGATTTATACATTCATGGACAACGGACTCACTACTATAGGGACTTTTGCCCTAAGTAGGTTCGTGAACATGTCCTCTTCTGGAGAATCCACGAACGCGACGAAGACGTCATCACCGACTCCATTCACCGTCCCCACGTCGTCGACGTCAGTGACCGAAGACCCGCTCGGGCTCCCACCCTTCACGCTGTGATGGAGCCGTTCCCTCCTTTCATCGACGCGCCTGTCGACTACTATATGAAGCGGGCGCAGTGTCCACACTGTGGCGCTAGACACTGCGATTCGTGTAGGATCTTCGGTGATAGAATCCCCGAGGACGATGCCATGAAGACGCACGCATGGAGATGCTACGGCAAGAAGCACCTGCGTGTGGGGGGTGTGAATGTCAAGCGTCGGTATTACAGATGCACGCGATGCACATCCTTCGGTATCCCTCGTCAGATGTGCAAGGACACCTACCCGAACGACAAAGAACGATGGCACCCACTGAATGGGTCTGTCTTAGCCCCTTGTAACTCCTAAACCCTAGATGGAAAAAACTGTCTCAAGCCCGTTTGAATTCAAACGGCGCCACACCATGACGGACACCGCGCTCAAAGATATCATCAACGGCGTCGTCGCCGCGATCAAGCCCGACCTCGACGCGCTCAAAGAGGCGATCGCCGCGCGCGCGCCTTCTTCACGCAAGCGCAAGGAAGGACCGACGTGTAAGGGCTTCACCGCCTCCGGCAAACCATGCAACAACGGGTGCGCCGAGGGCACCGAGTTCTGTCGCATGCATTCAGTCGAGCGCCAACAGCGGAAGAAGAAGGTGACGACCGACGCTCCGGCTGTCAAGAAGGAACCGAAAGAGAAGAAGGTGCTTCCTGAACACACACACGCGCCGCTCGAGACAGATCCAGAGTGTCAGCCGTGCAAGGTGCATGGCGACGTGCTCACTGAAAGAGCCGTTGAAAATTTTCAAACCGAGGAGGGTCTCGACGAGCGTCTCAAGGAGATCTTAGACGCCTGTCCGGAACTTACGAACCAGCCAGTCGACTAAGATGAGAGCGTTTCCTATCGTAGCGATCGTTTGTACGACTTCGTCTTTTTTCAATAACATCTTCTACTGTCATGTATACATTTCTTTCACGCTAAAGGTCGCGAAGGTCCCGTGGGAATGCTCGAGCCGGTCGACGAGCGTCGGAGGCATGACGTGTCCCCGGACGGGAAAGAGACAATATGCACCCACTCGAGTTCCTATGTACGCCTCGAGTTCCGATCGCGTCACGTTTCGACTCAGTTGAATGAGGGCGTGACCCGTTCGAATGCGCATGTGGGTGACGTAGTACCCGACGGCGGTCACGAACGACTCGTTCCCGATCTTTGCACCCCACGCGTGCTTGAAGAGATCATCGTACGACGTACCGTCCTCGAAGAAGAAGGACAGATGCCAGTCGGCGGCGCGCGTGCTGGGGCTCGAGCTCATGGACGTGGAGGGGAATGGCGTTCAAAAAAAGATTTGGGCGGGAAAATCACATAAAGGCTTGGGTGTTACATGACATAGAGATGACAGACCCCAATCAAAAAATGAAGCACATGGTCTACGATAATTTACACTATGCATGGATAATTCCTTTCAGTGTGGTGGAGAATCTTCCAGCGCTCTTCTCCGGTTTGTTCGACGTCGTCGTGGACACGGTCAAGGTCGCACACGCATACCTCTTGTGCGTTCGTCAAAGCGTGGTGAATATGCATGAGATGCGTGATCTCTACCATTACGACTCCGACGACGACGACGAAACAGAATCTGTCTCCGAAGCCTCGAGTCACGTGAGTTCGGGCAGTCGAATGTCCACGCGCTCAGGCAGTAAGAAGAAGGACCTATGAAGACATGCACCACGTCATGAACGCTCTCGTGTCGTTCAAGACGAACAGTCCGTAGGTCGACGTCCATGCGAAACGTTTCTTCATGCGTTTTGCGTCAGTGAGTGGTACGTACCAGCGATGTAATACACGTTTTCAAATCCAAGAGCCCTCAGTTTTTGCGCAGCGTATCTCGCCCGTTGACCCGTATTGCAATACACAAGAACCCCATCACGTGCCAAGTGTAGCATCGACGCGTCCTGGATTCGGTTGACCGGCACATTTATCGCCCCTGGGTAGTGACCCATATTAAACTCTGTGGAAGTTCTAACATCGATCACCACCCGAATCTTACCACTCGCGAGCAGTTCGTTCGCGTCACGCGCGCTCACGAGACCCGAACCGAACATACTATAAAAGTACATGAAAATAAGGACAAGGATCACAGCAACTACCGAAAACATTTTGTGTATGTATTATAGTATGCGTACAATTTTACTCGACAAGAAGATCGACGAACTGTGCGCCCTCCGCGCGAGGCAGAAACAACAACAGCAACAGCCGTCGAGCGCGGGTCGAAGGATCAACCGACCGACGCTGACGTCGTTCGGGTACGGTGGACCGGCGACTGGGAACAGACCGACCGCGATTCGATTATTGCCGTCGGGTATGCGTCGCGAGGCACTGCTTCGAGCGCATCAGGAAGGCGGGTGGACGTACAACGAACTATTGGAGCGCTTGCGTTACATTCACAGGATTCAACCGGTGACGAGGAGTAGGGTACAAAATGACATTGAGTTTATAATGAACAATCCTAGGTTATTCGGGCGACAGGTCAGGCGTCGAAGAGGTTGAGGTACACGCGAGCCGTTTCGGGTAGGGCTCTGAGTTTTCGGTACTGATCCACGGTGAGTCGACCCGTCGAGACCTTCTCCTTTTGCTTACGGATCCACATGGACAGATCGAGTCCGTATTCTTCACGCGTTCCGGTCTTGTTTCTCACGGGCAACACGTGGTGGTTGTTAGCGAGGAACGTGACCAGTTTGTGATAATTTTCATTCCACACATTGGCACGAGGCTTCCACACAAACCCATGTGACTCGAGTTTCACGCGATGGGATTGACTCAAAGTGCCCTTGATGTACTCCTTGCGTTGGATGGCGACCCACTCGCCGAGATTCTCACCGGAGTCACACGTGTACGTCGTCATCGGTTCCTCACCACCGTGTTTTTGTTTGAACGTTTTGTATAAATCGAACATCATGTCCCAGTGCTCTTGTTTCTTGAACCAGTTGATACCACAATCTTCCAAAACAATTCTTCGATGTTCTGAAAGATTGCCCGAGCGATGGAGAACGCGTTGATGCTTGATCCACGAACCGACATCTCTGGTCAAATCGTTGTAGGTGTGCGTGGTCATGTCGGGTATGTTGATATCAGTGAGACCACGGGTTCTCACGTAGTCAACCGCCACGATGAACTGCTGACGCCAAGATTCCCTGATGTACGTGTACTCACCTTGCTCCATGGCATGCTGGTATGAGAAGCAGTGGTCAAGGGGTGTTCTATGTTCAGACTCAGACTCAGTATCATCGATGAATTCGTATTCCGGCTCTTCCACGGTGGGTTCGGGCTCTTCCACGATGGGTTCGGGCTCGGGCTCGGGCTCGGGCTCGGGCTCAGGCTCGGGCGCTGTTTCTTCCTCCCTCGGTCGTTTGTGCCCGGACAAGAGAAAGTGACCCGTCGGACAGATGACGACGTCATCGATTCGTCCAAGTGCGTCCCCCTTCAGGCGGGGTCCAAGACTCAAGAGAATTTCCCGTATTTTGTTATTGGATAGTCCATTAATGATATCTTCCGATGACAGTTGGTTGAGATCGAGGTTCATTCTGCGTCGCGTTGTGAGGTGACGGGTAGCCGGAACCCCTTCACCTCATGGTGGTCAAAAATTGAAATTTCAATTTTGGGTACTACTGCGCCCCAAAACCCTATACCCAGCCGTCATTTCCCGACGCGCGACCATGCCCCCCAAGTCTTTAAAGCGACCGCGAGAAGAAGAGACACAAGCACAAGAGGAGCAGCAGCCCAAAGGTAGCCTGAAAGAATCGCCTGAAGAGAGCGTCCAACAGTACCGGATGACGATGAGACGGTATCACACCGAGGAGGTTGCGGAAAAGGCGAAGTTCGATCGTCGGTGTGCGAAACTCCTCGATGAGCTGGTGGAAGCGATCAATGTGAATGATAACATTGCAATGACTCGAAAGGTTACCGAGTACTTTGACCTAAAATGCGACTACCAACTCTCTCTGTCAAGCATGGCATGCATGAAACGAATGCTTCGAGAGTCTCGATTCCCACACTTGGTGAAGGCAGCCGCGAAGATTGTACCCGATAAACAATAATGAATTATTTGTATTTTCAAAGTTAGCCAGTCTACCACTTGGGAGCCCTTGGGAGGTGGTTGGGAGGGTCGCCTCCCAACCTTGTTTACCTTTTTTACATATATAGTACACATTTGGGAGGGTTGGGAGGGTTGGGAGGATATTTTTCATGAATAACATGGGTGTGTGTGAAAAGTTTGGAGACGAAAGTTTGTTCACTCGGTTGCATGAGTGTGAACACCCCTCCCGCTCCCACCACTCTCACAAAATTTGTTAAATACCATGGATCCCTCATGAGATCTCATGAACTCACATGAATTTTCACACCCATCTTGAAAAAAAGATCAACGTCCAAAAAATAATCTGAGTTTCATGAAAATCTGTCGGGTATAGTGTCGT
>Ga0102963_1001436_pt1 | contig 10507 bp, 13 predicted proteins | sample SalPon2_C_H2O_MG_2_FD_84522 | JGI IMG/M metagenome (GOLD analysis project Ga0102963, IMG submission 84522) | Salt pond water microbial communities from South San Francisco under conditions of wetland restoration - Salt Pond MetaG SF2_C_H2O_MG | ecosystem: Environmental > Aquatic > Non-marine... | reverse complement strand
AAGACCAGGTTGTGTAGTTTTACCTGTTAGTAAAGTTGCAGCAGTTTTCATCATTAATAAATTATTTAAATTCTCAGGAGTATTCCCCGTCATTTGATTCATTTGATCTCTGAAATCTGCAAAACCTGCAGATAGTTGAGAAGTTTTAGAAGTTTCATTAGCTCCTGCCATATCTCTTTTTCTTTTGTTTATTAAATATTCTATTTCAGCAGGACTTTCATTTCCTGTAAGTACAGGAACTCCATCTGGGTTGGCCGGTGGCGTGTCTCCTGCGTCTCCAGAAGGCTTACCAATCATTTGTCTTAAAGTAGGTTCATCTACATTAGACTCAATTGCTATTTGTTTAATTTGTTCATCTGTTGCAGTAGTAGCATCTTCAACTCCTAATTTTTTAGCAACTTCATTAACAGTGTTAGCCATTTCTAGTTGTGCGTTTAATGTTTTTTCACCTTCAGTCATTGGGTTTTTAATACCAATAGGATTGGCTTTAGCTTGTTCTTCTAACTTTCTATAATCAGCTAAATTTTCTGTAACTTTCTTTTTAGGGTCTGGTTTATATTCTGGCTTATTGTAAATTAATCTGTCTTGTATATCTGCTTGATAATCTTCTATAGACATTGCTTCAGGTCTTTGTGCTTCAACTTCGCTTGGTGAGATTAAAGCTCCCGTGACACCCGTTCCTAAAGCTGCTAAACCTGTTTTTCCAGGGTTAGTTACTATTTTTTGAGTAATATCTCTCATTCTAGGTGCCATAAATTCACCAGTTTCTTTTAATGCTGTTATTCCTGATCGTCTAGCACTTCCTGGCAAGAAAGCCATTCCAGGTACTGCTAATGAGGCTCCAGATAAAAACTTACCTGTATCTCCTTCTTTAACACCTTCAGCCATTTCTCTAGAACCTACACCAATACCATAACCTTCTAATCCTACTACACCTGTTTGTACTGCAGGTCTATTATAAAATTTAGAAACTTTAGGTGCTAAAAATCTATATGTAGGTGTGGCAGCGGCTCTAATCGCATTACCAGCTGAAAAAATTCCTCCTACAAAATAACCTGGTACAGCTTTACCATCTATTTTATTAAGCTCTTGAGCTTTTTTTCTGAACAGAGGTCTATTTAAGGTTTTATCCATTAAATTTCCTTATCTTGTTTGGCCAGTTGCACCCGCTGTAGGGTTTCTGTTCAACATTGAATAAGTTGCATATGCACCAAGTCCTGCTCCAGCAGCTTGTGCTAAAGGACTTCCTCCAGCTTGAGGAGTAGTAGTCTGTGTTAATGCAGAAGTACTCGTAGGACCTGCAGCGTAAATGTTTTTAGTAAACTCTGCTCTTTGATAAGGTTCGTAAGCTCTTTGTAATTCAGTTTGTCTAGTAGCATCCAAAGCTTGTTGAGCAAGCTGTCTTTGTAATCCACCCGCAGCCATCAATTGATTGATATCTGCTTGACCCATAGCTTGTTGCTGACCACCTAAAGCTCCTAATTGCTGACCACCTTGTATTCCTAATTGTTGTTGACCTGCAGCTAGTTGACCTGCTTGTTGAAATCCTGTTGCTAAAGATTGACCCTGTTGTGCAAGAATACGGTTTTGTAATTCCGCTTGTTGAACACCTTGTCTTCCTCCACCAAACGCACCTTGGTTTATCGCTGAAGCAGCTAATTGGTTTTGTGCTATCTGACCCTGTCTTCCAATTTCATCAGTAACATAAGATTGATAAGGGTTTAAAAATTGATTTATATTGGGTCCTGCTAAAGCATTTCGAACTGCAGTTATACCTAGTCCAGTTGTAGGAGCACCAAGTCCAGTTGTACCTGACGCTGTAATACCTTGATTTTCTAATCCTGTTAAACCTTGTGCTTGAACTGCAGGAATAGTAATAGGAGTTTTTGCAAGCGATGATGCAATGTCCATTAATCCTAGTTTTCTTTCTTCTATTCCAGGTGCTTCTCTTATGTATTGTGTAGTTGTAGCTGGTACACTACTACCACCTCCTCCTCCAGAGGATCCTCCGCCAAATATACTCATTAGTTTAACTCCTTTTGAAATTCACAGTGTTTCATTTTCCAATCAAAATTTTTCATAATCTTTTTATACCCTGGTCTCATTAAAGCTGTAATTCTTTTACAGTTGTTTATTTTAGCAAATTCTTCAGCTGCTTTAATTAACTTAGGGAACCATAAAGGCATTTTCTTACCTGTACAGATAAGACCCTGAAGCTCTTTAAAATTTGGATTGTCAAAAAACCTTGTAGTACAACAACCAAATACTTTGCTTTCTCCGTCTTCGTCTTTTCCAAACATAATCCACAAATGCATTACGTTTTTCTCTAATAATTCTTTTATATGCTTTGGTTCAGCGTATTGACCGCTATACTTTAAAGCTTCTGCAACAAAAAACTCAACTAAAGGCCAAAAAGTTTCTACTTCTGAAGGCTTTATAAATAAACATTCTATTTCTGCTTTAGTTATCTTTTCTGCTTGCATCTAATATATCCATAATTCTTTTAAAACGTTTTTGTTGTTCATAGAAAAATTCTGCACCTTTTTTTCTTTGATCTTCTTTGTTATTTATATCTGCTCCGGCAATAATTCCTGCTCCTCTAACTGCTGCAGATCTTGATACAAATTCTCCGTCTGCTAATTGAGCTAACATAGTGTCTTCATTCTCATCACCCATTCCAGCACCATCTTTAACAAAACCACCTGCTCTAGTATAGTTGTTTAAATCATTTTCACTGTGGCTATGTTTAGAAGGCAACATTTGTCCAAGGCCTCCTTCATTAAATCTTGCAATACTTGCTAGTCCACCAGTGTTAAAGTTAACTGATTTAAAATTCTGTGTTGGTTCACTTCCTAAAATTTCTTCAACTGTTTTATAAGTTTCTGGATCTTCTAAAGCTGAATCTGTTCCTGTTGTATAATCTCTAACCATAAATCCTGTAGGAGTTCCTGGAGCTCCTGACTTAGCAAATTTAGTGTAAGCTTGATTTGGAATAGGAGCTAAGTAAGATCTTGGTTCATCATCTCCACCCATACCTCCTAAAAGAGAGGTAAGTGCAAAACCTGTTCCTATTCTTCCAGCAGTTGTTTTTGGCATTAGTCTAGATAAAAAACTTCCTTCGTTACCAACTAATCCTGATGCTGTCCCTGGATCGGCTCCTGAACTTGCAATCTCTGCTGCTTTTGTTGCTTGACCACCACCTAGTTGTGGAAATAAAGATCCTATTCCTTGCATAACACCTGTGTTAGCAAACTGTCCTTTTATTCCTATACCTGGTAAAGCACCGGCACCACCCATGCCTCCTGCAGCACCAAATGAACTAAAACCTCCAATACCTGCCATACCTGCAGCTTGACCTAAACTACCTGCAAATATACCATCTCTTAAAGCTCTATTTGTGGACTTACCTCTAAGTTTCTGTACACCGAATGTTACTGCTGCTATAGTGAATGGATCCATAATAATTTTTTATTGTTATGTACAATATTAGCATTTTACTTAAGCTTTATCAACTCGTCATGGAAACAACCTTCATAGCTATGTTCTCCAACATGTACAATAGGATCCATAATATAGGCATAACATTTACCTCCTATATTCTTCCATAATTGACAAAAAGAAAAATCCTCACCTAAATAGGTTTTTGTTACAGGATCATGAGTGCAATCAAAAAAATTCCACATATTAGGTTTATCCACATACTCTCCATTAATAATGGTTTTTTGAACAATATTCTTATCTGGATAAGCCTTAATCATCTTATCAAATACTTTTCTTTTAATTAGCATACATCCTGTTGGACTATGAGTTACTTCTATTACACCTTCTACTATAGTTATGTCATTAGCGTTTTCTAATTTCATCGGATAAGTATGCAAGGATTTTCTTATATCCTCTGCATTTTTTAATTCACCTTTTTTTATTTTTTCAAATGCTTTATCCCACATTAAAGTTTTAAGAGGATAAGGTATAGATATTAAGTCCTTTTCTTTTTTAAGCATTGATATTATAGAATTTGCATGAAAATATATGTCTGAATCAATAAATAACATATGAGTACAATTTGATTCTAAAAATCCAGCTACACATAAATTTCTACCTTGTGTAACTAATGAAGATTTCATTAGTTGAAAAGTTATTGGAATACCTTTATGTAAACATACTTTTTGTAATTCTAATAACGCTTGAGTATAGTGAATAGAACATTCGCTGTGTACTGGTGTCGCAACAAATAAAGATATAGGATTTTTTAAATCTACTTTTTTGTCTGATTTCCACAATGGAGTAATAGCTTTTTCGTAAGGTTGTGGTTTAACTTTTAATTCTTTTAATGTTTGGTAAGTATCTTTATTTATTGTTTCTTTCACTTATGGCTCCTTTCAAAAAACTTGTCCATTCCATTCCTTTTTTTTGCCAACTATAAAATCTTTTGTAAAATTTTTGTTGTTCTTCTAAATGATCTTGTATAAAATCTTCATGTAAGTAATTTGCTGCAACTTCAATTGCTGTTGCTGTATCTCTTGCCATAGATTCGTAATTAGTATTGTAGCTTATATACACAGGCCACTCAGCACATGTTTCATACAAGGCTCCAAAATTATTAGTAATAACGTGTACACCAGACGCTAGAGCTTCTAATGCAGACGCACAAGAAGTTTCTTCAAAGATACTAGGATAAACAAACATATCATAATTAGGCATCATCTCTCTAATGTATTCGTTAGGTTTATAACCTATGTAATTTACATTAGATAATTTTTCTGCTTGTTCATACAAAGATTTAAATTGTTCATCATTAGCTTTTTTAAAATCATCTCCATACACTTGTGTTGAACTATATACATCTAGTATAATATTAGGGTTTTTAATTTCTTGCATTGCACGAAGAACAACATTTAATCCTCTCCAAGGAGTGCAATGATGAATAAGTTTTATAGGATCTCCTTTTTTATAAATCTTTCTAATTGGAAAATCTTCAACCCCGTTTTTAATAACAACAGATTTATCAGTTGGTATATCAAAGAAGTATCTAAACTTTTCATAATTCCAATGACTATTGAATACATACCAATCATATTCTTTATGTCTTGCTTTGTTACCAAAAAACTCTTGTAAGTTTGGTTGGTCCCAAGAATTCTTTTGCCAAAGTATATTTACTTTGTTTGGATCTATTGGAACTTTACCTGGTATAGATGTACAGATTTGTACTTGATCTAATAATTCTTTTGAAACATGTTTATACAACATTTCCATTTGTAACTCTGTTGCACCTCTAGGTTTCATATTTCTAGCCCTGATGAAAATTCATTATTAAGTTTACCTTTAATAAAGGTGTTAAAAGATAGTGACACTCTTGTTTCATTGCTTTGGTTTATATCAACTTTATGTTCAAGATGCGAGTAAAAAATTAACAAGTCACCGTTTTTTACTTTAATTCTGGCATAATCAGCATTAAAATGATTTGTTTCTGTATTTTCTATATTAAACAAGTTATTAAAAGGTGTTAAAAAAGTAATTTCACCTTGATCTCCAACATTTAAATAAAAAACACCAGATAAAAAACTATTTGAATGGGTGTGCCTTTGATGAAAATTTCCTTTATTATTAAAATTTAACCAAGACTTTGTAATATAACATTTAAAATCATATTTAGGTTTTATAAAAGACTTAACAAAAAAATCTATTTTTTCTTGAACAAAATTATTTAGATTTTTAAATTCATTATACTTTAATATTTTATTATCGACACCAGTGTAGTTAAAGTCATTTTTTCGTACATTTAAACTTTTATCCTGTAATAATTTTTTTTCTTCATTGTTTAATTTTCTTTGGATATTTGTTTTGTACACCAACGATGGGAATAAAGTAATTAATGTGTCTTGTTTCATTTGTATACAATATCCCCTATTATTAATTTATCAAGTTCAGAATTATTTAGTAAATTAAGTGCGTCTTCTGGTTTACCCGCAATGGGTTTACCATTATCATTTAAAGATGTATTCAACAACATAGGTATTCCCGTTAACTTTTTAAATTCTTTTATTAAAGAATAAAACATAGTTTTATTTTGATTTACTGTTTGTATTCTACTTGTATTATCAATATGTGAAATAGGTTTAAAAATTTTATCTTTAAATTTAACACTAAATTTCATAAACTCACTTTTACCCTTCCAATCAAAGTAATCCTTTGTATCTTCTTCTAAAATAGATGCAGCAAAAGGCCTAAACACTTCTCTGTGTTTCACTTTTTTATTAAGTATATCTTTACCATTTTTTACTTCAGGACTCATTAAGATACTTCTATTACCTAAAGCTCTTGGCCCTATTTCTCCATGACCTTGATACCAGCCAATAATTTTTCCTTGAGCTAAATCTTCAGCAGTTTTTTTAATTAAATCTTTATTAGGTTTATTTAAAGGAGCAACATCAGATTGCCAAAAAGGAAAATTATCTTTACTAAATTTTGGTTGTTCAAAATATTTTCTTAAAAACTCAACACACCCTAAGCTTAAACCTTCATCAGCACAGTGAGGTGGAATAACAATATTAGGAAAATTTTTTCTTAACTGTGTATTTACGCAAACATTATGTGCTACACCCCCAGAATATGTAATTGTTTCATTTGAATTTGCATATTTTTTAAAAAAATCAGGTAATTTATTTTCAACATATTCATGAACTGTTCTTAAAACATTTATTAAATTTAAACTTAATACACCATTGTTTTGATATTTATCTAGAAAATGATCTAAAAAAAATATCGTACGACTATCCTCATAATTAATATTATGAATTAATTTATAAACGTCTTTGTCAATTTGACCGAATGATTTAAGTGCCATTAGTTTTCCTGCAAGGTCATCCGGATGACCTTCTATTTTTAAATCCCTGCCTATATCTCCAAGCCATGAACCAAAAGACACAACTTCTTTGGTTGTAAAGTTTTTAATAGGTTTTTCTTTTTTAAACACACTTACACTCCTGAAATAATCACCAAAACCATCTAAAACAAAATCAGTAGTGTTATTCTCCGCAAGCATCCAACAGGAAAGCACATGAGCCAAATGATGATCAATAACAAATACTGGACATTTTAAATTTGTAAAAGGTTTTAAGTTAATATCTACCGTTTGATATAATTTTGATTTATCTCTTTTTATAAAAGGGTGTAGATGTGTATCCAAAACAATTGCTACTGCATCTAAATCTTCCAGTTTAAAATTTAAATAAAAAGAAGAAAAAACCCAGTCATATAAATTATTATAACCAAAATGTTTTATTTGATTATGTCTTTCAGGTTTAAAATATTTAACATTGAAACCGTCTGTATAAGTTATATTTGAATCATGTTCATCTAATCTTAAACCTAAAAATTTCATAAAATATTAATATTTCCACTTATTGTAATTGAATCGTTTGCATCTGTTACATAGTGTTTTAAAAAAGAAGGAAAAAAAACCATATCGTTTTGTTTTACAGTTGGTGTAAAAGTAGGTGTTATAAACTTATCTAAATTTTTTTCTCTTAATAAATCATAAGCAGGATTTACAAAAACAGTTTGTGGTTTGTTTAATTTTTCATAGATAATAAAACAAAAATGACAACCTGCATGAAAATGTACATCCTGAAAACCATTTTTATCATACAAATTTCTCCAAATATTACTTAAAATAATTTTTTCTATTTCAAAACCTTCAAGAAAAGATTTAAAGATATTTAATAAATATTTCACACTTTTAGGATCTAGTTTGTTGTTTTCTGTTACTGTGCCATTAAAAGAAGATTTAGTTTTAGATAAAAAATGATCTTCGTATAATTTGCAATTAAATTTAACTTTACTAATGTCTATTTGCCTTAACCAAAAAGGATAAGGAAATATATAATATTTCATTATTTTTTTGTCCTAGCATCCATAGAAACTTTAGTAACTTTTATTTCAAGATCCTGTCTAAAATCCTCTGCAGTAGTATCTGTATTTGGATTTGCAACATCTGCATCAAATTCAGCTTTGTCAGCATAAATTTTACCTGTCTTTTTGTGCTTTATAATTTCTTTAGCTACAGCAGGTATTTTTGGTAAGTCATTTTTCATTTTATTATCCTTTATTAAAATACTATATTTTTATTATTATCCCAATTCTTCATGGTTTGTAGATTAAATGCAATAGCATATTTTGTTTCATCTTTCAATCGTTCAGTTTCGTGATTTAGTATACCACTCCAGATTAAAAAAGTTCCTTTTTTAGTTTCTATATTTACATCTAAATCTGGAAAGTATAATGGAGTGTTACTATCTGTTAAATAAAATATACCCGAACCCCACAAAGGTTCATGGTTGTGTCTTGAAGTGTGCCCACCGTTCTCCACTTTAATACCCCAGCTGTCTACTATTTGTACTTTTTGTCCAACTTTTAAAACTCTTTGTGACTCTAAAATTATTTCATGAAATTTAGGATCTTCATTAAATAGTTTCCAATCTGTCATTTCTCCTTTTACATATGTAGCATAAGAATTTTTATTAGATAAATTATTATCTATTTTATTTATAAAATAATTAATATCAATATTATTTAACTGACATTCATATAACCAAACAAATATGGGAACTTTTTTTTCAATTATTTTTTTTATGGACATTATCCTTTTCCTTGACCTTTGTAGCGTTTTAATCTTTTTTGACGCTTCTCACTTTTCGATAATGATTTCTTATGCTTTCGAGGACCTCTCTTTTTAGGTTTATCTCTAGTTACAAAGTCTTTAAATTTTCTAGCCATTTGTTTTTACTAACTCTACATTAAAAGAAACAGAAATTCTAGCTCTTTCATTATTATTTGGTAAAACACCATGTATTAAATGAGATGGAAATAGTATTATTTGATTTTTTAAAGGTTGTATTTTATAAATTAAATTAAAACTAAGCTCATTGTTTGCAAACATATCATTATTAATCATCATACTGCCAGATTTATCAGTTCTAGTAAAAACTAATTCACCACTGTTTTCTGGTACTTCCACATAATAAATACCAGAAAAATTAGATTGTCCATGCACATGATCCACATTTATACAATTCTTGTAATTCTCATTAATCCAAATGCTTTGCATTCTAATTTTATAATTTTCATTTACTCTAAAAAAATTATAAATTAATCTACCAGCTTTTGTTAAAAAAATTTTTCTTAACGTTTCATCAAAAATATTTTTTGTTTGATAACCACCATTTACGTTAGATATTTGAACACCTTTATTTTTGTTTTTTTCTTCTCTTAAAATTTTTTTTACTTTTTTATCAATTTCAGAATTGATTAAAGAGTCAACTATAATACTTTCTTTAAAAATATCTATTTTAGCCATTTTCCTGCGATCTATCTATTAATGCATAACTTACAGCACCTGTAATCTCGTTAGCTGTAGCTGCTTGCATTTCAAGAACATCACTTGCTTCTAGGTTTAGTGATTCTTTAATTAAATTGTCGGTAGATTTGTTTAAAGAAACATGCCCTATTTGAACACGAGAAGCTCCTGATTTTGTTATGAATAAATCTGTATCTATACTACTTGCAGTATCGTGAACTGCTTGTACATTTTTAATAATAATAGTCGCATCTGCAGGACAGGTTAAAACTGTTGTGATGTTAGTCGTAGTTAAATCAAATGTTTCGCTTTTGTATCTAATTGTCATGACATAAAATAATTAAAGGTGTTTTGTTCATTTTTAATTTCTTGTTGATAAGACGTGTTTAACTTATCTTTAAGAGTTTGTAAAGATTGTGAAACTTGTCTTTGGTTATCCTCTGTGTATTCAGGAGTCGGCTCTGGAATAACTATATCTACTCTTGCCATTATCTCATTCCATCAGCTTGTATATCTGCTCTAAAAGTACCATATCTCCAACTTTCATCTGTAGAGGTGTTAGCTATTTTTAAACTAGCTGCTCTTCCTCTTGCTCTAGTATCCACCTTATCTGTGGCCGAAGTTATTGTAAAAGGACCAAGAGGTGAAGATGAAGAAGAATCTGTTGAATAATTTCTAAGATTTATTGTAACTTGCGCATTACCATTTAATAATTTAAAGTCTGGTATAAATCTTCTCATACTCATAAATACCTCACCATCTGTTATATCAAAATCCCCAGATTGAATAAATGCAGGTATTGCTGTTTTATTTCCAGCTGAGTCAACTTCATTATTACCAACTTCATGAGCATAATACGTTGATGCACCATTTTGGTTTGTCACTCCTTGAATAGTAGGAAATGTTGGTGTACCAGAAGAATTAAATTTAGTGGCATATGGATTGTCGTATAGCGTTGCATCAAACCAAGTGGTTCTTGAAAGTGATCCAGTCGTCCAAGTATTTTCTGTGTAGTTATAAGTTACAACTCTATCATTTAATGTTGAACCAGATTTAGGATAGAACCAACTTATTTCTTCATAAAGATGATTTAATCCAATGTATACTTGTTCTCCATTGCCATAACTAATTCCAAGATTATTTCCTTTATTT
>Ga0102963_1001431_pt1 | contig 10519 bp, 6 predicted proteins | sample SalPon2_C_H2O_MG_2_FD_84522 | JGI IMG/M metagenome (GOLD analysis project Ga0102963, IMG submission 84522) | Salt pond water microbial communities from South San Francisco under conditions of wetland restoration - Salt Pond MetaG SF2_C_H2O_MG | ecosystem: Environmental > Aquatic > Non-marine... | reverse complement strand
TTAAAGAAAATAGTTAAAGAATCAGTAAAAGAAGCTATTCAAGAGGAATTAAAAGATATTCTACTTGAAGCAGTTCGTTCTCCAAAACAAGTTGTACAAGAAAACGTTTCTATTCCAACCCCATCACTTTCATCAAAACCCACAATTGATGCTAAAAAATCATATATGGATGTAATGAATGAAACAGCTTTAAGTTTTAATTCTTCAAATGCCCAAACTTTTAATCCTAGACAACCTGGAGTTGATCCTATAAATGGAAATTTACCTGCGGGTGAATTAAGTATGGATCAAATAATGGGTTTAATAAAATAATAAATGGCTTTTAGTCCTAGAAAAATATCACCTTTAGATTTAAAACCCAGCACAGGTATTGGGGTATCTTTACCTTTTTCTTCACCTACAGCTTTTAAAACTACTTATACTACAAAAGATGCTATTAAATCTAATTTAATTAATTTCTTTTTAACTAATAAAGGTGAAAGATATTTAAACCCTTCATTTGGGGGTGATTTACGTAGATTTATTTTTACACAAATAACAGATGGAAATTTAGATTTTTTAAAACAAGATATTCAATCTCAAGTTTCTCAATATTTTCCTAATGTTATAGTTAAAGAATTATCTGTTTTTCAAGGTCAAGGAACTCAAGAACAACAAGTTACAGTGAAAATGGTTTACAATGTAGCAAATACTAACACAACAGACTCTTTAGAAATACTTTTTAACTAATGGCTAAAAGCAGAGACATAAAATATATAAACAAAGATTTTGGTGCTTTAAAGCAAAGTCTAATTGATTATTCCAGAACATATTTCCCAACAACATATAATGATTTTTCCCCTGCTTCCCCAGGTATGATGTTTATGGAAATGGCAGCTTATGTAGGTGATGTTCTTTCATTTTATTTAGATAATCAATTACAAGAAACTTTTTTACAATTTGCTCGTCAAGAAAATAATTTATTTGAGTTAGCTTATATGTTTAGTTATAAACCTAGAGTAACAGGAGTTGCATCTACTACTATGGATTTTTACCAGCAAGTACCAGCTATAGAAAGTGGTTCTGGAAATTATGTTCCTGATTATTCTTATGCTTTATTTGTAAACCAAAACGCTTCAATAAAATCTACAAGTAATAGTTCAGTTTCATTCTTAGTTCAAGATGATTTAAATTTTGCATCATCCGGGTCTATGGATCCAACAGAAGTAACTGTCTATTCAGTTGATGGAAGTGGTGATCCAACTTTCTTTTTATTAAAAAAATCAAGAAAATCTATTTCAGCAACTATTAATACTACAACAGTTTCCGTAGGTGCCCCTCAATCATTTTTTACAACTACTATTAATGATTCTAATATTATAGAAGTTTTAGATTGCTTTGATTCTGATGGTAATGAATGGAGTGAGGTAGAGACTTTAGGTCAAGAAACAGTTTTAGATACTGTAAAAAATTCAAATGCTTTTGATCCTAATTTCACAGCAGACTCAGGTGATGTTCCTTATCTTTTGAGGTTGAAAAAAGTTCAAAGAAGATTTGCAACTAAATTTATTGACTCAGGGTCAATGCAAATTCAATTTGGTGCAGGTAAAACAACAGATGATGATGAAAGTATTATTCCAAACCCTGATAATGTTGGTATAGGGTTACCTTATGAGAAAGTAAAATTAAAAACGGCATTTTCACCTACTAATTTTATATTTACTAATACTTATGGCATTGCCCCTTCAAATACAACCTTAACTATTAGATACCTAACAGGTGGGGGGGTAGAAGCTAATGTACCTTCTAATGATTTAACTACTTTAACAGCTAACATAGAATTTTTAAATAGTAATTTAGATGCGACAACTGCACAAACTATATTTAATTCTGTAGCTGTAACTAACCCTACAGCCTCTAGTGGTGGTGGAGATGGTGATACAATAGATGAAATAAGACAAAACGCTCTATCTCAATTCGCTACCCAACAAAGAACAGTAACAGCTGATGATTATTTAGTTAGAGCTTTAAGTATGCCTTCTAATTATGGATCTATTGCAAAAGCACATATTACTCCTGTTTCTTTAAAAGATTCACCTAATGCTGAAAATACTCCAATTTTAGATTTATATGTTTTAACTTATGATCAAAATAAAAAATTAGCAACCCCTTCATTAACATTAAAACAAAATCTTAGAACTTATTTATCTGAGCATAGGATGATAGGAGATGTAGTTAATATTAAAGAAGCTTTTATTGTTAATATAGGTGTTAATTTTGAAATTATAGTTTTACCTAATTATAATAGTAGTGAAGTAATTTTAAATTGTATTAACTCTTTAATAGAATATTTTAACATTGATAAATGGCAAATTAATCAACCTATAATTTTAAAAGAATTAAATGTATTATTAGATAGAGTAGAAGGAGTTCAAACTGTTGATAATATAGAAATAATAAATAAGGCAGGTGAAAATCTAGGTTACTCAAGATTTGGATATGATATATTAGGAGGAACTTCTTCAAGAATTGTATATCCTTCTTTAGACCCTATGATTTTTGAAGTTAAATATCCTACCACTGACATCTCAGGTAAAGTTGTATCATTTTAATATTTATAAATAAAAGATGGCTGTATATAAATTATTTCCAAGTAAAGATACAACTATATATTCCTTATTTCCTTCAATGAATACAGGATTAGATGAAATCCTTGAAGCTACAACTACAACATTTGGGGCCAATAATACTATAAACCCCCAAGTAAGTAGATTTTTAATCCAATTTGATCAGTCAGAAATAAACAATATTATAGATAATAAGATATCAGGTTCAAATTTTGATACTTATTTAAATTGTTTAGTTTCAACTGTAACGGGTTTAACTTTAAGTTCTTCAATTGTAGTTCACCCTTTAGCTAAAGAATTCCAAAATGGAACAGGAAAATATTTAGATAATCCATTAACAGAAGATGGTGCTAGTTGGAGATTTTCTGATTATTCAGGAAGTACAGTTTGGACAACAGGTATTTTTGATCCTAATACAACAGCTTCATATAATACAACATATGGTGCACCTATTGGTGGTGGTTTATGGTATGTAACCGGGAGTAGCTTTAACCCAATTATTTCAGCTTCCCAGGATTTTACTTTATATCAAAGTAAAGATTTAAACTTAAATGTATCTTCTGCTGTTAAGGAATGGTATAGTGGGAGTTTATCTAACTATGGGTTTATTTTAAAACAACCTGATAGTGATGAATTTGTTAATAATAGTGAATATCAAGTAGAATTAAAATATTTTTCTAGAGATACCCATACTATATATCCCCCTCATTTAGAATTTAGATGGGATGATTCTAGTTTTAATACAGGATCTTCATCAATTACAACAATTACATCTTCCCAAGCATATTTTTCTTTACAAGAAAACCCAGGGGTATTCAATGAAAATTCTGTAAATAGATTTAGAATATTTTCTAGACCTAAATACCCAGCAAGAGTATACCAAACAGCTTCTTTAAATTCCACTAATTACTACCTCCCAACTTCTGCTTCTTTTGCTTTAAAAGACTTGGATACTAATGAATATGTTATTAATTTTGATTCTACTTATACTAAAGTAAGTGCTGATTCTGAATCTAGTTATTTTGATATTTACATGAATGGTTTAGAACCCGAAAGATATTATAAAGTTTTAATATCATGTAGTTTAGGAGGAAACCAATTAATTGTAGATGATGGTATGTATTTTAAAGTAAATAGAGAAGGATCAAATTTTGGTAGCTATGGTAACCAATATTAAAAATGGAAAAAAATATAAAATTAAAGGCTAGTGTTTTTGAAAAAAATCAATATAAACAAAATATTGATACGACTTTTTCTCAATTAACTAGTTCTTTATCAATTCTTCCTGTTACCTCTTCACTAACTATCCCTGAATTTTTTGATAAGTACAATACTTTATTTTTTGATATACCCCGATCTGGTAGTACTAATTTATCAGTTTTACCTTCTGGGTCTCATGCCCTAATAGCTAGAAATTTTAATCCCGTAAATGATCCCATAATCCAGGATTTATTGCAACAAATTAATGATATTAGAGAAGAAATACTAAGTATAAATTTACAAATCCTAGAAATTTCAGACCCTGAATTCGTAGAATTAAACCCAGATGCAGCTGAAGAAGGTGCTGTAAGTAGTGCTTCAAATATTAATTTGAATCAAAACAATAATAGTGATTACCAAACCCAAAATTAAAACAATAATAGTGATTACCAAACCCAAGGATAAAAAATTATGGCCGAGAAAATTCAATTAAATGATCAAGTTTTTAACAGGGATCAATATGTAAAAACCATTGATACTAAATTTTCTGAATTTGGGGTATCTCCTGTGGCTGACCCAATTGACCCAGGTTATACTATTTATGATTTTTTTAAAGACTATAAAAGATTATTATCTTCCATACCTGATGAAGGTGAATTTAATTCTAAACAGTATTTAATTCAAAGAAGTGGAAATTATGTTTATGAAGAAGCTATTAATAACACTATAAGTGAATTATTTTTAGAATTAACGGAGTTAATAGAAACACTTGTTGCAAAACAACAAGAATTAGCTGAGGTTCAAATCAATGCTGCTACTGAAAACTTAGGTTAATAAATTTTAAAAAGCTAATATTTAGAACCATATGGCTATAGTACAAAACATCACATCATTAGATCCGGTTACATTAGAATATCAAGATTATTCTGCAGATGACACTACATTAATCTCAAGTTCTATCTTTACCTCAACCTGGTCAGATAATAAAGATTATATAGAATATTATGTTTATAATCTTAATGGAGATGTTATTGAATCTGATCTTGATCTTCAAAATTATTTAAGCACAAAGGAAGGTTTATTAATCAACCCTGATGAGGATATTCAAGATATAGGATTTACAGAAGGTACATTTAATACTTTATATAATTTTTATAACCCTTTACTTTCTTCAAGTATTGATATAAACTATTATATTTCTCAAATATCCTCAGACAGAACTGAATTAAAAATTAACACTAACCAATTAACAGGGCCTCAAATTTCCGCGGGTTATAATGCTTTAAAACAAGTTTTATCTACTGCTGATTATTATAAAGATTTCTTTTTAAATTTTGGTGATAATAAATTAGTTATAGCTAATAATGCTTTAATTGACAATTCAGATTCCAATAATATTGGAATTTTTATTAAACTGTACGAACCTTTACCTGCGGAATTTGATATAAAAAATAAATTATGGGTAGTAGATAAAGTAGCTGATTCTGTAGCATACCAGATAGAATTACGAGATGATACAGTTTTTACACAAACAAATCCTTTATTACGAGGACCTAATTTTAATTTAAAAATCCAAGATGAAGTAAACAACCCATCTGATTTTTTAAATTTATCTCAATTAACAACTTCACCAAGTGCTAGTTTATATAACCAATTAAGTAACATCCTAAATGAAAAAGGAATTGAACCTAATATTGATTATACAAATTATTCTGAATTTGCATATTTTTCCTCAGTTGAAACTCGTATAGAAAATTTTTATTATAAGTTACAATTAATAGAAAATTATGAAGCAAGTAGTAGTTTAACAACTGCAACTTTTACCACCCCTATTTCTGCAAGTTCTGCTATTTACCAAAATTTAATTCATGAGGTTATAGAAAAGTTTGATGGGTTTGAACGTTATATGTACTTTGAATCTAGTAGTCAAGCTTACCCAAAATCTACTTCTACTAAACCTTATACTTTATATGGCACATCTACTCCTCAAGCATTAGCTTGGTTAACAGAAAATTTAACAAGTGGTTCTGATTATGATAGAGAAAATGTTAACAATTTAGTATATACTATACCCGAATTTATTAGAGAGGATTCAAATAATTCTAATTATGAGTTGTTTGTAGAAATGGTAGGTCAACATTTTGATACTATTTGGACTTGTATTAAAGATGTTAGTAACAAATATAATAGAGACAATAGAATTAATTACGGGGCATCTAGAGATTTAATTGCGGATATATTAAGGGATTTTGGTATTAAAATTTACCAAAATAATTTTAGTAATCAAGATTTATATAATGCTTTTTTAGGTATAGGATCTAATGGTAATAAATTACCCCCTACAGGATCAGAATTAATTACTAACTATGTAACTGCTTCTTCTGACATAATTCCTTTAACAGAAGTAAACGAAGAAATTTATAGTAGATTATATCATAATTTACCTACTATTTTAAAGAAAAAAGGTACAGTAGATGCTTTAAGAACTATTATTAACTGTTATGGTGTTCCTAATACTGTTTTAAGAATATCTGAATTTGGAGGTAAAGATAGAGATAACTCAAATGATTGGGATTATTGGTATAACAAAGCTAATTATGCTTTTACTCCTTCCGGTTCTGGGGGTTGGGTAGAAATTCCCTGGCAATCTTCTTCAAATGCAGAAGTATTCCCTAAAACTGTAGAATTTCGTTTTAAAGCACCTAATTTAGCTACAGTCACAGAGTATAGTCAATCATTAGCTGTAACCGAGAATTCAACTGATTTTGCTGTAGTTATTGAATACACTGGCTCACTATTTGATTCGGGTTCGTATTCAGGTTCAGTAGTAGATCCTGAAAACACATTTGCTACTATCAAGTATATAAATGAAACTAATGATGTTTCTGCTAGTGTATATATGCCTGTATTTAATGATACTTGGGTATCTTTAATGGTTACAGAAACTTTAGAGGGTAGTGATTATGTGTATGATTTATATGCTGCCAATAAACTTTACACAGGTAATGATGGTTCTCAAATAGGATTTTATCAATCTTCCTCGTGTACAGGAAGTACAGCTTGGGAAGATGAAGGAACATTACAATTGCCCTATAGTAGTTCTTATACTTATGGAGGTAAAACTTACCAACCCTTTACAGGTTCATTCCAAGAAGTTAGATATTATAGTGTAGCCTTAAATACTCAATCATTTGAGGATTACACAATGAATCCTTTATCAATAGAAGGTAATTCTTTAGAAGGATCTGATTCTTCATTCAATTCTTTATTCTTTAGAGCTCCATTAGGGGCAGTTTTAGATAATTCTGGAACAGGGAATCAATCCAGAACTTCAGTTCACCCTTCATCTACAGGATCTTATACGCCTACTTCTTCATTCGATAGTGGGAATTCTTATAACATAAGTGGTTCTTATACTTTTTCCACAAATGAAGAATATATTTTCTTTGATCAGGTAGTATCTGGGGTTAAAAATAGAATTAACGATAAGATTAGAATAGATACCCAATCTACAGCATCAGGAGATACTTTATCACCCTTAATTAAAATAGAACAAGACCCACCCCAAGATCAAACATATACTAGAGATTTAACTACTTTAGAAATTGCATTTTCTCCTCAAAATGAGATTAATGATGATATTATAAATCAATTAGGTTTCTTTAATATAGGAGAATATTTAGGTAATCCCTCTTTATTATCCACTACAGGTTCTAATCAATATCCTGATTTAGAAAAATTTAGAAATAATTTCTTTGAAAAATATACACATAATTATAATTTAAAAGATTATACAAGATTAATTAAATATTTTGATAATTCTTTATTTAAATTACTTAAAGATTTTATTCCTGCTAGAGTTGAAGCCTCTACAGGTTTAGTAATAAAACAACATTTATTAGAAAGAAACAGAGCACCTATTCCTTTACCAACATATATTGATACACTATACTCAGGTTCTACTAATATAGGTAATGTTAAAGGAGGTACTTTAGGATCTTTTGAACAATATAATCAATACGCTTATAGTCCTGAAGGTCAATCTGAAGGAATTAATCCTGCTACGGGTTCATTTATAATGAATCTAACACAATCTTTTAGTGAAAGTTTTGCCACTATAAGTGGGAGTACCCCAGAAATTAATAGTACCCAAGCAGAATTTTATACAGGGGAATTTAGTGGTTCTACTTTAATAACAACTACTCAATCATTAAATCCTGAATGTGCTATATTTTTAGATGCAATTGATGAGGCTTTACAATATTCTCCTATAGTATTTTCTTCTACTTTTGGTAATACTATTGAACAGTTTAGCTCTCTAATCCCAAAATCAGGTCAAATATTAATCCTATATTCGGGTGAAACTTATGAAAATGGTTTTCAAGGGGTTCAATATGTAAAAATCCATAAAGAAGACATTAATGGAGATGATAAATCTTCTTTTATAGAAAGTGTTAATAATTTAAGATTATTATTTGCAAGTAATAACTTATATGAATTACCTGTAGAAACAATTTCGGAGGCTTCTACTTTTTATACTTACCAAATTACTGAAAATGGTGTTACAAGTATTATAGATGATGCTACATATCGAAAACCAAGTAATTTTATAACAGGTAGTGTTAGTTACACCTTATCAGATATTCCAGGCCCATATTCTTCATCTATTACTAATATTGATGAATTACTTAAGTTAACAGGAAGTAATGATAGACAATATAACACTGATGATCCATCATCAATTGATCCCGTTGATGGTCAATTTTTGACAAATAATGCTGATTTTACTTCTATTACTAAAATTGAAATTGCTGATCAAAACAATCCACCATCAATTAATAGTAGTGCCTCATTAAGTAATATTGCGCTTGTTGATAGAATTTCTATTGCTATTGAAGGTACTGAAGATATAGCAACATTTGGGATATCAGGAGTAGGACCAGGTGGTACTGATTTCCATGAATTCGATGTAAGTCATATATCCACGGTGGGTTCCAGTACACTGAGTGGTGGTCAGAATTATAATATCGAGTTTTTTTCATCATCTATTGAGCTTATCAGAACCACGGGTTTCCAACCCTCAGGATTAGGTGGTGAAGTAACAGGCAGTGCTACTAACTTTAATACCTTAACTAATGAGACTATACTTGGGGGCAAATTAGGTAAAACAAAATTATTTTTTGATTTTCCTGTTAGTGGTGGTGATGCTTTTAATAAATCAGGCTCTGTTACTGCTTCTATTAGTAGTGATGCTGAAGGGGAATTTATTTTTGATACTGAACTTGCTACTTTTGATGGAGGTACTAAGGTTACAGCTTATAATTATACTAATAATATAACCAATTCATTTGGAGAAGCTGGTGATCATCCTATATTTAATTTTAACCTTAAAGCAAACTTTTCGGGATCTGTAACCTATAATAACTCAAATCTGTTTTTCAATCCCGGATATAATTTTGTTTTTGGTATTAATAAAGAAACTACCCTAATTGCTCAGTCTGAGATAATTAATTTACCTCTTAATATAACATCAGGTTCTCGACTTACTGCTTCTTTTGATGAAGATGTTATATTTTCTTATTCAGTTTCAGCATCTAATATTATAGATTTTAATCCTTTAGATAATTTAACTTTTTCAATAGAGGATGCTAATGGGGTAGGTGTAGGAAAAATTACACGGGATGAAAATCCTAATCCTCCCGCAAGTGAAATTATATCTTCCTCATTAGATCAATTTTTTGAAGAAATTGTAGTAACCTTAACAGCCTCAGATGCCTCTGGTAATTTAATAGCTACTCAATCTTTTAGTACTGCTTCTACAATTGTAGAACCTTATTTAACCCAACCTTTCTTCAATACAAATTGTGATGTTTTATCAGGGTTAGTAGATAAGTATGTTGCAAATAAAATTTATTTAGAATCTAGATACCCTGCTATAGGACCTCAATTTACAGTTTCTCCTTCAAGCTCATTTATTCCTCAAAACTTTACTAAGATATTAAATAATACAGCTATTAGGTCAAATGTAAAACCTTATAACTATAGTTATACTCCTCATATTAGGGCAAGATATAATGGTACTAAAATTATTGCATCGGATATTAACCAAGTATCAGGGGTTGTTTCTCCAATTCCTAACAATCAAAAGTTATTTTTTGATAATAAAATATTAAGTATTAATGGATCTGTAATTACTCCTAAACCCATTAATACTATGATTGTTAGTGATAGAGTTCCTATAAAATCATTAAAATCATTAGCTGTTTCATTTAAAAATATTAATGATGCTGCCCCTGAAATTAAAAATGCTTCAATAGTTCAAGTTGATAAAATATTAACCCCTTCAATTGTCAGTATTACTTCACAAGACCCATTTTCATCCCCTTCAATCAGTAGTATTACTTCACAAGACCCAATATTATCTCCTTCAGTCCTTTTAGGCCCACCCGACAAGCCAGGGGTATTAGATGTAAGTAATTACCCACAATTAGATGGATTTTCATATGCTCAACCTGATATAGCTAATAATTTTAGTTATAATGATTATGTCAATGTTGAAGTATTTGATACCCAAGGATTTGAATCAGATCAAAGAAATTTAGTAGGACAAAAACAAGTCCTTAAAGGGGGAAAAGAGTTGATCCTGTATTATATAATGAGGTATATAACCCATCAATATCTGATTCTGGGGGTGGAGGGGTTGAGGTAATTAC
>Ga0102963_1001427_pt1 | contig 10541 bp, 6 predicted proteins | sample SalPon2_C_H2O_MG_2_FD_84522 | JGI IMG/M metagenome (GOLD analysis project Ga0102963, IMG submission 84522) | Salt pond water microbial communities from South San Francisco under conditions of wetland restoration - Salt Pond MetaG SF2_C_H2O_MG | ecosystem: Environmental > Aquatic > Non-marine... | reverse complement strand
TGTACAGCAACCAGACTCAGGTGGCTATGATCCCTCTACAGGCTTACCTACAAGCCCAAGCGCTGAAGGATTGGACACTGCTCTTCAAAATGTGACAGGGGTGTCTCCAGATACCAAAACAGGTTTCGATGCCTTAGTTAAAACAGGTAATCTGCCAGAAGATCCTACTAACTATACCATAACAGGAAAAGCAGAAGATTGGACTGTTACGTTTGACAATGGCGCAACTATGAAGATTAATGTTGCGCAAGAATCTAAAGCTAGAGAACGAATAGCTCAACAAGTTACACCTGCGTTAGAACAAGTCAAAGCAAGCCCTGAGTATCAGCAATATAAAGGTTCTCTGGATAAGTATAAAGAAGAGTTAGATCAATACAAAAGCTATTACAGTGAACAGTCTGTTGTATCACCAGAGGAAACATCTGCACAACTAGATGAAGCACAGGCTAACCTTTCAAAAGAGCAGAACTTAATTAATGAATACACACGTCAATTAGCAGCTATGGAGCCTGATGATCCGCAACGTGAGGTCATTCAAGGTTTAATTGATGAACAGCAAGTTAAAATAACTAATGCTCAAGCACAGCTAAGACAAGCGCAGACTAACATAGAACGTGTAGGTATGCCTAGCACTACAGAGATGCGTAAGACGGCACTAGAAGACCCTACGTCTATGGTTGAAACTGCTGATGTAGCTAAAGTTACAGAAGCTCAACGTGCGGCAGGAAAGATGGCAGAGGGCACGGGTCAAGCGCCAACAAGCGCTACTGGTGCTGGTCTAGTAACGGCTGCTATAGAGGGAGATGTCCCTTTAGCAAAAGAGTTTGAAGCAAAGGGCTACACTGCTGATCAAGCTGCACAAGAAGTAATAGATGTTATGTCTAAGCTTGAAGCTGCAACAGGCAAGCCAAGTGATCAAGCCTTAGCTGAAGCTGCTACTATGAACCCGCAAGAGCTAGCCCAGTTAGGCCTTACCGTAGATCAGATTGAAAACGCACAGCGTGTAGAAGAAGTAGCACCGCTAGTGTTTACACCTGATATGGAAGTATCGGCAACTGTAGACTATGAACGCGCTAAAGTTGAGACTAACTTTGCTGCAGCTACTGGTGTTCCATCTACTGAGGCTACAGTACAAGGCCAGCTTACACAGCTTATGGAGCAGTTCGAGGGTGGTGAAACACCTGCGTGGGCTTCAGGTGCTATACGTGCTGCTACACAGCGCATGGCTGCACGTGGTTTGTCTGCTTCAAGTATGGCAGGTCAAGCTATCGTACAAGCTGCTATGGAGTCTGCACTACCTATCGCACAAATGGATGCACAGACACGTGCTCAGTTCGAAGCACAGAACCTGAGTAACCGCCAACAAGCTGCTATGTTTGCTGCAGAGCAACGTGCTAAGTTCTTAGGCATGGAGTTTGATCAACAGTTCCAAGCACGTGTACAAAACGCTGCACGTATTGCTGACATAGCACAGATTAACTTTACTGCTGAGCAACAGGTTGCACTAGAGAACGCTCGTATGGCGCAGACTGTAGACATTGCTAACTTAGATGCTAAGAATGCTAAGGTTATGGCAGACGCTGCAGCTATGACACAGCTTGACTTAGCTAACTTGAATAACAGACAACAAGCCAATGTACAACGTGCTCAAGCATTCCTAGACTTTGATATGGCTAGTTTGAATAACCTGCAACAAGTAGCTATGTTTAAAGCACAGAGTTTAGCAAATGTATATACGTCTGATGCTGCTGCTGAGAATGCAGCACGACAGTTTAATGCAGCAAGTGAAGATCAGGTTAACATGTTCATGGCTAACTTGCAGAGTTCTATTCAACAGTTTAACGTTGATCAGAAAAATTCTATGGAGAGATTTAATGCTGGTGAGGCTAATGCCTTAGCCCAATTTAATGCCGCACAACAGAATGCTCGTGATCAGTTTAATGCATCCAACGCTTTAATTGTAGAACAGGCTAATGCTAAGTGGGAGCAAGATATTACTACTATGGAGACTACTGCGCAGAACCAAGCCAACCGAGATGCAGCTATAGCAGCTAATAACCTCACTGAAACTACATATAACAATATGTTACAGCAAGAGCGTGATGCTTTGGATTATGCTTGGCGTTCAGCAGAAAGTGCAGCAGATCGTGAGAACGCCCTTTTAATTGCTGAGATGCAAACACAGGCTGAGGTTGATAGAGCTAGAGGAGAAGGCACAGGCACACTTTTGAATACCGTAGTTGAAGTGGTAGCTATGAAAGCACTGGGTGTAAGATAAGGTAAAACACAATGTCATTATTTAAATTAACAAAACAAGATAAAGACTATCAAGCTTTACAAGACATGCTGTCTCCTAAAGAGGACCAAGAAAAGGAGACTACCACTACAGGTATTCTTAGCAAGCCGGATACTAAAAAAGAAGAGGATGAAGAGAGCACCTTTCTGTCTTTCTTTGGTAATGTTTTTGATAGAAGTAAAAGCCAAGCAGAAGAAATATCTAGGATGATGCAAGAAGAGGCAGAGCGTTCTGCATTGGAGGTTCGTCTGTCACGACAAACTGCTGGTATAAGCAGATCTTTACCGCCAGAGGTAGCGAATAAACGCTACAATGAAAGTGCTCTTAGTGGGCCAATGAAGCTAGCACCTAAAGCATTACAGGAATCTGTACCTGTAGATGTAGAGGAATTAGAGACACCAAAAGAGAGCATAGATAATGAAAGACAAAGTGCAATTAGCAGAATACTTGACAATCTTTTTACTAGCGATTCTGATACTACTGTTGTCACCGACGATGCTGATGGAGGTGCAGCCCCCAGTGGGAAAGGGTTGATGTCTAAGCCTTATGATGCAGATAGAATGATGGCTGTAAATGAGCCGTTAGACTCTTCCAGTATAGTGTCTGCAGTACGTAAAGCTGATGTTACAACAGATGGTGTTGTTGACATGGCAAAAGTACAGGATACTATTATTAATAGTGTAGGAAATAATATATACTCTGCTGCTTTATTAGGTGCTATTAAAACGGAGATAGGTGATGGTGTTAAAGATGAAGACCCTTGGTACTCAGTAGCAGGAGCTAAAGATGTATGGCTTGATGCAGATGTAATAAAAGCATTAAACACACTACCAGCAGAACAAAAAGCACGACTATTAGAAGACGAAAAATCAGGCAAGCGCACAGGCGGTCAGGCCAGTTCTGCAGATAGAAAAGCTTTAGGTGAAGCTATGTGGGATATAAAGTATGAAGGGGGTAAAAAATACAAAGGCCGTGGACTAATTCAGATAACACATAAAAGCAATTATGAAGAAGTAGGTAAGCGCTTGGGGTTAGACCTAGTTAAAAATCCTGAATTAGTAAACGATCCTAAATACGCAGTACCTGCTGCTATAGCGTACATGGATTATAGAGGATTCTTTGATTTAAAACCGTCAGATATAACAAAAAATAAACTACAGAAATTAGTTAATCCAAACGCACCAACCGAAGTTAAGAATGAAAGATGGAAGTACGCTACTGAGTACTTAACACAGATAAAAGATTCAGGTGGATCTATTGATACATCACCCCGTCCAAGATCACGACTTGAAGAAATAGAGGTAGCGAGTAACTAATGTTCGGCTTACCCCTTGAACTCATAACCATGCTGTTCTCCACCATACTGGGCGGCGTTATGTCTATCTGGGGGCAAAGCATAAAAGCTAAGCAAGCCCAGCAAGAGATGCTTATGCAACGTGCTGAGTTTAACAGGAGTGCTGTAGCTGATGCACGTGACGCAGGTAAGACAGATAAGCACTTTGCTTGGACACGTAGGCTCATAGCTTTATCTGCAGTGTTCAGCATTATTGTCTTGCCAAAGCTAGTCGCTGTATGGTATCCTGAAGTTACAGTATTCGTAGGCTACACAGAAGCTACAGGTGGTTTGCTTAACAGGCTGTTTGGCCCAGCAGAGTCAGTACAATGGAAGATGGCACAGGGCTTTGTAATAACTCCACTCGACACACACATTGTATCAGCTATTGTAGGACTCTACTTTGGCGCTGGTTTCACTAAATAAGGTATAACAAAATGTCACTATCTCCTTTTGACGGACCCATCCCAGGGCAATCTTTAACAGCAGAACCAGGAAATGTTCCTTGGGAAAAACCTTCTAAGTTCTCTGATCCATTAGATGCATTTGAGATGTACATGGAACAGCTAGCAGAAGAAGAAGTAATAGATGATGTTATGGATATGATAGACATAGGTGTTCCTATATCTGTTGTTGCGGGTACTATGTTAGGCATGGGCGTTATGAACGGTATGCACACGGTAGATGTAAAGCTTATTCTTAAGCCCCTGCTTATGCTACAGATTAAAACGTTAGCGGAAGCGCTAAACATAGAATACAAGATGACGATGGAAGAATATCGTGATAAAGATGCTGAAGCTAAACAAAGACGTACCACTAAGCTTGCTGCTAAGTTAGCTATGAAGACAGGCGCTATAGTAGGCACACCTGATCAGGGTGAACAGATAATGCAGAAGACTCAGCAAGATTTAGAAGAACCACAACAAGAACAAGAAGAGATGCCTATGGAAGCTGAACAAGCGCCTAGAGGTCTGATGTCGAAGGAGCAAATGTAAGATGGCTATTAAAGGTGCTTTTCAGGCAGGTCTAGTTAAAGGTTTTGCCACAAGTTTTGCAGAGGGCATAAAGGAACGTCAAAAACGTTTTGATGAATTGGTAGATAGCCAGATGGATACTGTGCGTAGGAGTGCTCCTAAGATGGCACAGTCTATGGCAGAAGCTAAGAATGCTGATCTTATTAGGCAAGAGATGAAAGCTGAGTTTGGTGTTACAGATGAAGAGTTTCTGGCTATTGCTCAGAACTACGATGTTAACCAAGTGTATGGCGCTATTCAGAAAGCACAAGAGAGTCTACCTGAAGGTGCTAAATTAGATAAGTCTCAATTTTTAGGATCACTAGACATACCTAAAGGTATAACTTTACCAGAGGGCATGACAGCAGAACAAGCTCTTGAGAACATCTATCTAGGTTACGCACGTAATGTTAGTGCTGATCCAGAGAATAAGTCAGAAGGACATAAGAGTATGTCATGGGGTAAGGCTTTAAAGGACACCCTCATGTTAGATCCACGCTCTTCTGTTGAAGATCACATGAAGGCTATGAGTTACATGGGTATTCCAGTACAAGATGTACTAGCTTATGAGGCCGCTACAGGTGGACGTTATGAGCCTTTACCTGGTGTTAAGCGTGTTAAAGGTTTTAGTATTGAAGCAACAGACTACAAAGAGTCTGACTACATGACTACAGCTAATACGTATGAACGTACCTTTACACGTACCTTTGCTGGTGCGGATGATCTAGCTAATGTTACAGATATGGAAGGTGCATTGGCTGCTATAGGTGCAGAAGATGAAGCAGCACTAGGAAACCGTCTACGGAAAGGCGGTATTGCTATCGCTGATCTAGAACTAGCACTATCACAAAGTGGTGTAAAAAGTCAGCTTACACGTGATCAAGCTCTATTACGTCTGTCTAAAGAAGTTAATACATCTGCTGAGATGGACAACCTATTAGCTGGTGTAGAAAGTGGTCTAGCTTCAGAGCTTATCTTAGAGTCTCTTAAGAAGAACGGTAAACTTACAGACGATTATATTGAGTACATCTTAACAGGTATTAAACCTGAACCAGAAACAGCAGGAACAGAACCAGAAACAGCAGGAACAGAACCAGAAACAGCAGGAACAGAACCAGAAACAGCAGTAACAGGAGCAGAAACAGTAACAGGAGCAGAAACAGCAGGAACAGTAACAGGAACAGTAACAGGAGCAGAAACAGGAGCAGAAACAGGAGCAGAAAACGGAATAGTGGAAGAAATCTTAGACAATCAGAACAAAATAGTTACAAGTACTGATATAGGAGAAATTGACAACGAAGTACCTAGTAGCGTTAGAGAAACAGCTTCTAAAATAACTTACGCCGAATACAAAGCTATGAGCAGAAAAGAACGCCGTGAAGCTGGACTACCTGAACGTCCTATAGATGGATGGGCTGTGTTTGGTGTTTTGAATCCCCAGCAATACTTTAAGGGAGGAGCAAATCAAATAGACGTAGGTGATATTACGGAAGAAACTAAGATAGATAGAATCAAAAAAGAAAACAATGTGCCGTTAGCAAAAGCTGCTGTAAATATCATATACGCTATGAAAGAAGAGTTTTCTGACATGTCTGTATTAGAAGGAGAGGATGGAAAACAAATCATTATAGACTTCATGAAACAAAATAACATACCTTTAAATCCTGTTGTTATTAGTATGATTCATCGTGAGTATAATGGGGTATATTAATGTCAGATCCTTACACATATTACACAGAAGAAAACATGAAGGGGAAGAAAGTATCTGACCTAAAGTATAATAAAGGTTTTTTAAACGATGCTGTAACTTTCCTTAAGAGCAGACGCAAGGGTTGGAAGGACGATGAGCTAAAGCAGATGACTGCTGATGATGTAGTGTATGAGGTGCTAGAGCATTTTCGTATCGCCAATGTAAACGAAGTAAGTATGTCCAAAGACTTTTACTATATCAAGGATGATAAGACGCAAGAGAAAGAGAAACAATCTTATGCTCGTTTAATGTACGCTTTTGATAATGCTAAAGGTGAGGGTATACTAGACGGTGGTTTTGCAGGTGTACGTGATTATGCTGAAGGCTTTCTTACTGCCCCTACTACATACTTATCTGCCGCTGCACTTCCCTTGACAGGTGGCGCAGGATCAGCCGCTGTTCAAGCAGGTAAAGAAGGCACAAAGCAAGGCTTAAAGAAACTAGCTAAGCACTACATGAAGAGAGGTTTATTAGATGTAGGGTTTGAAGGCAGTGTCGCTGCAGCTTCACAGCTAGGGCAAGAGCTTATCAAGAAAGAAGCAGGTCAAACTATTGGCGAAGAGTATGATGTAAGCGGTGCTAATATTGCATTAGCTGGTACTATAGGAGGTGTAGCTGGTGGTGTAGCTTATGCTATTCCTACACGTCAGCAATACAAAGGTGCTGAACGTATGGTTGAGGTTATAAAAAGAGGGGATCAAGTCAAAGCGCAACGTATGCAGGAGACAACTAATCGTGCTATTGAGGATCTTAAAAAGCTTAACGAGACTGCAGAAGGACGTAAATACATTCGCTTTAGTAAAGATAAACTCTTAGCGTCTATTGATCCTAAGCTAGTTGAAGAGGGCATGGAAGCTAAGGTAGACATCCTTAGTGAGAACTTACCTGATGGACTTATTGGTGGATTAGATCGTGGTACTATACTACGTCTTAGTGCTGCTTCCACAGACTTAGCACGAAAGCTAGGTGTTAAACCTGAGAAAGGCCAACGCATCACAGAGTATCTAGCTCGCCGTATTGATGAGGGAGATGGCGTAACACTCTTTGATACAACAGCAGAGAGGTATGGTTTAACACGTAGGCAACTGGCTGCTGTGTACGCTGCAGAAGTATCAGAGGCTGCACGTATTCTTGTACAACAGAAGCAGTTTAAGACTGCAGCAGGTAAAGCTTTGACAGGCAAAGAAGCCATTGAAGCAGCAGGTAAGTTTCAACAGAAGCTAGACACACTGTATGATGAAGGTATGTCTGCTGTCTCTGGACAAGAAGCTAAAGAGTTAAGCGATGCACAGTTACAACTTACCATAGGTAAACGTATGGTGCGTAACTTACGTAATGTTGAGGATGCTCGACGTGCTTTCATGACATCACAGCCAGCGACAACCATGCGTAACAACATCTTTGGTGTTGCTATGACAGGCATAGATGTTATGGATCAGTTTAACACGTACATGATACGTGCTGTGAGAGGTAAAGAATCTGCTGCTGCTACATTGGATGGCGCAACAGACATTGCACGTTACTTATTAAAGGATCAGTATGTAGCTGATGCAGCAGTAGAATTGCTTCGTCAAGATGCGCCGGATTTAATGCAGAAAGTTTTTCGTGAAGCAGCGCAAGCTGAAGCAGGTGTAGTAGGGGATACTAAGCTGGCTAAACTAGGTACATTTGTTAACACGTTTAACACTATGTCAGACCATATATTTAAGAAGGCTGTAGTTGCGGGTACTATTGATCGTGAGATAAAACAATTAGCACAGAAACAACTATCTGAATTAGGCTTAAATCCTGACATTTACAATACTTATTCTAAAGCCTTAAAAGATAAGGGCTATGTAGAATTTATGAAAAGCCCTCTTGGTAAAGACCTACAAAGAATACAACAGACTAAGCCAGACTTCATAGGTTTAAATCTAATGCACGTATTATCTGAAGGGAGAATGGGTGAAATCCCTGACAGTATTATTACGAAAGCACTAGATGATAGCTTAGGTTTTACTTTCCAGCGTAGGTTTGGTGGTAAGGGTGCAAGTGAAACAAGTAAAGTTGTAAACAAAACCATAGGATTTATACACAAGTCAGGCGCTACTACAATTATACCCTTCCCTCGTTACCTTGCATCACAGGCTAAGTTTATTAAGGATTACTCTGTTCTCAACATTGCATATAAAGGTGGTAAACTTACAGATGAAGAGTGGGCTAAGCAGCTTTCGGGCGGGGCTATATTTGCTTCCGCTTACATGTATCAGAAGGATAACATTGAGCAAGGATTAAATTGGTTTGAAGATAGTCTGACTACTGGTGAAGTTACTAATGCTCAAGCTGCTATGGGTCCAGCAGCGCCTATACATTATGCTGCTAATATTGCAGCCCGTATATCTATGGGTCTTCCTAATGATCTACTAGATGACCAAGATAGATTTAGTCGTAATATGATGAACCTTGTTCTTGGCTCAGAGTTTCGTCCAAGTGGCACCGCCATAGACGAAGTAACAGGTACAATGTACAACATTGCTAAAGCTATTGCAGATGGTGAAACAGACATTGATATGCAACCTATAGCTAAAGTGATAGGAGATTACTTCAGTACGTTTACCTATCCTGCTGCTGCAGTGAAAGACTTCTATGGTCAATACGATCCACGTTCATCTTATATCCCACAGACATTAGATGCTACAGTGTCCTTAGCTGATATTGGAGGACCACGTAGTCCTAACATATATCTGTACAGTAGGTTTGCTAAAAACATAGCAGACTTTAATCTCAATGAAATGTCAGCTACACTTAAAGAAGCGACAGGCATTGACATGGGTGAATCTCAACTAGAAGGCCTAATGAAGTGGATGGGTAGCTCTACTCGTACACACTTTCAAATGATGGACCCTGATAACCAAGACACTGGGTATGACGCTGTACGTCACGATGTGTTTGGTGATGGGCCTCTTCGTCAGCTAGACCCTCTGTTAAAACAGATCACAGGTTTCACTAAAAGCGCACCGCCTAATGAGTTGAAGCGTGAGATGGCTAAACTTAACATTGATCCGTTCTCCATCTACAATCCTTATCGTGAGAAGAATAGTGCACTAGAGTTGTTTACTCAACAGATTGCACAAGGTTCTTTAGCTGAAGAAGTAGAAGCTTGGATGAAGAATGATCCTCTCTACAATACCTCTGATGTACGGCGCAAGAAGCGGCAGCTAGAAGACAAGATTAAGAATGTCATTAATGCTAAACGTGAGATAGCACGTACTCTATTGGAAGACTTTGCTTCTAAGAAACCTGAATATGAGTCAGACTTTAATGCGTATATACGTGGTGAGTTTGTTGCTATGGGTCCACGCGAAAAAGAAGATGCTGAAGCAGCATGGGGTGATATTGCAGGACGTTACGGCTATGAAGGTAAGACTATCAAAGAAGCTATAGCAGAGATCAATGCACTAGACCCTAAAGACTACGATGAAGCTGAGAAAGATATTCGTCGATCAGTGCTACTTCTTTGGTACATCAATGCAGGTAAGCTTGAGAAGAAAGTAAGAGGTAAGCAAACAGAAGCAGACTAAGGAGATACAGAAGAGGCCGCACTAAGCGGCCTTTCTTTTTACTTTTTTATACCGTGGTTTCTTACGCTACGTTCTGCCCACATCTGCACCTCTATTAAGTTCTTTAGTGCTTCTCTCTTTTCATCTGTGTTATGCAGATTGTCAACAAGGTACTGCTCTATGTTTGATATGCCTTCTTGTAGTCCCTCCCTAAACTGTCTTTGTCTCCCAGAGATAAACGTTTCTGCTTCTTTCTCTAGCTTCATATGCCTTCCTTCATGAATACCTTTACCCATTGTGCACAGATGTCGCTACGTATAATGTCATCCACATCAAACTCCACAACAGGTACTGGTAACATATATTTCTTTGCTAAGTGAATTACTTTAGACAGACCGTCTGCTTCCTTTAAGTCTGACTGCTGTACATCACCATTGAGTACTATTGTACTACCTTCACCAACACGAGTCAACAACATCTTAAGCTCATGAGTAGTAATATTTTGTGTTTCATCTACAATGATAAATGCATTCTCAAAGCTACGTCCACGCATCAAAGCTAAGGGAGCCATCTCTACATTGTTATTCTTTATAGCTGTCTCTAGTGTACC
>Ga0102963_1001425_pt1 | contig 10543 bp, 10 predicted proteins | sample SalPon2_C_H2O_MG_2_FD_84522 | JGI IMG/M metagenome (GOLD analysis project Ga0102963, IMG submission 84522) | Salt pond water microbial communities from South San Francisco under conditions of wetland restoration - Salt Pond MetaG SF2_C_H2O_MG | ecosystem: Environmental > Aquatic > Non-marine... | reverse complement strand
GGTGCTTTCTACACATTCTCTCTCAAGATAAGTAATGATGATATTCGTGAATACTCTTTTACTAACAGACAAAGAGCAGAGAATATGAGAAAGATTTTAGTAAGTCACCTAGAACACATGATTAGTACAACATCAAGGAAAGTAAGTAATTAATGAATTTAATAAAACTACAAGATGAAATAGCAGATGACGAAGGTGTAATATATGAAACGTACCATTGTTCCCTAGGACATTTAACCGGGGGAATAGGTCATCTTATCACAGAATGGGATACAGAGTACTATGACCAACCTGTAGGAACTAAAGTACCAAATGAACAAGTTAATGATTGGTTTGAGAAAGACATAGCAGTTACAATAGAAGATTGTAAAATTATATTTGAAGAGTTTGACTCTTTACCACAAGAAGCACAATTAGTAATTGCAAATATGTGTTTCCAATTAGGAAGACCAAGACTATCTAAGTTTAAAAATTTTATTGCTGCAGTAAAAGACCAAGACTGGGATCGTGCTGCAGATGAGATGAAAGACAGTAGATGGTATAAGCAAACAACTGCGAGAGCAGAGAGACTTATATCTCGCATACAAGTATTAGGAGTTCCCGTGTAATGTCAGCATCAGATAATAAAATGATTGAGGCTATAGCAAAGATGTATCCTAAATTAAACAAAACTCAAATTACTAATTTTGTAAAGAAAAAGAAAAAACCTATAGCTGTAGCTAGTGTTACAAAAGTTAAGGTTGGTGTTATACCAGTAAAGAAAAAGAAAAAAACAAAGAAGAAAACATAATGGCAAAAGAACTAACAGAAAAGCAACGTAAATTTTTAGATGTGCTCTTTGATGAGGCAAATGGGGATGTTACACAGGCGAAACTACTTGCAGGCTATGCACCTACCAGTTCTACGTCTGATATCGTCAGAGGCATCAAAGAAGAGGTTCTAGAGGCTACTCAGATGTTTATGGCACGTAATGCACCGAGAGCAGCAGTTGCAATGGTTAGTGGTATCAATGATCCTACAGAGTTAGGTATGAGAGAAAAGATGACTGCAGCAAAAGAATTACTTGATAGAACAGGCTTAGTTAAAACAGAGAAGATGCAAGTAGAATCTACAGGTGGTGTTATGCTTATGCCAGTCAAGAATGTACAAGCAGAAGATGACTAAGATACTAGATAGGTTAGTCGCACAACTAAAAGCAAAAGGTAAAACAGAAAAAGCTGCTTATGCAATAGCTATATCACAGTTACAAAAAAGTAAGAATTTGAAAAAGAATAGTACAAAACCAACAATTAAAGGTATAAAACAAGGTAATAAAACACCTAGTGAAAGAGCTAAACTAAGACAAGCAAAGTATAGTAATAGAAAAGTTTCAGATTTTAAATACAATAAAAAAACTAATAGAGCAACACTCAAGACATGAACAATAGAAGTATAGGAACTTGGGAATTACCCCAACCAACAGATTTAAAAAAAGATGATGAATGGATTGAAATACCACGCATAGCTAGAACAATACCTTTTGGTTATGTACAAGATGAACAAGACCCTGAGACACTTAATCCTATAAAAGAAGAACTAGACAAATTAGAAATGGCTAGAAATTATGTTAAACAGTATTCCTATAGACAAGTAGCTAATTGGCTATCTAAACAAACAGGAAGATACATTTCTCACGTAGGACTAAGAAAAAGGTTACAGAATGAAAAAAGACGTAAGAACCAAGCTAGAAGCCTTCGCAAGTGGGCAGAGTATGCAGAAAAGGCGATCTCCAAGGCGAAAGAAATTGAACAAGAAAGAACAGGTGCAAAAGCCTATTCTTGAGTCTAAAGTACAAGAGGTTGAAAATATAACAGAAATACCTATTGAGCAAAAGCACAATGTTATATTTAAACCAAATGAAGGACCACAGACAGAATTTCTAGCAGCAGGAGAAAGAGAAGTACTATACGGTGGTAGTGCTGGTGGCGGTAAGAGTTATGCCATGTTAGCAGACCCATTAAGATATATGAGTCACCCATCATTTAGTGGACTACTATTAAGACACACAACAGAAGAATTAAGAGAATTGATATTTAAATCTCAAGAGATATATCCAAAAATATATCCGGGAATTAAATGGTCAGAAAGAAAGATGCAGTGGGTTGCACCATCAGGTGCTAGGTTGTGGATGTCTTATTTAGACAGAGATGACGATGTATTGAGATATCAAGGTTTAGCATTTAGTTGGATAGGTTTTGATGAATTAACACAGTGGGCAACACCATATGCATGGAACTACATGCGTTCTAGATTGAGGTCGGTAGCAAAAGACTTACCAATATTTATGAGAGCTACAACAAACCCGGGAGGCAGGGGTCATCATTGGGTTAAAAAAATGTTTATTGACCCTGCTCCATATGGAAAAGCGTTTGATGCCACAGATATTGAAACAACAGAAGTGCTTAAATACCCAGCAGGACATGCAAAGGCTGGTAGACCTTTATTTAAAAGGAGATTTATCCCCGCAAGACTATCTGACAATCCTTACCTTGCAGAACAAGGGGATTATGAAGCCATGCTATTATCGCTACCTGAACAACAAAGAAGGCAATTACTTGATGGCGATTGGGATATTAAGGAAGGTGCTGCTTTTACTGAGTTTGATAGGAATATCCACGTTGTTGAGCCTTTTAGCATACCTACTAATTGGGTTAAGTTTAGAGCATGTGATTATGGTTATGGTAGTAAGTCTGGTGTTCTTTGGTTTGCTGTATCTCCATCTGAGCAACTCATTGTATACCGAGAGTTGTACGTTAGCAAAGTCCTTGCCACAGATTTGGCAGATATGATATTGGAACTAGAAGAACACGATGGTGGTATGAGATATGGTGTTTTAGATAGTTCTTTGTGGCATAAAAGAGGTGACACAGGACCTTCTCTAGCAGAACAAATGATACAAAAGGGATGTAGGTGGAGACCTTCAGATAGAAGTAAAGGTAGTCGTGTAGCAGGAAAGAATGAAATACATAGACGTTTACAGGTAGATGAGTTTACAGAAGAACCAAGATTAGTTTTCTTTAATACTTGTACTAATGTGACGGCACAATTGCCATCTATACCATTGGATAAAAAGAATCCTGAAGATATAGATACGTTATCAGAAGATCACTTGTACGATGCATTGAGGTATGGTATAATGTCAAGACCAAGATTTAGTTTATTTGATTATGACCCAAGAGGTGTGCCAACACACTCTATGCCAATGGCAGATGCGACATTTGGATATTAAGGATAAAACATGGATGAAAATGACGAAATAATAGTAGAAAGTGAGGCAGTATCTCTAGAAGATTCTGAAGATACAGCTACTACAGACGTACATACTACAAATATAATTCCATTTATAATGGAAAGATACCATCGTGCAGATGATCATAGAGAACAGGATGAACAAAGGTGGTTAAGAGCCTACCGTAATTACAGAGGTTTGTATGGTTCTGATGTTCAATTTACAGAAGCAGAAAAGTCTCGTGTTTTTATTAAAGTGACTAAAACTAAAACATTAGCTGCCTATGGGCAAATTGTTGATGTTTTATTTGCTAATAATAGATTTCCGTTGAGTGTAGACCCTACGGAACTACCAGAAGGAGTAGTAAAAGATGTTAGTTTTGATCCTAAAGAACCTGAAGAACTTCGTGGAAGCACTAGTTTATCAACCTCACCTTATGGCTATAAAGGAGATGGCAAAGACTTACCTAAAGGTGCTACTGCAAAAACTTTGGAAGGTATGCTTGGTCCTTTGGAAGACAAGCTTAAAGATGTTGAAAATCTTAAAGCAGAAGTTGGTAAAACTCCTACAGCAATTACGTTCAGCCCTGCGTTGGTTGCAGCAAAAAATATGGAAAAGAAAATCCACGACCAATTAGAAGAGTCAGGTGCAAGTAAACATTTAAGAAGTACAGCCTTTGAAATGGCATTATTTGGTACAGGTGTTATGAAAGGACCTTTTGCTGTTGATAAAGAATATCCTAATTGGGATGACGAAGGTGAGTATGATCCTACACTAAAAACTGTACCTCAAGTATCGCATGTATCTGTATGGAACTTTTATCCAGACCCTGATGCTAATAATATGGATGAGGCACAGTTTGTTATTGAGAGACATAAGATGTCACGTTCTCAACTGCGAGCTTTAAAGAAAAGACCACATTTTAGAAGTGAGGTTATAGAAGCTGCTATAGCAGAAGGTGAGAATTATACCAAGGAGTCATGGGAAGATGATCTATCCGACTATGCACCTGAACACGGTATAGATAGGTTTGAAGTTCTTGAATATTGGGGTATGTGTGATACCGAAATGCTTATAGAACAAGAAATAGACATACCAAAAGATTTACAAAACTTAGACGAGTTACAAGTTAATGTATGGATATGCAATGGCAAATTACTAAGAATGGTTCTTAATCCTTTCAAGCCATCCACAATTCCATACATGGCTGCACCATATGAATTGAATCCCTATTCATTCTTTGGTGTGGGTATTGCTGAGAACATGGATGACACGCAAACTCTTATGAATGGTTTTATGAGAATGTCTGTAGACAACGCTGTGTTGTCAGGCAATCTGCTTATTGAAGTAGACGAAACTAATTTAGTGCCGGGTCAAGACTTATCTGTATATCCGGGCAAAGTGTTTAGGAGACAAGGTGGTGCTCCGGGACAAGCTATTTTTGGAACAAAGTTTCCAAACGTATCACAAGAGAATTTACAGCTATTTGACAAAGCTAGACAGCTTGCAGATGAGAGCACAGGCTTACCCTCATTTGCTCATGGACAAACTGGTGTATCGGGTGTAGGTAGAACTGCATCGGGTATATCAATGTTAATGAATGCAGCAAGTGGTAGTGTCAAAACTGTTATTAAGAACGTAGATGACTATCTACTTAAACCATTAGGCGAGGGTTTATTTAGATTTAATATGCAATTTAACTATGATAAAAACATCAAAGGTGATTTGGAAGTTAAAGCTAGAGGTACAGAAAGTCTAATGGCTAATGAAGTACGTAGTCAGAGACTTATGCAATTCTTACAAGTTGCATCTAATCCAGCTCTTGCACCTTTTGCTAAATTTCAATATGTTATCAGAGAGATTGCAAAAGCAATGGATTTAGACCCTGACAAGGTTACAAATAATATGGATGAGGCTGCGTTACAAGCAGAACTTATGAAACAATTCCAAGCACCCCTAGACAATCAGCAACAACAGCAACAACCACCTGCAGGAACAGACCCAATGGACCCAACAGGAGCAGGTGGAGCAACTATTGGTACTGGAGTAGCACCAACTCCGGGTGAACAAGGATTTACAGGAAGACCTCAAGATGGACAACAACAACAAGCAACAAATAATCAGCAGTCTGAAGCCGTTGGTCAACAACCTCAAGCTACTGAACAGCTTCAATGATTATACGGATTATTTAATAGAACAACAACATAAACTATTAGAGCAAACAGACGATATTATTATAATGCATAGAGCACAAGGTGCTGTAGCATTGTTACGTAGACTAAAAAGACTTAGGGATGAAGTAAATTCAAACAATGGCTGATTTAAATGAACAGATGACTAGCTTATTAGAGAAAGAAGAGTTGCCTTATGCAGACGATGCAACAGCCGCTACTTCACGAATTAGAGGGATGCCTAAGAGTAAAAGGTTTATACCAGAAGAATCTTTAAATTTATTAGAGTCTTATAAACCTGAAATAAAAGAAAAAAGAATAGAAGAGAAGTTTGCAAAAAATATAGATACAGCTAAATCTATGGGTACAGGTTTGGCTACAGGTATTTTTGGTTTACCTTCTGATGTACTAGAGGGGGTTAACTTTGTAAATGATTACCTAGCCGAAAAGGGTAGTTCTAAAGCATTGTTATTTAAAGATGCTATAAATGAAGCAAGAGAGAAATATGGCAGAGATGCTTTTGATAAAAAGTTTACTGAAATCACAGGTATAAAATCTGATGCTTCTAATATAGACCAAATAGTAGGTGAGATATTATCTCCTGCAGGTGCTTTTGTGACAACAGCAAAAGGTGGAGTAAAGGTAACTCAAGGTGCTCTAAAGTTATATGACTTTTTACAAGATGCATTTAAAACACAAACAAATTTATTAAAGGGTGATATACCTCCGGGTGGAGCTGCTCAACTAGTTACAGGAAACGTAGACAACACAGCTACTCAAATGGGTAACATAAATCAAATAAAGAATAAAGAGATAGCTGCCGCAGCAATAGATGCAGCAAAAACAACAAAAACAATAGATAGTGGTGATCCTAATAGACCTATTATAAATTTAAGTGAAATAGGGTTAAAAACGGAAGCTGGTCAAGACGCAGTTAAACGGTATAAGGAGCTTGAAAAAAATGCTTTTGCAGCAAGAAAGCAAATTTATACTAGACTTAACTATTACAATTTGCCTAACTCTGTTAAAGATGACTTGTATAGACAAACTGGTGTTTATAGGGGTAAAGAGGGTGCTTTTAAATTTAAAGTGTCTACAGCAGAGGCACAATTGAATATAGGTGGTTTGAGTGAAGCAGGGATTGTAGAAGGTGGTACTAATGTTGTAAAAAGATTTAATGCTAGTAATATACCCCCAGAGGGCATTCCTTTAGAGGATGTTTTAAATTTTCAACCTTTATATAAACAATATGGCAAAAAAGAAAATAATTTTGCTCAAGGTATTGCGGGGTTTGAAGACAAATTTCCTAGACAACAATATGTTTTATTAAAAGACATAAAAGTTAAAAGTATGGATGATTTCATAAAACTTAGAATAGCAGAAGGTATGCCTGTGAAACAAGCAGAAAGATATAAAGCTACTACAAGTGCCGTTTATAGCACAAGAGGTGATGAAGAAGTAATATACGTGTCTAGTAAAGACAATTTATCTAAAGTAAGAACTGATTTATTACATGAAATACAACATGCTATTCAAAGAAGAGAAGGTTATATAGGTGGTTCTAGTCCTCAAACAATTTTAAATGATATGACTAATGGTACTTGGGGTTTAGATATTCAAAAACTAGCAGATGATAAATCTCAAATATTAGAAGATTTTATAAAAGACACACCAAAGTTACCCATGAATGATAATATGATAAATATATTTAAGTCAGCTACTGATAAATTAGTTAAAAGAGAGTTTAAATATATGTATAAAAATATGCCCGATTCTAAAAGTGCAAAAGATTCTTTACCTAATACTGCTGGTACTTATAAAGTCAATGTAGCTGATGAAGTAAACAATGTAGATTATGATGGTAAAGCTATTACTTTTACACCAGTTGAAACTGCCCTAATCAACAAAATAGGAGATTTATCTAGTTTTAGAGAATATATGAAATTTCGTGCTTTACTTGAACGTCAAACTATACGTTTGAATAAGTTAGAAGAAAAAGCTATTGAAAAATATACATACTCAACTGGAGAAATGCAATCTAGAAGAGTAGAAAAAATGGATGTTTTATATCAAGATGCTATAAAGGACTTGCGTAACCAAGGTAAATTAAAACCAAATGAACTTCCTACTAAAGAGCTTCAAGATAGAATATTCAGAGGTATAGGTGTTAAAGACACTGGAGAATATAGAGATTTATTTCCTAGTAAGTTTGAAGGTCAGGGTGTTTTACAAGATCAAAAAATAAAACCACAAGGTACTAATGTTGATACGTATGCTAAAATAGGGGAGCAATAATATGCTAAGACAACAAATGGAAATGTTTGAAGATGGTGGACTCAAAGATGAGGGTAACACAGTAGACCCTGTATCAGGTAATGATGTTCCTCCGGGTTCAACACAAGAAGAAGTACGTGATGATATACCAGCACAATTAAGTGAAGGCGAGTTTGTATTTCCTGCGGATGTGGTAAGATACATAGGTCTTGAAAAACTTATGCAATTAAGGCAAGATGCTAAACAAGGATTAAAACAAATGGAAGATATGGGTCAGATGGGCAACAGCGAAGAAGCCACAATGCCTGATGATTTACCTTTTGATATGACAGACCTTGACATAGATGATGAAGAAGAGTATAATAGTGAAGATATGGAAATGGCTCAAGGTGGAGTAGTTTATGCTGCTAATGGTTTTGCAGGCACAACTACTACAACTGCACCCGTTGTTTCAAAAGCATCTAGCTTTGGTAATACAGCGACTAGAGTGCAACCTAAAACATATACACCACCACCAATACCACCGTCAGCACCTATAGGTGGATTTCAATATGGTGCAACAAAGGGTCAACCAAAAGGTAAATTATCTTTTGAAAATTTATTTAAAGACGCAGGTGGAGCAGACGAATACAGAACTTACGTGAATGACGCAGGTGCAGAAATACAAGTTCCATTTAAAAATGGTAAAGTATTAACTGGCTTTACTATACCTGAAGGATTTAAGTTAAAGACAGATAAAGTAGACACAGCTAAAACTCAAAGTACAGGAATCAAAAGTACAAGACCTACACAAGAAGACTCAGGAGATGATACACCTTCTTTAACAGAACAAGGATTTAGAGAAGGTTCTAATGTAACATTTATGGGTGGTATAAATAGAAATGGTAAAAGAGTTGATGGGGAAGGTCTAGGTCAAAAAGTAAGAGACATAGGGGTTATAATAGATATTCCCGGAGGTATATCTAAAATAGGTGGAATAGCAGGTGCTATGATGGCAGGTATAACAGGTAATTATCCTGAAGGAACTAAAATGGGTATTACCATCAAAGGCGATCCTAATAAAATTAAATACGTTACCCCTGAAAGATATAAAGAATTAATAAAAGACCCTGACAAAGGTAATGATTTCTTAAATCAATTTGCTAAAGAAAGGTCTATAGAAGATGATGTTAAGTCTATATCACAAGAGAGAAGAATAGATGACAAGCTAACTGAAGATAAAGACTTTATGAAGAGTATAGCTGATGTTCCAAAAGGTATAAGAGAAGATGCATTTACTAAAACAGCACCTAAAGTAGAAAGTGGGACAAGTGATCCAACACCGGCACCTGATTTAAGCACACAATCTGGAAGAGACAGTACTTATGGCGATGCAGGTGGTAATGAATCAGATTATGGTGGTGACAGTGGTTCATCATACGGAGACAGTTCCGGATCATATGGTGGAATGGGTGATTTCAACATAGGTGGGCTTGCAGGTAAAAAGAAACAAAAGACTAAAGTTAAAAAGATGAAGCGAGGTGGATTAGCTTCTAAAAAGTAATCCCCATTTAGAACTAGCTTACTTAACCCCCAACACGGCTACGTTAACCCTAGGAGAAGAAAATGGCTGAACCAGCTAAAGATATAATGGTGAAAGAGAGCACACCTAAAAAAGCAATGTTTGTTAATAGACCTTATTCTCAAGAAGAGAGGATAAAGAGAGATGAAGAAGAACTTGCGAGGCTCGTTGAAGAGCAAAAAGGTGAGAGCAAAAATAGCGAGGAGGAAGTTGAGAGTGAAAAAGAACCGACTTCTGCTGAAGAGAAAACTTTTAAGAAAAGATATGGAGATTTACGTAGACATACCCAAGAAAAGGAACAGCAATTTCAAAAGCAGCTAAATGAGTTGAAGGCTCAATTAGAGAAAGCTACAAAAAAAGAAATGAAATTGCCAAAATCTGATGAGGATATAGAAGCGTGGGCAAAAGATTATCCTGATGTTGCAAAGATTGTAGAAACAATAGCTATGAAAAAGGCTATGGAGCAATCTAAAGCTTTAGAAGAACGTGTTAAGCAAATAGACGAAATGCAGTTAAGTGCTGTGAAAGATAAAGCTGAAGCACAACTACTAAGCCTACATCCTGATTTTAATGAGATAAGAGAAAGTGATGATTTTCACAATTGGGCAGAAGAACAGCCTAAATGGGTACAAGATGCACTATATGAGAATGACAATGACGCAAGATCAGCAGCAAGAGCTATTGACCTCTACAAAGCAGATAGAGGAATTAGCAAGTCTAATAAGACAAAGAGTGATACGAGTGCAGCTAAAGCAGTTAATACGCATGGTGCGAAGACTAAAATAGATGCAGACAGCAATAATAGTAAGATTCGTGAGTCAACTGTACAAAAAATGAGTGCTCAAGAATATGAGTCTAAATCAGAAACTATAATGGAAGCTATCCGTAGTGGTAACTTTATTTATGATATCTCTGGTAATGCTAGATAAAAGCTTGACAAAGTTTTAAATCTAAGTTATAACTATAGATAACTAAAGGTGTAGTATAACCCCTTATAGGATACTTATACTACATTTACACACACTTTAAGAGATTACCCAATTATGTGAGCCTACAAGAGACTAGCTATCTCACGTACAACCTCAACGCATGAATGGTCCTTATAAAGTAAAATGACTAAAAATTATGTAGTATACATATAGATTTATGTGTACATTTGATAAATGTTTAAGGAGATTTAAAAATGGCATTTACAGCAGCAGCTGGTTATGGTAATCTTCCTAACGGTAATTTTAGTCCTATTATTTACAGCAAACAGGTTCAACTTGC
>Ga0102963_1001418_pt1 | contig 10559 bp, 9 predicted proteins | sample SalPon2_C_H2O_MG_2_FD_84522 | JGI IMG/M metagenome (GOLD analysis project Ga0102963, IMG submission 84522) | Salt pond water microbial communities from South San Francisco under conditions of wetland restoration - Salt Pond MetaG SF2_C_H2O_MG | ecosystem: Environmental > Aquatic > Non-marine... | reverse complement strand
TTAATTGTTGTAGTAGTGCCATTTACTTGTAAATTCCCTGATATTGTTACATCACCAACACTACCACTTGCTAATCTTGCATCTACCCTAGCATCTGTATAAAATAAGTTAGTTGAGCCTTCTGTTAAATCATCTGCATTTGTAGATCCTGCTTGTTGCCAAGCCGAACCATCCCATATGTACAATACATTAGTGTCTGTTGCAAACGCTTGGTCACCTGGGTTGTTACCAACCAGTGGCAAGTAAGTACTGTCATCATATACATTAACTTTGGCAATAACTGCAGATCCGTCTTCAACTACTAGCTCTGCTGTACCAGCCACTTCACGAATCTTGTTTTCAAAACTTGGAGTATTTTCCACATATGTAGCTAAATCTTGAGGTACAAATTTTTGTGTACTGTTATCATAAACCAAACACATCTGATTAACTAGGGAAGGAATGGGTCTTAATTCTACTGGAGTTTTCATTCCTTCTTGATCGTGCTGTGCATAAACAACATAGTTACCATTTACGTTAGTTTCCACAGCCAAATCTTTAATAGTTATAGCACCTCTCATAGCACTATGGTTTCCGCACTGATAATATAAGGTATCAGGTGCATTACTTGGCACTGTAATTGTTAATGTACCACTATCTGTTCTTGATCCAGTTACACCAGTGGTGTATTCACCAAAATATGTGCCACTGCTAAAATTTGTTCCGTTGTCTGTGGTCAAATATAATGGATGTCCTGATGCATTGATAGTAAAAGTATATGTTCCTCCACGATACCAAGGTCCTAAATTAGGATTATCGCCTTTAGCACTACCACTATAAGTAAAAGCTCCGCTGCCATTGTTTGTTACAGTATAACCTACACTTGGTGCGTTTAAGGTTGGTAAGGTAATAGTTGCTGGTACATTTATGGTAATTCTCTGTACATCAGTAGCTATTCCGCCATTTATATCTGGATGAGTATCACTGATTGGATTACCTGGATTATCTACTGCCCAGCTAATAAGGTTATCAGTACCTGCCCCATCTATCCATTTAAAGTAGAGGTTATGTGTTTGTGTCATTGAATCATGCAGGTCATATGCTGCATAATTATTAACTACATAGGTTCCTTGTTTATATAATGGAACAGTTAATTCAGGTGAGTTTGTAATTGTACGTCTTGCATAAGGAAGAGTTGATTGTAACCAAGTCCATAACCAAGGAATGTTTTGTCCTGATGAAGGTGAATCAACTTGTATTTCTAAAACTTCTGGAGCAATAGATAAATCGAAATCTAAAATTTGATCTGCGCTTACAGTTTTACTACCAAGATGAAGAGAATTACTACTTAAATATAAATCTTTGAATTTTTTAGTGCTAGATCCTAAATCTCTGGTTTCATTTGTGTCAGGTAAAAAGTCTCCGGATAAATCAGTTATACTTAAATTTTCAAATGTTCCTGATGTACTGTTATATTTTCCTGCAACAGTATTTAACTTATCAATATTACCTGCTAGATCTCGTGTCTTGCTCATTCATAAAATTCCAAGGTGTTATTATATTTATTCAAATACCTAATCTTGTTTTATTATCTTTATAACAATCTTTGTGTAATTGATACATTTCTTCTAAAAATTGGTGTAAGTGATTTATGTTAGGTGTTTTGTTTTGTTCTATTAATTCTTCACAACTTTTTAGATATTGAAAAACATAAAGTTTAGCTGTCATTGGATGCACCCCCCATTGTTCTAAGTGTCCAAATGTTCCCCTAGTAATAACTCCATGTTGGGAAACATCTTGTATAGCTTGTCTAAAACTTGTTTTAATATGATCTTCTATACTTGCTTCATCCATGTCAGAATCTGTAATATTATCTGGAAAATCAAAAGTTTGTTTCATTTTTGATGCTACGTTTTTATAATATTGCATTTCACTTATAGCATTTTGAATATAACCTTCTAACCTTACATAGTCTGTTTGTAATTTATTTAATTTTAGATTCTGTTTAGGCGTTAAAGATTCTTTAGATACAAGTTTTTCTATTTTTAATTGAATCTTTTTTAGTTTGTAATAACTATCAATTGATCCTTCTAATCTAGAATTAATTTGCGAAAAACATTGTTTATACCAAATTAAAGGACTATCTCCACTAAACAACAAATTTCCTATTTCTAATTCATGTTTTGTTTGTGAAGTTCCAATAGTTCTTTTTACAACTTCTAACTGGTTTACAAAAGGAGATAATTCATTCTTGATTGAGCTTAAATTTTGAGATAAATTGTCTAAGGTAAAATTGGTTTTTGCTACTAAATCCATTATACTCCTGGACCTCTACATGTGGAACCACTAGTATATGTAGTGCTTCCAAAGTATGCATTTCCGCCTGATGTTAAACTGAATTTCTGCCATCCTTGTGTTTTACCTCCATGATACACTGTATCATCTCTATTACTTACACTTATACCTCCATCAACACCAGTAATTGACATCCATATTGTGTTCATACTATTACTTGAGTAAATATATCTGTTAATTTGATTAAGATGTGTGTAAGGTGAATTTCCATAATTACCACTTACAGCAGCATACACATCATCTCCTGCTGCTTGCATAACATACATTACACTAGGTAGTCCAGGTCCCGATGTTACACTAGCAGAACTTATACTTGTTCGCCAAGTTGCATTAGTTCTACTACTATTGTTATCACCAGCACCAGCATGAAAGTTATCATCGTAGTCAGCTACGCCAAAACTATGCCTTGTACCTGTAACTGTGCCTTGCCCCCAAGCAGAATTTGAATTTGAGCTATATGTTTTTCTAGTTTGTTGACGTGAGTTACTGCTTCCATTAAAACCTCCGTAATAAACTAAATAAGTATCATTGCCGTCAGCCATTCCATATGTATGTGTAATACTAGTAGTTCCCCAATCAACTGAATTTGCGCTAGAACTTAAATCTTTTAGATCACTACTAGTTGTATTTGTTCCTGTATAACATGAAGCTATCATTTTTTCATAATTAGTACTACCGCAAGCCCATGTTGATTGGGTTTGACTTAAATTTCCAAATGTAACTTCATTACTCATAGTAGAAAACGCTCTTTTATGATAACTTCCCCCATAAGGACCACCACCTGCAATATGAGCATTTACTGCTAGCGTTTTCCTAGGCCATACACTTTGATATTTTAAAAAACTTGCATCATTTAAATTAAACATACCACTAGCTACATCTGAACTAGTGGTGTTTACTGATCCAAATATTCTTCCTCTATCTCGCATTTATGATATCTCTTCATATGAACAAATTGCTTCTATTGCACTTGTAACTACAGCAGTCAATCTTAAACTATCACCTTCTTCTAAATATATATTTTTTGTAATAACATCTATAGTACTATTAGCAGGTACAATAACAGTATTTGCTAAATTATATGCAGTGCTAGATCTGTAAATATCTATAGTTACACTTTCATTAACTGCTCCTATATTTGAAACATATAATGAATTAATTTTATATATTTTGTTACTAGCTGTTGGATTTGATACAATAGCAGTTGCTGTAGTATTAACTAATTGTACTGCTGTTTTTCCATATATTGTTGTTGGGTGTAATAAATTTGGGTTTGCCATTTTAATTTCCGAATATTAGGTGTGATGCAAAATTAAGTTGTTTATAACTTTCAAAAATTTGCAATTCTGTTGCACTATAAGCACGGCCAATTTTTCCGTATATAGTAGGAGTTGTAGTTACTGATCCATCACTATCAACATAGTAAATACTATTTGTTGTAAGTCCTGTTTGACTTCTATTTACCGCACCTGGTAAATCAATTATTCCTGTAGCAGTATCTGCAATATTTTCTGCTGCTATACCAATCCAAGAATTTGCATTGGTTTCTGAAAAAGTTCCTGGAGGTGTATATACAATCCCTGCAATATAATTATTATTTCCAGCATCTTGATATGTAATTACTACTTTATTTTGTGACGTATCAAAAACAGAACGGATATAGGTTGAATTTGCAGTATTAAATATTACTTCTGAGCCAAAAGAAATGCTGGTTCCAGATACTGTGCCAACTATTAATGTTCCATAAGAACTATTACTTAGATCTGTATAAGCGATTATACCTTGATTAGTATAAGGATCAAAAACAGGTGCGTTCCAAATTGTATAACCGTTATTAAATACTACTGGTGTTCCAAAAGAAATGCTAGTTCCAGATACAGTTCCAACTACAGCTGATCCAGTATTTGAGGAATCCCTATAAGCAAAAACGACTTTGTTTAAATTACTATCAAAGGTAGCACTATTATAATTTATTCCACCAGATTCATAAACAGCAGGAGTTCCAAAAGTAATACTGGTTCCTGATACTGTGCCAACTACTGCTGTTCCATAGCCGCTTGTGGAATCTTCATACCCAATTACTACTTGGTTTGAATTAGAATCAAAAGTGATAGCCTCGTCTGACCCACCTGATGAATATGTAACAGAAGTTCCAAAAGAAATGCTAGTTCCTGATACTGTGCCAACTATTGTTTTACCACTCCAAACAATTACAACTTTGTTTGAATTAGAATCAAAAGTCATATCTGCAACATATGTTGTGGAACTTTCAAATACTACCGGAGTTCCAAAAGAAATACTAGTTCCAGATATAGTGCCAACTATTGCTGTTCCATGGGAACTATTTCCACCATCTCTATAAGCAATAACAACTTTGTTAGTATTAGAATCAAAAGCAGAATGTATATTTAGAGTATTAGCACTATTAAACACAACAGGTGTTCCAAAGGTAATATTAGTTCCATCGACTGTGCCAACTACTGCTGTTCCATGATATAAATTTCCTAATGGATTTCTATAAAAAATTACAACTTTGTTTTGTGATGAATCAAAAGTGGCAGCGGTCCAGGAAGTGAAAGCAGACAAATGCTCTGGTGTCCCAACATTTTCTATTTGTGGACCGTAACTTATCACCTCAACAGTTCCATCGTTTCTTAACCCTACAACTTCTCCTGCACTGATTGCTCCAGTTGCTACAAATACTTTTTGGTTATCTCCGGGACTTGCTGCTATTCGAGCATCTACCCTAGTGTCTGTATAGTAAAGATTAGTACCTTCTGTTAGATCTGTGGTAGAGTGATTACTTATATCGCTTACTTGACCAGTAACATTTCCAATGACAGAAGCGGCTAATGATTTATTCATTTCCCATCTATCATTGCTACTGCTGTAAGTTAATGTTGCACTACCATCACTTCCTAAATCTGCTGTTATTCCTGCTCCATCACTTGCTGCTGCATTTGCAGATCCATTAGCTAATACTATATTTTTATCATCAACTGTTAGCGTAGTACTGTTAATTGTTGTAGTAGTGCCATTTACTTGTAAATTCCCTGATATTGTTACATCACCAACACTACCACTTGCTAACCTTGCATCTACTCTTGCATCTGTATAAAATAGGTTATTACTTCCTTCTACTAAATCATCTGCATTTGTAGATCCTGCTTGTTGCCAAGAAGTTCCATCCCAGATATATAATACGTTTGTATCTGTAACAAACGCTTGATCTCCTGCATTATTTCCTAGTAATGGAAGATACGTTGCATCTCCATAATAAACATTTACTTTTGCAATAACTGCACTACCATCTTCTACAACTAATTCTGCTGTCCCTGCTACTTCCTGTATTTTGTTTTTAAAACTAGGTGTGTTTTCTACATAAGTTGCCAAGTCTTGTGGAACAAAAGTTCCTGAACTTTCTTCGTAAACCAAACACATTTGATTTACAAGTGCAGGAATAGGACGTAATTCTATCTTTTGTGCATGAGCTTCTTGACTATGTTGTGCATAAACAATAAAGTTTCCATTTACATTTGTTTCTACAGCCAAATCTTGCACACGGATAGATCCTCGCATACTATTGTGATTACCACATTGATAGTACAAAGTATCAGGCGCATCATTAGGTACGGTTATAGTTAACGTACCTGAGGAAGTTCTTGAATTAGTGACACCATCTGTATACTCCCCGAAATATGTTCCTGACGCAAAATTAGATCCATTGTCAGTTGTTAAATATAGGGGATGTCCTGCTGCATCTACATGTAAATTATATGTACCACCTCTGTACCAAGGACCTAGTGTGGGGTTTTCACCATGATTTGATCCTGTTACCATCATATTGTTTGGATCATGTGTAAAATACCAAGAACTAAAGCCGCTATTTTCTATGTAGTAATCAACTGTTGGTGCATTCAAAGTAGGAGGTGTAATTGTACTAGGAACTTGAAAACTTAATCTACGAACATTGATTAGATTCCCATCGTTTATATCCGGATGACTATGTTGTACTGTTGAGTAATTAACCCATTCTATCAAGTTGTCATTACCTGCACCTTCAACCCATTTTAGTTTTAGGTCATGACCTTGTGTCATATCTCCATGAGCAGTAAAAGCAAAGTTGTTTATTACATATGTTCCTTGAAGGTACAATGGAACTATTGTTTGTGGTTGGTTTGTAATTGTTGTTCTAGCATAAGGCAAACTACTAGTTAACCAAGTCCATAACCAAGCGGTACCATGTCCTGCAGTCGGATCATCTACTTGTATTTCTAATACTTCAGGTGCAATTGTTAAATTTACATTTGGTACGTTTGTAGCAGATAGTTGCCTATCACCTAAATGGATTGTGCTACTTGATAACCATAAATCATTGTATCTTAGTGTAGAAGAACCAATATCTCTTGTTAATGTTACATCAGGTAATAAATTTTGGGTAGTTAATGTACCTTGTAATGTGTCACCGGTTTTAAGTACAGCATTGCCAATAGTAAAATTTTCGTATTTTATAACTTGTAATTCATCATTTAAGGAAGCACCGCTAGTTAAAACAATATCTGTTTGACTTGTATCTGCATAATCAGTTGTGCTGATTAATTTAATACCATTAAGAAAAACATCTACTGCACCAGTAACATAACCACCAGGTACAGTAAATGTGGTTTGTGATGCAGTTGCTGTATAAGTAAATATTGTTCTAGCAGTAGGTTGATTATGATTTAAATTTGTGTACTGATAATCACCATAAATAACAAATTCTACTTCATCTCCTGCAGTTAATCCTGTTGTAAAGATAATTCGTGAACCATCACTTGCAGAATAATCTGTATCTAATAGTAGTTTTATACCATTAACATATACATCAATAGAATTTAAATTATATCCTCCAGGTATATAAAACTCAGTTTGCCCTTGAGTTGCTACATATACTGCTGTTTGTCTAAGGAGAGTTGTACTAGTGTTACCTATATATCCCATTACAGTTTACCTACCTTTATACTTATTTATTTTAATTTATCATAAAAAATGCTGTTAGCACAACTAGTAAACTCCAACTAATTAATATAGTAGCATAATAACTGAATTTTGTTTGAAAATATAACATTCCTAATATACTTGATAACAAAACTGTAACAGCAGCAAATCTACTACTGCTTCCCATAAACTTTCATTGATTTTATTTAAAAGCCATTCTATTTTAAATTTGATATCTAATAATTACGATGCCGCCATCTACTGCTCCACCCCAACTTCCACCATAAGCACCTCCACCGCCGCCGGTATTATTAACTCCAATAGTAAATACACTTATTTATCGATTATTCTGGTTTAGTTGGCCATACAACGTCTTGAAGGTTACTGTTTAAATATTAGTAATTTCTTGTAGCATCTGACAGTACGAATTTAGTATTAAAAATGTATGATAAATATTTTCGTACCTACTATTCATTACTTTGGAGATGATATGAATATTGATTTTAACTCTTTGACTGAAGATCATAAACAAGCAGCGGCTGAAATTAGAAGAGTATGTCTTAATCTTGGATATATAGAAATTGCAGATAATATAACAGTCAAATTTGGATTGAAAGAAATTCCAGTATATGATACTGCGGATAATGAATTTTTACAATCGCTTGAAAGATCTGATATTAAGTACTCTATTCAGGGTTATAATCGTGATAATGATATTGATTATCCAATAGTCACTTTAAGCGAAGATATTAGAAAATTTGAGAAATACTATAATGCAATTAGTTCAACTGATAAGTGAACCGCCTAATACACCATTTGCACCAACATGGAATTATGTGCTGTGCGAATCAACCGGAATTATCGACGATGATACTATTAATGATTTTAAGCGTTTTGCACTAAAGTTTGAAGAAAACGCTATAGGAAATTTTAAAGAAGATTACGAGCTATATAATAAAAAATACTCAATTGTCTTTGACGGTAACACAGGACTTGGACCTAAAAGTTTGACATCACGAAGCCCATTTTATAACTTGTTTTCTATAAAGCAACCGTATATACAAAAGATAAAAAGAATCGTATATGAACAATATGTGTTATACCTTGAATCAATCGGAATAGTTAGAAAAGAAGTTTGGATCCAGTCATGGGTAAATGTTATGAGAAAAGGAGAATCTATAGAAGAGCATGTGCATTCGAGCCATAGCAATACATGGCTAGGAGGACATGTCACAATAGCTTGTGATAATACATCTACTTTTTATAAATCACCAGTAATACTTACACAAGATCAAATTTATGAATCTAAAAACGAAGTTGGAAAATTAACGTTGTTTCCAGACTGTATCCCACACTGGACAAATACGCACAGTGGAAAAGAAGAAAGAATATCAATTGCATTTGATATTATAACAACAGAGCGTTATGACCAATTAAACACAGAAAGAAGACAAAAATATATAAGGTTTGACTATGCATAAAATAGCCGTTATCGGAGTTGGTACTGCTGGACTAACAAGTTTATCTCATTTATTAGCTTATTTGCCAGACGATTGGAAAGTATATAGTATTCATAATCCAAATATTAATGTTTTAGGAATTGGAGAAAGCTCTGGCATTGATATTCCAAGGAATTTGTATAAAGGGACAAGATTTAATATATTTGATGATTCTCATGAAATAGATGCGACTATAAAACGTGGGATGAAATATGTGAATTGGCGAAAAGAAGATATAATGATGAGTATAGTTCCTCCATCGTACGGAATTCATTTTAATAATATTAAATTAAAAGATTTTTGTCTAGGTAGATTTGAATCTATATGGAAAAATAAATTTAACACAATTCATGGAAACGTGGATTCTATAGAATCTAATGAAAACTGTGTAGATATAGTAATCGATGGCATAAATTACGAATTTAATTATGTGATTGACTGTAGGGGATATCCAGAAGATTATTCAGATTATGTAATGTCAGATGTAATTCCGGTTAATGCGTGTCAAGTAAATTTAAAACCAGAACCTGGGTCGTGGAATTACACGTATTCAATAGCACATGAACACGGATGGATGTTTGGTGTTCCAACTAGTACCCACCAAGGGTGGGGGTATTTGTATAACGATCAAATATCTAGCAAAGATGAAGCGTATAAATTTTTCGCTAAAAGAAACAGCGTAAAAGAAGAAGATTTGACATTACGAGAACTAAAGTTTAAAAATTACTACGCTAAGACATATATTGATAGAAGAATAATCAAAAACGGGAATAGAGCTATGTTCTTAGAGCCAATTGAAGCCGTCGCAGGTCACTTCTATGATCAAGTTATGCGATACTTTTTTGATTACCTACTTGGAAATATTCAAGCAAATGAAATGAATCAATCATTATTGAATCTTGCAAAAGATATTGAATCACACATTGCTTACATATATCATGGCGGGTCTATATACAATACTGAGTTTTGGAGAATAACAAAAGAAAAATGCACTGATCATCTAAATAATGATCCTAGATTTATTGCTCATATTAATCAATTAAAAGGTATGACAAAAAGCGATAGATCAAATTATGCAACATTTGGAATGTTTGGACCTTCTACATGGGAAGATTTAGATGTGCAATTTGGATATAACTACATATGATAGTAATTGATAATTATTTTGATAATCCTGATTCTATACGAGAGTTTGCGTTAGATAAGGAATTTTACACAAAAGAAACACATCCAGGAAATATAGGAAACTTTCCTGGATTAAGGACAAATTATATCAATGAACTAGATAATAATTTATATAATTTACTTGTACAAGAAGAACTGGCTAATGTTTCTAAATTAGAAAATTTAAATCATTATAAAGAATATTGGTGTAAATTTTCTTTCTCCTATACAACAAAAGGAATTGGAGAGCAGCTTCATAGAGATTTTGTTGAAGGTCACGACGGATACAAAAAGTTTTATGGAGGAATAGTTTATTTAAATCCAAATCCTCCAAAAAAATCAGGTACTATAGTAGTAGATGAACAGACTGTAGAAAACGTTTATAATAGATACGTGATGTATGATGCAACAAAAGAACACGGCATTGAATCAAGTTTTGGAAAAGAAAAAACCAGTGCAAGGCTGGTTTTAACTCATTTCATATATTTAAAGTAATTAGTATTTCAAAATTACAATACCATTACCGCCTTTTCTAGATGCAGTAGCACTTTGAGATCCACCAGCACCGCCGCCTAATCCATCAGT
>Ga0102963_1001410_pt1 | contig 10581 bp, 10 predicted proteins | sample SalPon2_C_H2O_MG_2_FD_84522 | JGI IMG/M metagenome (GOLD analysis project Ga0102963, IMG submission 84522) | Salt pond water microbial communities from South San Francisco under conditions of wetland restoration - Salt Pond MetaG SF2_C_H2O_MG | ecosystem: Environmental > Aquatic > Non-marine... | reverse complement strand
CCAGAAGATTTAGGAAAAAATGTTGTATTATTATAATTTTTATATTTTATAATAATTCAAATACTTTTATAATTATTTAGTTTTAGCAATATATATATTTATTCTTAAAACTACTTAAAAATAAAATATATTGTATATATATAAAAAGAAGATGGACGCACAACGAAAAGCATATTTACGAGAACGCTTTAATGATATTTTTGCTACTCAATACGAGCATATCAGTCAGTATAAAAGACATCTACGAGATTATTTTGGACTGGATTATAATGCCGATGAAACTTATAAGTGGATTAATCAACAAGTAAGAGATTATGACCGGAACTTACAGATGATAGAAGAAGAAGAACAAAAGAGATTATTACGAGAACAGAAGGAAGCAGATAGGAAGGCATTAGAAAAATACAAGGCAGACGAACGAGCAAAAAGACAAAAGATTATAGACGATAAACGCAAACAACAAAAAGAAGAACAGAAAAAAATTGTGATGGGACGCTTATGTAGTGATATTAAAAGGTTTGGTATGTTAGACCAACATAGGATAGAAATAACGAGATTGTGGTTAAATCATCACGATATTACTAATGAGGAATTAATGGATTTAATTATTAAGTGCCTACCTAATCTTACTGGTAAGAAGGGTGTATTTATTCGTTATGGTGATGGTAAATATTATCCATTAAACGATACACGCATTAACATTATAAAAGATATACTGGTTAATGGTAAGGTAAAAATAGAAGAAACCAAAGATAGTGATAAGATGGCGTTAAATGTATTATTTAGTGATGATGATGATAGTGATATTATTTTAACAAGTTATAAACCAAAGCATAATACTACTGAAAGTTCAGCATTCTTTAAGTTTAAAAATAAATGTGATAAGATAGACCTTAAACGATATGGTATTTTAAATGTTAATGATGATGTAGATAAACATAAAAAATTAATAATTACAAATTGTTTATATACGGCATTACGAGTAGGCGGTATGGAAAAAGAAAAGTTAGACCAATTTAAAGGAATGGGGTTAGGTTCATATATACCATTAGCAAAATATAAAATGATATGTGAAGAATTAGACATTAGTATTAAGGTAAAGAAAGAAATTAAAACAAAACATAATGAGAACACTACTCGTTATGGTAATAGTGATGAAGAATATTATGTAGGTGTTATAGACGAACACGCATTTATTATTGAAGATGTTAAATATAACTCTTACGCAGTTAAGAACTATTTTGATATTTGTGAAAGACCTGACTGGTTTAAGTATAGAAGTGATGTTAAAAAAGAAATGCGTTATATTAATAGTTATGACCTTATTAAAATATTATTTCATAATAAAGAAACACACTTACAACCTCTTACTAATGATGATGTTATTTTACAAGAAACTCCTTATGAAGGTAATGATGATTTTTCTTATGAAGGTTTAAAATATGCGATTGATACTAATGAGAACAAACCTTATGGTGTAGAATATGAAGATGATAATGAGATTATAGATGTAGAACAAATTAGAAAAGATATTGCGAAAGACCAAATGCGAAAGCGTATTGAATGGAAGAATTGTTTTATAGATTTTGAAACGAGAAATGATGTTAAAAATCACATTAAACCATTTATGGGTGTTATGAAATACGAACATCAATCATATACTCATTATTCATTTAATAATGGTGATGATTATGATAGTGATAAGTGTGTTATTGATTTATTAAATAAGATGGAAGATGATACTAAACTAATTATACAAAATGCGAAGTTTGATTTTAATTTTATCATAGATAAATTACATAGCGTTAAAATTATTGAAAATGCCGGTAGAATTATCACGGCAAATGGTATGTATTACAAGAAAAGAATTATGGTAGTAGATTTTATTAATTATACTGGTATGTCTTTAAAATCCTGCGGTAGTAGTTTTAAACTGAATATACATAAGGAATATATGCCGTATAGATTATATGACGATTACGATGTGATAAAAAATAAATATGTTAATATTCAAGATGCTATTAATAAATATGATATTAAAGGTGATGATTTAGAAACCTTTAACAATAACATTATTAACTGGAAGTTAAAAAATAATGATACTTATGATGCTAATAGATATTGTTTAGAATATTGTAAATTAGATGTATATGTATTAGAACAATCATATATTAAGTTTCGTAATATGATTAAAGATGAATTAAAAATTAACATAGATGCGTGTGAAGATAATGATTTTACAAATACATTAACTATTTCATCATTAGCAAAGAAATACTCACAACAACAAGGTTATTTTACCGGTGGTGTTAGTAATAGTGGTGTAATTAGGGAGTTTATACAGAAATCTATTGTAGGTGGTAGAACTATGATTAGTGATAATAAAAAACAACGAGTAAAAGATATGACCCCTTATGATGCTAATAGTTTATATCCTTCCGCTATTAATAGATTAGGTGGATTTTTAATAGGAAAACCTAAAATGTGGAATAAGGATATTGACCTTAACAAATGTGATGGTTATAACTTACATATTAAGATATTATCACACGAAAAAGACTTATGTATGCCTTTATTTTCTGTGATGGAGAAAGGTAAAAGAAACTTTACAAATGATATGGATAATAAAGAGATTTATGTAGGTAAAATAGCATTAGAAGATTTAGTAAAATATCAAGGTATTAAATATGAAATACTAAATGGGATTTACTGGGACGAAGGAAGAACAAAAGTAGATATAGATAGTTTATATCAAACACGATTAAGATATAAAAAAGAAAAAGATGTAAAAGAAACGATATATAAACTGGTGTTAAATAGTATTTATGGTTTTACAATAATGAAAGAACATAATACCGAAATAGTAGTAAAAGATAATCACGATGATATGATGAAATATATTAGTAAAAACTTTAACTGGATAATATCAAGTGAAAGAATTAAAGATAGTGATAAATGGATTATTAAAAGACAATCTCCTACTGAAAAACATTTAAATTATAACCATATTGGTTGTGAAGTGCTGGATATGAGTAAGAGAATTATGAATGAAGTTGTTTGTATGTTAGAGGATAAAGGTTGTAAAAATATGTATCAAGATACGGATAGTGTGTTTATGCCTAATGAATATGTTAAATATATGACTGATTATGAAGGTATAGAATTAGGACATTTTAAACCTGATTTTGGAAAACATAAAGATACTGGTATTAGTATAACATCAACAGATAATATATTTTTAGGTAAGAAGTGTTATTATTGTGAGTTGGATAATGGAGAAGATAAATACAGAATGAAAGGCATACCTGCTACAACAATTAAACATTATGGTAGAATGAATAATTTAAGTGTTAAAGAAATATATGAAAAATTATATAATGGTGAAACATTAACATTTGATTTATGTGAAAGAGATGAAAATGATAATATCTTAAAGTTTAAAGTAGATAATTGTAGTAATAGACAAATGGAAAGGAAAACAAGATTTACAAGAAACATTAAGTTTTAAATTAAAATATAATATTAGAATTAAATATATTCTATTATTATATATAATGAGTGGTATAGAAGTGGTTGCTATATCCGGTTTAATCGTAGCGGTGATTGGTGCTGTGGGTCATTTCGTTAAAGAAAGTAATATGAAAAAAATTAAATGTTGTTGTGCTGAAAGTGATTGTATGGAAAAGAATAAATTAGCAACTCCTATTAAAAAACAACCAAAACCAACATTAGAAGATGTTATGAAAATATTAGCAAAATTAGATATACCGCCAACCATAGCGGAACAAAAAGAACCATTAGATTTAGAAACAAGTATTTAATAATATTATATTAATATAAAGTATGAAAGTTATATTAATTAAATCCCCTAATGCTAAAAAGAAGTTTAGAGCAATAACTCCTCATAAGGTTATTGATTTTGGTGCGAGTGGTTATAGCGATTACACTAAACATAAAGACCCTGATAGAAAATCAAGATATTTAGCAAGACACGCAAAAAACGAAAATTGGTTAGACCCTTTAACTGCCGGATTTTGGAGTAAATGGATTTTGTGGAATAAACCGACGATACAAGAAAGCATTAGAGATACAGAAAGAATATTTGATTTAAAAATAGATTATAGAAATTAATTATATTAGTATATATATAATGGAAGGAGGTTTTAGATATTTTGGTAATAAAAAATATAATAATTCTTTGTTAGGTAGAGGAGGTTTTAGATATATTACTGATTATAATTCTATGTTAGGTAGTGGTAGAAGGTGTGAGTTTTGTATGCGTGGTTATGGTGTAATGCCTATAAGAAATCCTTATAACTATTTTGATAAAGGTATTGGTGGTTATTTTGGAAATCCTAATTTAGGAGGAATATAATATATTTTATTCTTAAAACTACTTAAAAATAAAATATTACTATAATATATAAAAAGATGGTTAAAACGATTAATGTAGGAATATACGATGTTATTAAAAAAGATTTAGAAAAAGGTTGTTTATGGGATATTTTAATTTGTAAATGTTGTAATCAAACTATACAACGCAGTAATTTTAGCAGACATAAGAAAAGTCCTAAACATACTAAATTGATTGAACCTTTCATTTGTTCTATGAATGAAGCAAGTTTGCCGATTTTAGCATAAATGAAGTATTTAGGCATTTTTATAGGTTTTTGTGTTAAATTAACAAAACAACCTATTTTTTGTGGTTTTCTACAATATATTAATTTCATTTATATCTATTTAGAAATAATTATTATCTTATACTATATTATAAAATGAGTTTCTACGAGATGTCCCCTATGGGTGGTTATAATATGGGCGGTTATGGTATGGGCGGTTATAATATGGGTGGTTTTCCTATGGGTGGCGCTCCATTAACCGAAGCACAAAAAAGAGCACGAGGTTTGACGAAAGCAGAAACTGATAGGTTAATAGCAGAAGCGTTTTTAACTGATAATGCTTCAACATTAGAAGAAGCGAGGGCGTATGCGAAAGCACAAAAACCAAAAGTGAGACGACCTAAAAAGGACGAACCCGGATACAAAAAACCTGTAAAAGGTGAGTTTGCTACTATGAAAAGTAATATTCTTAAACGCATTCAGCAACCAGTTATGCGTGATGGTGTAATGGTATATCCTCCTTATAAGGGTGATTTTGGAATAAAATATAAAGAGAATTATGATAGAGGTAAAGAAGGACGAGCAATAAATAAAGAAAATGAAAGAATATTTTTACAAAAGTTGTCTGATTGGTTAGCAAGTGAACCGATAGGACGAGGTTTAGGATTGGGAGGAAACTTTTTAGATGATTTAGGAAAAATCGCAACTATCGCTACTCCTTTTCTTCTTTAAATATCATATATTTTTAGAAATATGTGAAGTTTTTTAGAAATATGTAAAGTTTTTTAAAAAGTATATAAGTGTTTTTTATTATATATGTATATAATATAAAATGAGTTTGAACTTTGAAGGTGATGGGAAACATATTGCTACAATATACACGCCAAATAATCAACCAATAAAAGAAGTTTTTGCTGATGAAGAAGAAGGTGGTTTAGATAAAATTAGATTAAATGATAATACACATTTATTTATATCAATTCAAGATTACGATGAAAATAAACAAGTAGATAGAGTTTATGTATGTGGTGAAACTGGTTGTGGTAAATCATCATTTATAAGATTATATATAACACATTTTCATCAACAATACCCTCAAGCATCAGTTTTATTATTTTCAAGTAAAAATGAAGATGAATGTATGGATAAAATACCCTACCTAAATCGTGTTAATATTGACGAAGATATATTACATAATCCCTACACATTAAAAGAAATTAGTAGTAATAGTGAAATAACTTTATGTGTTTTTGATGATATTGAAGATTTTAGTAGTAAAAAATTAAATAATGAAATAGCAAGATTAAGAGATGAAGTTTTAAGAAATGGTAGAAGTTATGGTATATTTTCAATATTCGTTCATCATAACCCTACTGATTATAAAGCAACTCGTAATATGATATTTGAAGCAAATAAAGTGGTTATATTTCCTAAAAGAAGTGGTAAAGGCACATACAATTATTTAATGGATAAAAAACTTTTACTGGATAAAGAGTGTCGTGATTTAATTAACAATTTAAAAAGTTCTTGGGTATGTATAAATAAACAAGTCCCTAAATCAATAATTAGTGATAAATATATAATGTTATGTTAATATAATATATACAAATGGATAAAGGAAGTCCAGAAGAATATTATAGTTTAAATGGTTTAGAAATGAGATATTTAAACCCTAATACCCCTGTTTTATTATATACTGATTTATATAAGTATGAAAGTCCAGAAGAGTTATTTAATGATAGTGATAGTATTATTTTATTGTATTTATTACAAAGTAAATCTGTGGGGCACTGGGTATTATTATTTAAAAACCACGAAGGATACAATTTGTTTGATAGTTATGGTGTGCCGAGTGATTTTGAACTTGATTTTTTATCTCCTGAAAAAAGAAAAGAATTAAATCAACAATACGATTATTTAACTTTGTTATTTAGGAATGTGCCTTTAATATATAATAATATACAATTACAAAAAGGAAAAAGAGAAAATTGTGGTTGTTTCGTAAGTCATAGAAACTTAAATAAACATTTAACCGCAGAGCAATATGTTAATGTATTTATTGATTATAATTTAGAACCAAATAAATATGTTGTAGATTATTGTTTTAAAAAATTAGGTTATAAATAATTATCTCTATTATATATAAAATGAGTGATGCTGATGTTGTTTATTATAATTTATCAATAGGTAATAATAACTATGAAACTGCTGGTGATGGTAGTTATAAAGAAGTAAATGCTAAAATAGATGCTGATAATAATATACCTATCTTACATAATCCAGATGAATATTATGGTTGTATTATTCGTTTTCAACTACCTATGATTACAACTCCATTAATTTCTTTTTTAGTAGAAACTCCTGTAAATGATATTAATAAAGGTATTTACACATTTACTATATGTAAAGGTTGGAAAGTTGATAAACTAAATGATTTTTTAAATGTTGAACCAGAACAAACATCTACCCCTGTTAATTTGATGTATCAACCACAAGTAATAAGACCTGAAATATATAATCCACCAGTTGGAACACCTACACAAACTATTAGTGAATATTATTTATTATATGACTATGAATGGTTTATAAATATGATGAACCAAGCATTACAAAAAGCACACGAACAACTTTATCCTGAACCTGATAATGATGAAGATTATATACCTCCACCATATTTTTCATACGATGCTCCTACTCAATTAATAAGTATTTATGTCCCAAATCAATATAGAGAAGACAATACTCTTATTTGTTTCAATAATTCATTATTACAATACTTTTTAGGTTTAACAAAAATATCTTTAAATCAAGGAAATAATTTAGCAAATGGTAGAGATAATGTTATTGTTCCTACATATAATAATAATGAACCAATTACTATTAATAATCAAGTATTTTATAAAAGTTCATATCAATATTCGTCTTATGCTTACTGGAATTGGTTAAGAAGTGTATTAATCACAACTACTATGAATGTTAATAGTGAAGCATTTTTTATAAACAACAATTCTAATAATCAAAATGTTAATTTTCAAAACATTTTAGAAGACTTTATGCCTGATTTAGCACAATCTGCTTCTGCTGGGGTTCAAAATAGTATATTTACTTATGATGCTCCAAGTTTATATCGTATTTGGTCTTTTAACCAGAAAACTCCATTATATAGAGTTAATTTAGGAATATCTTTGGTAGATACTTATAATAATCAATATCCATTATTACTACCAAAAGGACAATCCTGTAATTTTAAAATTATGTTTATTAAGAAATCTATATATTCCGGAATTAAAAATATGAAAATATAAATATTAACAATTATTATAATATAGAAATAATTTTTATCTTATACTATATTATAAAATGTCTTTTGGTAATATTGAACCTAACTATGCGAGAGTGTTAGATACACGATTGGAAGCGTTAAGTGAAAATAAGGTGTCTTATGTTCTTAAAGAAGGGTCGCAAACTACTTCATTTGTGCCTTTGGTGTCTTCATCGCATTCTACTTCAACAACTTCATTTAACCTTAACAATATTGGTGATTTTACTGCTCGTGATAGTCGCCTTGTTGTTGGTATGGATATTGAACTTGATATGACTTTTGTTAATACTTCTGCTACTGAAACAATCGTGCCTATTGGTAGTGATAATTTTGGTTTTAAGCAATACCCTATTAATCGTGTTATGTCTTCTATTCAACATCAAATTAATCAAGCATCTCAAACACTTAATACTAATGAAATTATTGACGCTATTGCTCGTCTTAACTTTCAACCTTCTAATTCTAACTTTTACAATAACACTATGCCTGATTTAATTGATAATTATGCTTCTGCTACTGGTTCTGCTTACTCTCCTCTTCAATCTTATTCATCTACTCTGGGCGGTGAAGATGTTTATAAACCACGAACATTAGGATTTACTATTGAAGGTAATAGTATTGCTCCTAATTCTACTGGTGTTGTTAAGGTCAAAGCATCTATGTATGAACCACTTATTACTCCATTTTCTAACATTAGTGCCGAAGACGCAAGGGCGTTGTATGCTATTACTGGTGAATTGATTAGCATTAATTATGTTAGTGATTTGTTTAATAATATGTTTGCTTATTCTGGTGTTGTTCCTACATCTACAAGTGTTAGTTTCGGTCAAAGTGCTAAATTGTTTTGTATTTATTTAACGCCAAAGGAAGAAACAATATCACAAATCCCTTCTACTTCTGTTTATCATTACAACGATTACTCTATTTTTTCTAATACTATCGCTTCATCTGTAAGTGCTAAACAAGAACTCCCAAATGTTTCATCGCAAGTTGTTAATTTTACTAATCTGCCTCAAAAGATTTTAGTATATGCGAGAACTTCTAACCAATCTCGTTTGTGTTCTACTCCTGATAAGTATTTGAAAATTAACTCTCTTCAAGCAACAATAGATAATGGTTCTCCTCAATTTAGCGGTGCTTCTGCTAATCAACTTTACGATATTTCTAAACGCAATATGCTCCAAATGCCTCGTTCTTCCTTTTTACAAGATGTTCTTAACGAACAAGTTGATAATTCCGGAAAAATGTATGGTTGTGGTTCAGTTATGGTTATTGACCCCTGTTATGATTTAGGCGTAAAATCTGGTGTGTCTGTTGGTTCTGGTGGACGCTTTGTCTTTCAAGTGTCTAATATTAATTTTGTTAATAATACTGATACTGACTTTGGTGCTATTACTCTATATGTTGTTGGTATTAATTCTGGTGTTCTTCTTCGTGAGGGTTCGCAATATAGAAATATGTTGCTTACTACTCCTAATGATGCTGTTAATGAAGTTTCTTCTATTCAACCTGTTTCTTATCGTGCTTATCTCCGTTCTCAACACCAAAATCTCTTTTTGATGGGTGGAGGTATTGGAGATTTTTTGAAAAAAGCATATTCTATGGGAACTAAAACTTTTGACTATGTTAAGAAGAATAGAGATAATTTAGGAAATCTCGTCCAAAGTGGAAAGAATATGTATCAAGATGTTAATAAATTGTTAGGTAAAGGTCATAATCGCTTATTTAACCAAAAACAAGATTGGGTGAGCGGAGTTTATTAATAATTTTAATAAAATATAAATATTAACAATTATTATAATATAGAAATAATTTTTATCTTATACTATATTATAAAATGTCTATTAACACTTTGATAAACAACCAAGTAGTTTTAGCGGAATTAAAAACTGCTTTAAATCTCGTTGATGAAAAGGGTGTAGAAAGCGTTAGTGCTGGTGCTGGTTTAGCAATTTCCGGTTCTGCTTCTGCTCCGCAAGTTGATTTATCTTCTAATCTTCTTCCTCTCGCTGATTACACTATACCATCTCTTAATTCTGCTGATGTTGGAAAGGTATTGTCTTTGTCTGCCGAAGATGGAACTATGAGTTTTATTAGCGATAGTTTTGCTCCATACCAAATGCCTTCTACTGCTGGTGAAGAAGGACAAATATTAGCATTGGGAAGCGAAGCAAACCAACTCGTGTGGGCGGTTGATGCCTCTGGCGGACAGATTGAAGAAATTGAAGGTGAAAATGGTATTGTTGCTACACAAAATGCTACTGGAAAAGCAGTTAATCTTCAACTTGACGCTAAACTACAACCTCTTCTTACATACCAAACTATGCCTGAATATGAAGCGGAAAATGTAGGAAAAGTTTTCAAATTAGGTGCTGAAGGTGCTATTTCTTGGGAAAGTGATACTGCTGGTGGTGCTGTTGATGAAGTTGATGCTGGTGCTTTTATTGCTGTTGATAATACTGATGCTACTAAACCTGTTGTAAAATTAGATGTCGGTCTGCCTACTATAAGCGGTCAAATATTATCTTCTACTGATGCTGGTGTTTTGTCGTGGGTGAGTGATACTGCTGGTGGTGCTGTTGATGAAGTTGATGCTGGTGCTTTTATTGCTGTTGATAATAGTGATGCTTCTAAACCTGT
>Ga0102963_1001397_pt1 | contig 10625 bp, 6 predicted proteins | sample SalPon2_C_H2O_MG_2_FD_84522 | JGI IMG/M metagenome (GOLD analysis project Ga0102963, IMG submission 84522) | Salt pond water microbial communities from South San Francisco under conditions of wetland restoration - Salt Pond MetaG SF2_C_H2O_MG | ecosystem: Environmental > Aquatic > Non-marine... | reverse complement strand
AATATAACTACAAATTTTGACAAAAAAATCAAAAAAATAAAAAAGAATTTTAAAAATCAATTTTAAAAAAAGAATTTTAAAAAATCAAAAATTTATGTTAAATTTGTAGTTATATTTTTTATTCTAATATTTTATTATTTATATATTTTTATATTATATATAATTAAGATAATTAAGATAATTAATGAAATATAATACTAAAATAATTGTATCTATTATTGTGTTATTAGTAATACTCTACCTAATATTAATTAATACCAAAGTGCCTATTGTAAGAATGGAAGGTTTTGAAAGCGCTGTTATCCCAACTGGTTCTATTATACTTTGGTCTGGAGATATGAAATCTATTCCAGCTGGTTGGACTTTATGTAATGGTAAAAACGGTACTCCTGATTTGAGCGGTAAGTTTGTATTAGGTGCTGGTTACGGTGTTGATGTAAATTCAGTTGGAGGAACTAAAGAACAATCACTAAAGATAAGTAATATTCCAGACCATTCACACGCTTATAAAGACAGATATTTCTCTGAAACAAACGGACAAATTGACAACAATCTTGTTGGAAGTAATACAGGAAGTGATAAAGATAATAGAGCATTTTATAAGATGGATAGAACACAATCCACGGGAGAATTAAATGGCAAACCTTTCAGTATTATTCCTCCATACTATGCTTTAGCATATATTATGAAACTATAAATAGTATTTTTCAATTATTTTTAATTTATTTATTTCATATTATTAATAGATAGTAGTTTATATGGAAATTACAAAAATAATAGCATTAATAATATTTATTATTATACTATCAATTATTTATATTAATAGTTCTATTAAAAAAGTTGAAAAGTTTGAAGATAATAATGAAAAAAGATTAATTATTAAAGATATGGAGAATAATCCTGGAAAAGTATTAACACCTTCTGATTTTATTAGTAAAGGAGAAATAGAATCTGGTATTAAAACATATGAAATTACTGTATTTGATAAAATGACATTACGTAATAAAGATGTTGGAATACGATTAATACCTTCAGGATTAATAACTATGTGGTCTGGTAAAATAAGTGATATACCTGTAGGATGGGTTTTATGTGATGGTACTAATGGAACACCAGATTTAAGAGGTAAGTTTATATTAGGAACAGATAAAACAAAATATAAAGTTGGTAATTCTGGAGGAAGAGAAGAACTAAAATTAAAAGAAAGTAATTTACCACCTCATTCTCATTCTGGAACAACAAATGTTTCTGGTGCCCATTCACACTCATATTATACGAGAGGTGGTCAAGCTCCTCAATCTGGAAATGATACATGGGTATGGGTAGGTGGAAGTTGGAATAGAACTAGTACAGAAGGTAATCATACACATACTTTTAAAACTGATAATGGTAGAGGTATATCTGAAAATATAAATATTATGCCTCCTTATTATGTATTAGCTTATATTATGAAACTATAACAAAAAGTATATTACTATTTTAGGTATATATGGAGTTAAGTAAATACAATTTGATTGGTATTTTATTTATAATATCGATATTTTTAATGTTATCTATTAAAAAAATAACGAAAGTTTGTTGGAACTATTTTTCAAGTAAATGTAATACTGTTCCTATACGCAAAGACTTAAAAGGTGATGTATTAATGAATAGAACATTTGATATCCACTTACAAGATGCTTCTGTTGGTCCAGTAAAAGCAGGTGAAGCTACAAATCTAATGACTTGTTGTTAATAATTTCTATTAGATAACTATTTATTTCATCAATATTATTTTTAGTAAATTTATAAACATATTTCTTTCCTGTTTGTAAGTTCCATAACTCTACAGTTTTGTGTAATAAATTAGAATAATATATAGAAGCATATATAAATAACTGTAATACTGCTTGTAAGTTTGTATCTTTGCAAAACTTAAACTCATATATCACATTTTTATCATCCAACGCATCTATCATACCTTTTATACCAACCTCAGTAGAATAAACTGGTATTTGAAAAAGAGTATTTGAACCTAATGTCGTATTATCATTAATACACTTTATATATGTTTCTAAAGTTATTAAATGATTTGAAAAATCTTTTTCAAGATAATACTTACATTCAAAATCTATCTGGTATTTAAATAATACAATATTCCATACCGTCTTTATTTGTTCTGTCAAAGATAATTTATTATCTTCTAAAAGTTTTATATTATACAAGTATAATGTTTTATCATAATAGCATACACCTTTATCATAACAAAAATCGAAATAATTATTTTTATATTCATCTTTTGACATTAATATTTTTAATATTTCTCTATCATTCTCATTATGAGGGTCTATATATTCTAAAAATGTTTCATAATAGTGAATATTTTTATATTTCTTCTTAACTACACTTATATATCTCCATAAATGTAATGGTAATGGAACTTTCCAGTCATACTGTTTCTGTTTAATATAAGTATAACGATATAAGGGTGCTGTTTTATAGAATATCCAATCTTCAATAAATAAACCGTATAATGTAGCATATGCTGTATATTCATATAATTGGACGTCTGAATGAAACATTTCTACTTCTGTTTCTTCATATTCAAATAACTTATGTAATTTATAGAGTTCGTGTTCATCAAACCATTTTTTAGAATTTAAAAAAGATTTTATTGGAAGAACATCTACTTCTACTGTTTTGGGTTTTTTCTTAAAACTATATTCTCTTGAAGTAATATTTATATTAGATTTGTATAAATCTTTACTGCAACTATAAATTGACGGAAATAGTATCTGGTTTGTTAAACTATAAATTGTCAAATACTTTTTTGCTCTTGACATACCGACATACCATAAATATTTATTTTCCATATTTTCTTCATATGTTGGTAAAGAACCTTTAGAATTTAAATGAAAATTACACAAATATACTTTATCAAACTCTAAACCTTTTGAAGCGTGAATAGTAAATATATTTATTTTACCATATTCAATATCTTTTGTATGATTATAATTATTATCAGTATCTGTATCATTATAATGTTTCACAAAAGGAATATTACATATTATTAATTCATTTATTATCATAGACAAACTAATTACATTTGGTTTTGATAATTTGATAGGAGCAATAATAGCTATTTTATGATATTCCACATTTGTTTTTATTAAATCAAGAATTAAATGTTGCAATATACCTTGTTTATTACTGCTAAATATATATGGTTTTCTGAAATAATCATTATTTGTATTAATATTATTATACATATTCCAAGGTCTAAAATAGTTTATAAACTCTACAATATCCCTGGATGAACGATAATTATAAGATAATTGTATGTGTTTTCCTGGATGTTCCAATAAATACTTATCAGTTCCGTTTTGAAATTGAAAAATATTCTGGTTTGGGTCACCAATCATAATAACTTTACAATTATAAATATTAGCCAAAGCCATTATAAAGTCATATTGTAACTTTGATATATCTTGTGCTTCATCAATAAATATAACTTTCTTTGTCTTCCATTTTTCATTTTTATGGATAAAACTATCTATGACTTCATTATACGAGTCTTTAAACTTTTCTAAAATAATACTACATTCATATATAATTGTGGAAATATTATAAGAATGTATTTTATTACTATTTGAGTTTAATAAAATAGAATAACATGCAGAATGTATGGTTTTTATATTATTATGTGAAAAGATAGCATTATTCCTAACTTTACCTTTTCTAATAAAATCTTCACAAGCGTGTTTTGAAAAAGTTAAAACTAAAAATTCATTTGGATGTGTTATAATATTATGTTTTAATAAATATAAAATCTTTTCAATAATACATTTGGTTTTTCCACCTCCTGGAACTCCATATAATTTTGTATATTCTAACTCATTATCTGTAACAAACTCTATTTGTTTATCATCCATTTATAAAATACTGTATTTTTAAATTATTCGATAACATTACTAATATAGAATTGTAGTTATTTTTTAAACTGTTTCAATATAATAAAAATAATTAAAATAATAAAAACTATTCTTTTGTTTTAGGTCTTCCCCTTTGCTTTTTGGGAATAATATTACCTGTATTACTATCATATATATCAATCTCTGTATATTTCTCTCCGTGTTCTATAAATGAGAAAGGATCTTTCCTTACAATATTAATTGTATTACTTATACAATCCTTTACAGAATCCAAATGAGACATTATAAGAATACTATGATAATCACCATATTTCAAAATACTTTCTAATAGTATAGGCACTTTTTCAATATTTACACTATCACAAGCTGTAAAACCTTCATCAATAAACAAATGCTTTAATTGTTGTCCTACTGCACCTATCCTTGTTAGAATAATTCTTAATGCTAAACCTATAATAAAATTTTGATATCCACTTGACTTATCAAGAGTTGGTTTATTACCCCTATCATTTAACATATAAATGAAATTATTTTTATCATAGCTCATTTCAAATGTAAAATCTTCAAACATTTGTAAAAATATATTCATATCGTTATTTAATAGAGGAATAACTTGATGTTTATAAATCCATTCTTTATAACCATCACCATTAGTTTTATCACCCATTAATAATTCATCAAGTTTTTTTATTTTAGTCATTTGAGTAATATATAAGTTTTCAAAATATTGTAAATCATCATACATCTTTTTCTGTGTTCTTATAATATTATCTTGTGTTTCTATAACAGCAATCTCTTTTGTAATATTTTGTTTGTTATACAATAAGTATTCGTATTGTTTCTTTTGATTGTTTAATAAAGAAGAATAATACATACTTTTATGTTTTTTATAATTTAAATATAATTTTACTTTATGTTCTAAGATAGCATACTCCTCTTTATATTTATCATATTCTGTTTGTAATTCTATTTTACTAATTATTTTATCATAATGTTCTAATTTATCTTTAATAATTTGATGTTCTTTATTCCAAATACAAAACATTTCATAAGTTTCTTTATATTTTTCCAATATATCTAATGTTTTACTCCACTCCGCTTTTTCTTTTACGTAATTGCAAACAAAATTATAATTAGTTTTAATATTTTCAAAATTATTTGTTAATTCTTCTTTTATTTTATTTTGTTCTTCATATATTTTCCATAATTGTTGATTTTCATATATCTTATACAATTCTATTTTATCTTCCAAATCTTTTTTTGTATTTTCCCATTCTTTAAATATATTAAAATCATTAATCTTGTTATCCCATTCTTCCTTTTCTTTGTAAATAATGTCTTTCGTATCTAAATAAATCTTATAATGGTTTTGTAGTTCTTTCCATTTTTCAATATAGTTTTTAGACGCAATTTTTTTGATATATGATTGTAACTGTTTTGAATATTTTTGTAAATTAGAATAATTATCTTTTATTTCTTCTTCTTTTATTTTATAAGGATTTTTATTACAAGCCCAGCATTCTGGGTTATATTCAAATTGAGAGAATGATTGTAATTCTTTATCTAATTTATTAATATCTGTAAGTATTTCTTCTAATTCATTCTCTTTTTCTTCATATGTATCTATTTTTATAGTAATATCATCATATTTTTTTTGTATATCTGTATTAGTCTCTTTTATTTCTGTTTTATATTTTTCTTCCCATTTGTTATATTCTTTTCTCCAATTAATATATTCTTGTTCTATATAATATGGTTTTGATGGGATATTCTTAATTAAAGAATTATAGGAAGAATATATACTATCATATTCATTCTTACTTATTTTAGGATTTTTAATACGTTTTTGTATTGGAGTTTTTGGTTTTTCAATTAAAACAAAATCTATTAATCGTCTTTCATAATCTTCATATTGTTTTTTCCATTCTTCTACAGATTTTTCTTCAAGTAAAGGAATACAAGTATTTTTTATAAAATCAGAATCAATCCACTTATTATATTCTGTTTTTGAGTTTTCAATCCATTCAATACTTACATCACACTTTGGCTGTTTTACCATAAATTTTTCATATTTCTTTAACCATTTATTCTTAACAGTTTGAATATTATCAATTATTTCAATATCTTTGTATTCTTCTAATTTTGTTATTGTTCTATTTATTTTTTCAGCATAATTATGATAATTTTTAATATCATCATCACTAATATTACCATTTTTATTTACAAGCACATATTCATTATTTAATTCATAGAATATTTCATTAATATCTTTTGGTATTTCATTTTCTTTAAAGAGTGAGTAATCAATATTTTTACTCCATTCATTTATATTTTCTTCCATTTCTTTTATTTTCTCTTCTGTTTTATCTAAGTTTTCACGTAATTTATCTAATAAATCCGGCTCATAATTAGTATTTTTCATTTTTGAAATAGTACTTAAAGTTGTTTTAATATGTTGTAAAACATCTTTATGACCTAACAAAGATTCTTTTAAAATTTTACCATAGATAGAAACTGTATCAAGTCGTAATGCTTTATCAAGAATATGTTTTTGAGAATCCTGTTTTAAATGGAAGAAGTTATTTAAATCAATTTGACAAATAACTGTACTCATTAATATTGATTCCATATCTCCAATATGTTCTGAAACCCATTTATTTACTAATGTGCTTCCTTCACATACTAATTCTTTATAATTTATAGAATTATGTGTAATAACTTTGAATATTTGAATACTTGTTTGTAAAATTAGATGTTTTTTATTAATTGCCGCTTGTTTTCCAAATGCTCTATAGATTTCATATGTATTATCTCCCATCTTAAATAATATTTTTACAAAAGGAGCTGTTTTATTTACAGGTTTATTATCGTGAATAATTTTATCAGTCATTTTCTTACCATTTACAAGATTTCTCATTTTAGTAGGTTCTCCATATAGACCAATACATATAACATCCAAGAATGATGATTTTCCAATAGCATTTTTACCATTTAATAATGAAATTTTATTTTTCATACTGTTAAAATCAAAATAGTTATTCGCACCATAACACATTAAATAACTCCAGTTCATATTTAATAATTCAATACGTTGAATATTTTTTTGGGATTGTCCTATCATATTAGTATATTCATCTATCGCTTGTTGTATTTTAATATTTCTATCTTTACACTTTTTTGAAAATTCAAAATCATTATCTATAAGAGGTAATTTTAGATTTTCAGGATATATAATATACTGTTTTAAATCATCAGTATTAGCATATTTAGAAATATATTCTAACCATTTATTACTTGTATTTAACTCTTCCAAATTATTTACCCAATCATTATTTTCATTATTAGAAATAATATCTAATTCGTCTAAGTTTTTTCTATCACAATTCCATATTTGAACTGACTTTGGAGATATGTTATTTTCCTTACAATATTTTTCAAATAGTAAAAAGCATTCTTTATTAAATACACGAATTGACGGATATTTTGGAAACTTTACAGTATCTATCTTATTCCATTCTCTTAATTTTTTATGAATATATAATTCGTTTTTAACAATTTTAATAGTACAAAATCCATAATTATTAAATATAGGATGATGTAAAGATATTTTATTTTCTAAGTCCCAAAGTAAATATCCGTGCTCTCCAAAATGTTCTCCAAAATCTTGTTGAATTAATGAACCAGAATATCCCCATAATGTATTTTCACTTGAATGAACTTGTTGTCTATGATTATCTCCAAGTAATAAATAAGGATAGTCACCAAACCACTCTAAGTCATAACCATCTGTTAATTGTAAATTATTTACTAAACGGCTTGGTAAAATAGTTCCGTGAAATAATCCAATTTTATATTCTATATCTTTTTTATCATCCCAATAACTTTTATTAGGAAATGGTGATATAACTTTTTTCTTACCATATGTATTACAATTATTTAATGTATCACGAATATCAACAACAGAAAAACCAATATTATTATATTTATAGTATCCAGTTTTATTTAGATAAAAAACTTTATATTTTGTAATACTATTCTGTTGAATATAATTTTTATAAATTGTTTCAATCATATCAGGTATTTTAATATCATCTTGTCTATAATCATGATTACCACATACTAAAATAACATCCATATGTTTCAATAATATATCCATAAATATTTGTGCTAAACGAATACCAGACGGCTCAATCTTTCCCTTATGATGAAAAATATCGCCTGTAATTACAATTACTGTATCATCTTTATTTTTAAGATTATCTAAATGTCTATAAAACTCTTGAAATACATACTCGTATTCATCATATCTTGATTTTTCTAAATCACCTGTGCGAATATGAATATCAGATAAATGTAAAACATATTTATATTGTTTATTAGTATCTTTTAATGTATTTGAAAAATATATAGATGTCTCCATTTTTATTTATTATTTAATCAATATTAAAAGCTTATAAATAATAAATTATTACTTCTTTAAGTGAAATAATAATAATAAAAAATGATTTTAAATTAAGCTCTATATAGTAATAAAATATTAATTATGACTTCTATATTTTTAGAAGACTGGTTAAATCATCCAGAATACTGGTTTAATTCTAAGAATATATATGATGATTATATTAATACAAATTATAATTATTTAATTGAAGAAAAATGGGATAGAACAAATAAAGATATAAAGTATCATTTAAGTTATATTATTATATACGATCAGATACCAAGACATATATATCGTGGTAATAAAAATAAAATAGATGATTATTTAGAAAAATCTTTAGAGATATATAATTTTGTAAAAGAAAATTATAATACAGATAATTTATCAATTGTAGAATGGTGTTTCTTTTCTTTACCTATGAGACATACAAATATTCATAAAAATATTTATAAAGTTCTAAAAGAAGCTTGGAATAAATTAGAGAAAATTGAAAGCAAAGAAGACCATAATAAATTAATTGGTTTTATAAAAGCTTCATATGAAAGAATACCTAAAAATCAAATAACAGAAATAGAAAAATATATACCAAATAAAAATAATATTATAGAAAATATTACATATTTTCTTAAATACGTTGATATCTTAGATTACTGTCCTATCATTTTAAATAATAATAATAATAAACATATGTTATATGATGTTATAAAACAATCTATTAAAAATAATCATTTTAACTCTATTCAAATTTCCTTATCTGGTGGTGTTGATTCTATGGTATGTTCTTATATCATTAAGAAACTCGAAAATGAACTACATATTAATGCTAATTGTGTATTTATTAATTACTGTAATCGAAGTAACAAAGAGTTTGAGTTTGTAAGAGATTGGTGTAATTATATAGGATTACCTTTATATGTAAGACATATAAATGAGATTACAAGAGATTTAAGTATGAAATATTCTTTAAGAGATACTTATGAAAAATATACAAAAGATGTTAGATTTAATACTTATTCTACAGTATGGAATAAACTTGGTCATTCTGGAATTCCACAAGTTCTATTAGGACATAATAAAAATGATTGTTTTGAAAATATTTTAACAAATATGTGTTATAAAATAAAATATGATAATTTGAAAGGAATGAAAGATATTCAAATTGTTGAAAATATTATATTTTATAGACCATTATTGGAAATCAAAAAAGAAGATATATATGATTACGCTCATAAAATAGGTATTCCATATTTAACAGATAGTACTCCTAAATGGTCTCAAAGAGGTAAAATTAGAGATATTGTAAGACCTTGTTTAGAACAGTGGAATAATAGTATGATTGATTCTATGTTTAATCTATCGGATAGAATGTCAGATTATTCTAAATTAGAAAAGAGTATATGTGATAATATGATTGAACTTACAAAAAATATCAATAATGGGTATGAATTATATATATCACTTAATCAATTAGTAATAATTGAAACTATTTGGAGAAAATACTTCTATATGTGTAACGTAAATATTTCTAATAAATGTATGGAACATTTTATTAAATATCTTAATAGAATTGTAAAAAATAAAAAGTATAATATATCTTATTCTATAAATATAAATGTAAAGACGAATATTATTACAAAAATATCAAAAGACCAAATAGTATGTTTAAAAATAATTAATAATTAAATAATTACTTCTTTTTATTTGGATTTTTCTTATTTTCTATTTTCTTAGTTGATTCTTTCTTTTTACTTGGTTGTTTCTTAGTTGATTCTTTCTTTTTACTTGGTTGTTTATTTTTAGTTGATTCTTTCTTTTTACTTGGTTGTTTATTTTTAGTTGATTCTTTCTTTTTAGTTTCTTTCTTTTTTAATAATGATTTACTAACAACTAAAATACCTACTTTTTGAAGACCATAGAATGGTGTATTTTTCTTATATTTATTAAGTTTTTTAATAGTTTTTATATTATTAGGAATATATATTTCTAATGTTTTGTTTGTTTTTTTAGAACCTCCAAATAATTTATTAATTCTATTATTATCTTTTATTTTGTTAATATTATCTTTCGTATATTTATCTCTTGTATTTGGGTCAAATACATCAGCAACGTTTAATCCATCTCTAATGTTTCCTTCTACAGTTTTAATACTTGTTAATAAAGACCTTCCATTATAACAATGATATTTAATACTACTATCATTAATATCTAAATCGCTTATATAGAAAAACTCTTTTGATTCTGGATTATAAAGCATTATCTGTAATAAATCTTTT
>Ga0102963_1001394_pt1 | contig 10630 bp, 9 predicted proteins | sample SalPon2_C_H2O_MG_2_FD_84522 | JGI IMG/M metagenome (GOLD analysis project Ga0102963, IMG submission 84522) | Salt pond water microbial communities from South San Francisco under conditions of wetland restoration - Salt Pond MetaG SF2_C_H2O_MG | ecosystem: Environmental > Aquatic > Non-marine... | reverse complement strand
GTGACGTTTGACGCGGCGAATAGTCAGTATGCAAAGGCAGCAGACTTTTTATCTGGCGGCGACCTGTTTGTGTTTCACAAAGGAAGCATCACAACGACAGGTACATATGCTTTTGGACAATGGAGCGGAGATGACAATCAGAGATCGTTCATACTCGGCAGGCACACAACTGGACATGTTCGCATATGGGCTTCTTCGGACGGCATAAGAGCGTCTGACAGTTACATCGGAGAGCAGTACGGCACTTCTGTAGTCACTCTTGTTGCGTCCTACTCGTCATCTGGCCCGCCTTCGCTTTACAGGGAAAAAGCAAGTGAGCCGCTTACGCAATACACGGGGTCGCCTGTGACGGGGCGATACAACTCGTCTGCACCTGTGGTCATTATGGCAATCGAAAGCAGCGCAGGCGTGTTCACGCCACCGTCGTCAGGCAAGACGGTACTCACCGGATTTGTTCTGGCTGCACTCACCACCACCCAGCGTGAAGCAATCACCGACCTCATCAACGCTCTGTAGCCATGCCTGAAGAAACACCAGTAGACCCATACCCGCTGTTCGACAAGCAGCCGCGTGTCCTCGCCTTCGACGCTGCGGTGATCGCTGATGTGATTGCCGACGAGAGCCTGCACGCTCCGCTGCCAGAGGTGCCTCGCCGCCCTGACAGCCGGATGGTCCCGTGCATCTGCGGAGGCAGGGACCAGACTGATGGCCCGCTGGTGCTGCGAGCCCTGCTGTATCCCGGCACTGCAAACGTGACGCCGCTGACCGATGGGCGTGTGGCGTATCGGGGCTACTGGACCCTGGCCGTCCTCGCTGCCGTTGACGACTACGGTGCGGAGGAACTCAGCGACGAGGAGTTCGCCGCCCTGCGGGTGCAGGCTGACAGTCTTTAAATCACTACTCTACGGACGCTCCCGATGAGCCCGATGAACAACAGGTTGCTGGTTCCCCGCAAGGTGCCGGGTCTTTTAGACTTGGTGCCGGGAGCCGCCGCAGCCTACTCGCTCCGCAGCCTGCGCAACTCCTATGCTGGCCCCGTCGTCACAGTGCGGCGTAGCAGCGACGACGCGGAAGAGGACTTCACTGCGGCAGAGGTTGCCGACGGGACGTTGGCGGCTTTCTGCGGTGCTGGGGATGGGTTTGTTAAGCAATGGTGGGATCAGTCGGGCAACGCTCGCCATGCCGTTGCAGCAGCAGATGCGAACGAGCCGCAGATCGTAGATAGCGGAGTTGTGATTCTGGAGGAAGGTAAGCCAGCACTGCGATTTGACGGCAATAGTAACATGCAAGGAACACTCAATATACCTCAGCCTATCACGGAGATTGCGCTAGCAACCCTTTCGGCTGGACTAGAAAACGACAACAACGACTACCGGCTAACATGGGCATCGCCTTCCACAGTTGGTATGTATAAAGATGATGCTGCAACGCCGGATAGTTTCAACATATTTGCTGGCGGCTACCCTGTTTTGGCTGGCGGAAATGCAAACGCTGATCAAAACATTTGGTGGGCGTTGTTTTCTTCAGCAAGCAGTGCGTTTTATGTTAACTCGGTCTTGCAGGCGTCTGGTAACGCTGGCACTAATGCTATAGGTACTCTTGCAATTGGTGCAGAGAACACTGGTTTGAAGGGGTGGGATGGTACCATTCAGGAAATAATCATCTACCCATCCGACCTCACCGCACAGCGTGAACTCATCGAAGGCAACATCGCCTGGAGTTACAGCCAATGAGCCTTGCAGCCAAACTCCCATACGATCATCCCTACGCTGGTGGCTTCAGCGGCATCGGCTCGCAACCCCTACCCACCGACGCCGATGCACTGGACTATCTGTCACGCATGGCGACCGCCGATGGAACCAGCGTGGAAGTCGGCGTAGCCACCGCCGTAGATGCGTTCTATCGGGACGCAAAAGAGTTGGGGGTGTTTTCGTCCATACGGGCAAGTTGCCTACTCGCCGGTGCGAGGACGCTGGCTGGTGCATTGGTTCCGTTGAAGAATGAAGGGCCGGAACTGTGGGATGCGCCGACGCCGACTATTACAAACGCATTCGGCAGCAATGGCACATGGGACGCCAACACGCAAACAGCAACGTCGTCAACTACAACAATCAGCAACACGTTTCCACGCTTTAAGTTCCCTGTCGGCATTGTGGCGGGGAAGGATTACCGCATTACCGCAACTCTCGTTGTGACCGATGCCGATGCACTCACATACTATCGGCTGGGAGGAGACGGCGTAGTCGCCCCTCCTTCTGCCGTTAATGGCGTTATTACAATAGACGAAACTCGCACGGCCTCAACGGGCGCGGCTGTTTTCGAACTGGACTTCGACAGCACCATCGGGCCTTCCTCAGTCACCATCGAATCGCTTTCAATAAGAGAGGTGATCGCAGCCCCGACGAACGTCGCTGATGGATTTGTTGAGGGCGACTTCAGCCGAACTGCTGGGCTCACAGGGGATGGGACTTCGTACATTGATAGCGGGCGGGCGAATGATGATGACCCGCAGAATGACAATCACAATGCCGTATACCTAGTAGCAAAGGAAAGCGGGCCAGACGGGTATGAGATAGGCGCTGGCGCAAGTACGGGGCGCAATATGATTAACGCATCCGTTAGCAACGTCTTTACCCGATGCCGTGACGCTACCGAAATCAATACTGGACTAAGCAGCGTTGGCTCTGGCGTGATAGGAACATCTCGGTCAGACTCCAGCGGTTACGCAGTGCGTGCGCTTGGAAGCGACTATGCTGCGACAGCACCGTCCGACGGAGTCGCTTCAGAAAATGTTTTTGTTTTTGCTGGCAATAATGGTGGATCGCCCATCGCCATATCGTCTTCCAGGCTCGCATTCTACTCCATCGGAACCTCGCTCTCGCTAGCCGACCTGGACACTGCCGTGACCAATCTCATCAACCGTCTGAAGTTCGCCATCCTCGTTGGCGAGAATCCAAGCGGCTTGGACCCTGACACCATCGACTACATTGTGCGCGGCTACGAAGCAGGAGGATCACTGGAATGACCCTAAAGGCGCGCATTACAGCGGTAGACCGCTTCATCAAGGGTTGCCGTGAAGACGGCATCTATGACGACCTGAACGCAGCGTGCGTGATGGCTGGGTGGAGCAACCTCGCTGGTGCGCTGACGCCGCTGAAGGGGGCTGCGCCGTCGAATAGCGGGTTCATTGCCACCGATTACGACAGAGGCGGCATTGGCATCACTGGCGATGGGACTTCGTATCTGGACAGTAACCGTGCGAACGACGCTGACCCGCAGAGCAGCAAGCACCTATCTGTGTACGTTTCTAAGGCGGCAACGTCTGACAGTTTTTACAGTGGTGCTGGCGGCAACGCCAATACGTCTTTAAGGCGTGTCACGCCTACAGTGACATTTGGAAGGGTAAACCGATCCACAGATTACCTAACTTACACAGCCGCTGGCGAGAGCATCGGGACGATTGCAGTAAATAGACCGTCTGCTTCTGCGACGGAGCTTAGGGTTGGTGGCGTGACAGTATCGGATGCAAGGCCACCGACAACGTATCCGGCTGATAATATCGGTGTATTTAGCCGAATTGCTTCTGGCACTGCGTTTGGAATAACAAACGCCACTCTCGCCTTCTATTCCATTGGAACTTCTTTAGACCTCGCCCTCTTAGACGCAAGAGCCTCCACGCTTATGGCAGACCTGCGAGCCATCGAAGAGGTTGGCTTTGATAGAGACGCCATCGGATATCTGCGTGCCGTTGAGGAGGTTGATGGGGCTTTCCTTGAAACCTCAGTGAAGGTCGCCGTCAACAATCTGGTGAGCGGGCTGAAGGCTGATGGGCTATGGGATGCAATGGCCTCTACATGTTTACTCTCGGGACCTAGAACGCTTGCGGGGGCGTTGGTTCCGCTGAAGGGCGATGCGCCAACGCCGTATGGATTCGTTTCAGGCGATTATTCACGCACTGATGGATTGGGCGATCCGGGTTCTGCGTCTTACTTGGACAGCAACAGGTCAGACGGCACTGATCCGCAGAATGACATTCACCTGTCGGCGTATGTGTCTCAGGTGGACAGCAGGCAGGCAAATGGCAGCCCGCCATACGCAGGTTTTTACGTTGGTTCGACTAGCAACTCAAATACTAGCGCAATTGGGCCATATAACTCAGCAGAGCATTTTGGCCTCCGCACCCCAACTATATATCCCGGCACGCTTGTCACAAGCGGGTCTGCTACAGGCTTCAGGGGGTGCAGCAGGTCTAATGCTGCTTCGTTCACATGGAGAGTCGATGGCGTAAACGGGACAAGAACGCAGGCGTCTGGCGCGCATGGCTCGCAGAACTACTTCGTTGCTGCCCTGAACCTTAACGGAAGTGCTACTCGCTATGCGGATGGTAAGATCGCCTTCTATTCAATCGGCACATCGCTAGACCTCACCAAACTTGATAGCCACATCACAGCCTACGTCACCGCTATCGGAGCAGCGATCTAATGCCAGACGACATTGACCCAGTACCACTGCCAGAAAACCCCTCCACAGTCGCAGACTTGCTGCCGCACTTGCCGCTGCCGTATGACTACGCTCGCCAGTATGCGTGTGTGTTCTCTGCTGAGTTGGCCGACCGCCTCACCACCGTGCAGGCTGAGAACCCTGAGCAGTTCCGCGTCACGCCGCTGGCCCTCACTGACGGCACATTTATGATTAGGGGAGCGATCCTCTCTGAAGTGCCGAACGGTCTGTATGGCGGCAACTTCGCCCGTCTGGATGCCAGCCGATTTGATGAGATCGCACTCGTCCCGTGGGCTGAAGCGGTGGCCCTGCTCCCGCAGCCTGACCCTGTGGACCCCTAAGAAAAAGACGGCATCTTTTCTTAAAGAACAGCCGTAAGTTGACCGTCTGGGGCTGCCCCGCAAGCAGGCACAAAACCTCTGACGTAACGCACAACTACCGAGGTTTCGTAACGCCAGGCCGGTGATGCTTGCCCAAGCGATTATCTGCAACAAACTTGTTACAGGTTGTTACGCACCACCATACAAGAGGCCACACTTCAATGAAGATCACCGTCCACGGCGGAAAGGACATGGCGCGGGCACTGGAGGCCTGGCCTGTCCCAGAGGCGTGCGACGAGCTAACCATTGACGCGCCACAGGCGAGACGTTTTACGAACTGCCTGCTCAACAGCCCGATCAACTGCCGTGTCACCGTGGTGCCCACGGAAAACGACGCCGTATCCTACGCGGGATTGTTCGCAGGCTGCCGATTACTGCAGCACCAACCTGTAGTTGATGTCAGCAAGTGCATCAACATGGCCGCATTCTTTAAGGAGTGCAGAGAAGCCAGGTTCAACCTGTACCAGTTTCGTCAGACTGCGAACGTCCGTGACATGCGTCAGTGCTTGATGGGCTGCGTCAATCTCGCCGGAAACGGCCTGCAGGAGTGGGATTTTTCCGGCCTGTCCTCATCGGACGCCATGCGGAACTTTGCCCACGGAACCACATTCCGTACCGAGTGCTACGACGGGCTCATAAAAAACCTGTTTCGGCAAGCCAAGGCCGGCACGCTTCCGACCCCGATGCATGCCGTCGACTTCGGCTCTGCCCGATACTCGCCGCTTGTCAGCGAAAAACGTCGATTCCTCATCGACTACGGCTGGGACATCAAAGACGGTGGCCGGGTTCAAATCGACCTTGGCGACACCGAGAAGAGGTACAGTAAGTCTGTTGACGATGCCATCAAAGCTCACGGCGACCAGTGGATATCTGCGATCGACTGCTCTCCAGTGGCAAAGAGCAGCCGCAACGGAACTCTCGTCACACCTCGTCACACTATCCACGTCAGCCACTACGCACCTCATATCGGGCACGTAATCCGTTTCTGGCGAGGAGAAACCGCCACGGTCACGGCAGTGGCCCGCCACCCATCGTCCGACCTCTGCATCGCAACGCTAGACAGAGACATGGACATCCGGCCGGCAAAACTCCTGCCGAGAAGCTGGCGAAACGAGCTGCCAAACTCCGACGGCCCGCCGACGCGGTATCCGGCCGGCTTGGCGCCTCCTCTGGTCCTTTTCTCCGACGGAAACTCAAGCCAGCCTCCAGGTCTAATGGATCTCAGCTTCGTTGCCGCCAGCACGTCGACTGGAGTCCCACAGTACTGCAGCGACGAGGCCAGGGCGATGTACCCTCCCAGCATCCAGGTTGGCGACAGCGGATCTAGTGTTTGCTTTTTGGACGGCGACCGTCTGGTGCTGGCATGGCCACTGCAGTCAGGTGGAGGCACGGGTCCGTGGCTGGCCAACCACCTAGATTGGATTGACGAAGCCAGCGAATACCGCCGTGAGGACAATGACCAGTAGGAGAAAAGCCATGTTCCTACTGCTGTTTTTGGTCGGCCTGTTTTCGTCTGAAGAGTCGGTCATCGTCTACACGGCTAAGGGCTGCCGGCCGTGTGCCGAGCTAAAACGTGACTACGAAAAAGACCCGGAGCTGTTTGGCGACCGTGAGGTTTTTTTCGTTGACGTTACTAGCGAGCCAGTGAAGGGTGTGCGCGTCGTTCCGACCTTTGTGCTTCTGGACGGATACGAGGAAAAAGATCGCCGCGTTGGCTACGGCGGCCCAGACTCCATACAGAGGTGGCTCAAGTAGTGGCGTACCTTACCTATTTTGACGTTGTCGAACACCTCATCGCCTCGTCTTTCGGCGGGCCGCAAGACGCCGAACAGCGTGACATCCGCACGGCAGTTCACCGCTGCTACGCCGAAATCGGCAACATCCGTGACTGGAGCTGGCAGCACGCCCACGGCCGCGTGGTGACCGTAGCTCCTGAGACTTTCACAGTTTCGTCGCTCGTTGGCTCCACTCTGACGCTTTCCGGCTTGTCTGGGCCGACGGCAACAATGAGCCACGTACGGATTGGCGACCGCGTTTCGGAGATCCAATCCATCTCAGGTACTACGGTCACTCTCAGCTCATCGGTGCTCCCGCCGGCTGGAACCGTAAGCAACGGCGACACAGCGACGTTCTATCAGACGCTTTACCCGCTGCCTGACGACTTCCGCAACCTGGACGAACCCTCCGACGAGTTCAACTGGTGGTCTGGCGCTTACGTGACGCCGGACGAAGCGATGAAGATGGAGCGAGTCAACTTCCAGACTGGCTCCCCGTTGCACTGGACAGTGATCAAATCTCCGACAGCCAACAACTACGTCCTGAAGCTGGTCGGCTACCCGACCGCAGTGGAGACAATCGACTTCACCTACAGGCGAGAGCTTCGGCCTCTCCGGTGGAGCGGCCATGAGACTGATGCGCGTGCCGGGACAATAGAAACCGTAGCCTCGTCTCCGGTCCCAGTCTCAGGGACATCGACCGCGTTTGCCGCGTCCATGGTCGGCGCCATCATTCGGATTGGCGACTCCTCGTCCGTGCCTGGGCCGATAACGTCGATTACTCCGTATGTGGACGAGAGGGAGATCCTTTCTCGCAGCTCCGCAACGTCGATAACGGTTAGCGGTTCGTACGCAGTCTATTCTGCTGTTAAGTATCTCGTCACCGATCCGATCGACCTTCCAAAGCACATGCACAACGTGATGCTTTCCGGTTCCGAGTACTGGCTCGCTCGCATCCGCAGCAACAACGTCGAAGAAAAGTATCAGCTGTACCAGCGTGATCTCCGACTAGCCATGGAGTCTGACCAGCTGGCGCCGCTGTCTGGCAGGAGCAAGCGAATCTGGAACGACGGTGGCTGGAGAAGCCCGCTGCTGGCTGACAACTTTGATTTCGGAAGCTGACGATGATCACCATTGAGAAGTGGGCCGGACTGGCCACCAATGCTAGCCCGTACTCGCTGCCGCCTGGAGCAGCGGTGACGCAGGTCAACCTGCAAATAATCAACCCAGGCCAGTTGGTCTGCCGGAAGGGTGCGACCACCGTCACGTTTGCGACCACCTCTGGAACGACAGTGCCTGTACTCAAGGCCATGCGTACGCCATACGGCGGCGTTGAAAAGGTGGTGTATCAGAATTCCTCCGGCCAAGTCTTCGTCGCTCAAGGTCCCTCGTAATGCTGTCATCTCGCACCACTGGCGGAATCGTCGCCATTAATCTGTCTACCGGGGGCGGCGGCTACACCACTGCCCCAACAGTTTCTTTCGCCGGTGGTGGCGGGAACGGCGCCACTGCCATCTGCCACATGGCAGGCACCCGCGTGGAGTCGGTTGTCGTCGTCAACCAAGGCACCGGGTACACGTCAGCTCCGACCGTGACGCTGAACGCTGCTGTTGGCTCCGGGGCAGCGGCCGAGGCCAAGGTGTACGCCGGCAACCTCCGTCCGCTGTCGTTCTTCCAAGGTCGTTTTGGCGACGTATACGGCGTCGACGGCATGGGAAGAGGCATCCGCTGGGACAACGCAGCCACCACGGCGGAGCCCATCGGCATTGTTAAGCCTGCGACAGCTCCGACAGTTTCCTCCGGTACGACTGCCGGGAAGTACGTCAAAGACATCACCATGGTTCGCCAAGGTGGTGGCTACGTCAGCGAGCCGACCGTCGTCATCTCTGGAGGTGCTCCGACCGAGAATGCAGTCGGGCGAGCCATCGTCCAAGGCGGCCGTGTTTCCGGCGTCCGGCTGACGAACCGTGGCAAAGGCTATCAATCAGTACCGACAATCACATTCGCTGGTGGAATTGGTGACCCTTCGGCTTTTAACGTCGGTCTTCTCGGCAAGGTTAGCGGTGTCACAGTTGTGAGCGCCGGGACCGGCTACACCACAAATCCAGAGTGCTCCGGCACACCTTCGATTTCCATCACCGGCTCGTCCACTGACGACTACATCACGGCAGACTCACACGGTTTGGCCGAAGACGATCCGTTCTACTTTACATCTGTCTCTGGGTTCCCGACGTTCACCACAGAAAGCAACTACTACGCCGTTGCCGTGAACGCAACGCAGTTCAAAGCGGCCACCGAACCATCCGGCACCCCGATCGACATTACAACGTCCATCACGGCAGGCAGGGTGGTCAACCCATCAACACATCTTTACATCGACTGCGCAAACCATGGGCTTGCGAGCGGACAGGCGGTGACCTTTACGACTCTGACCGGAGGCGCTGGTCTAGCAGAAGACACTAAGTACTACGCAGTCAGCGTTGCGACCGACAAGTTCAAAGTCTCTTCTTCCCCAGTAGGGACTCCTTTGGAATTCACGTCCAGCCTTTCAGGGAACATCCGCATCCCAGGCCCGCGTGTCTCATTTGCGACCTCTGGCGGCCTGACAGACTCGGGAATCAACAAGCCGCTCGGAAGCGTGATCATTAGTGACGGCGAGGTGCGGCGCGTCACCGTGCTGTACGGCGGGGCCGGCGCCACAACAAACTCAACTGCGTCCATCGTCGGCGGAGGTGGGGCTGGAGCCACAGTCGTCCCAAAGATGGAGTACCGTGTCGCCTCTATCACTGCTGCTACGAGCGGCGTTGGATACTATGCGGCTCCGATATTGACGATTCGCCCGGCGGCAACGGATCCAACAGGCAGCGGCGCCGCAGGGACTGTCTCCGTGGATAGCGACGGTCAGATCACCGGCGTTACCGTCACGGCAGGCGGGGCTTATGCCGAGACGCCAGATGCGTTTATCTTAGACACGTCAGCCGAGGCGACCGTGGAGCTTACTAGCTCTATGAAAGGAAAGTATACGTGTGCGATCCGGTACATTGACGACACAGCGAGGAGCCGAAGAGGACCTGTCGCATCATCAATCTCAGACACTACCGAGATTGATGTGCCAGAGGGTGCCGGCAGGCTGGACTGGTCGTTCACACACGCAGCGGTAGATGACCGCGTCTACGCAATGGAGCTGTGGAGGACAACCTCCGACCAGAAGACAGTCCTTTTCCGCGTGGCCACTATCCTTCGGACGGACCCTGAGTGGTCGTCTGGCTACGAGGACGTACTTTCCGACCCAGAGCTGATTGATACGGCGCGTGACGGCTATGGCCTGTTGCCGATCGTCCTGCCTTCGGGCCAGGTAAACGCTCGCCGGCAAGGCGTGCCTCCAGGCAATTTTGCCGTCGGAGTCGTCTACCAAGACCGCGCTTGGTTTGCTGTCGACACTACTGGCGAACGCCCAAACTCGCTGCTGTTTTCCGAGATTGACGAGCCGGAATCTGTGCCGCCATTTAACGAGCTGGTCGTCCAGCAGAACGCCGGCACGCCAGACAAAATCAAAGCCCTGGTGCCGCTTTCGTCTGCGATGCTGGTTGTCCAAGACGCTCACCTATACAAACTCAGCTACGTTGCCCAGCCGGTTATCGACGCATCTATCCAGCTCGTCGGCTACCGTGGCGTTCTAAACGACCGTTGCTGGACGGTAATAGGCGGAGTCGCTTTCCTTGTCGACTCATTTGGCATGTACGCCTTCGATGGCAGCCAGGAGCAGCCAGTGTCTGTCGTCGTCGATGACTACTGGAGAGACGGCGTCATTGATATGTCAAAGTCGGAACAGTTCCATGTTGCTGGCGATTTCTCAACAAAGACCGTCCGCTTTTATTACTGCAAGGCCGGGGACTCTGCACCAGTCCGAGCACTGTGCTATTGCGTGGCCACTGAGGCGTGGTGGGAAGAGGAATACCCAGAGGCAGTGACGGC
>Ga0102963_1001391_pt1 | contig 10641 bp, 3 predicted proteins | sample SalPon2_C_H2O_MG_2_FD_84522 | JGI IMG/M metagenome (GOLD analysis project Ga0102963, IMG submission 84522) | Salt pond water microbial communities from South San Francisco under conditions of wetland restoration - Salt Pond MetaG SF2_C_H2O_MG | ecosystem: Environmental > Aquatic > Non-marine... | reverse complement strand
TTATTAACTTAATTTCATAAGTGTTATCGAGATCAATATCATAAGGAAGTTCAAAATTGAAAGAACCCTTCGGGGTAATAGACCCGGTAGCAGGGTCTATATCGAAAAGTTTATAATCAGGCCCAGTCAAGGACCACGTCCAATCTTCGAAATTGTCTTTATTTTTTATTGTGGGTAATGGAAGCTTTTCTAAACTCTGTTCATTTTCTCGTATCGCGACGTAACGCGGGTAGGTTGAAATAGAGTTATTTTCAGAATGAATTATTATTTCGTTACTGCTTGGATTCTGAACTTGACCTTCATTCTCTACATCCTTAACCGCAACAGTAAAGTCTATAGAAGAGAGTTTACTGAAAATTCGAGGCTCACTATCACCGTAAAATCCGTTAGCAGGGCTTACGAGATCATTTGCTAGCATCTGTATGTAATTTGAATCAGCAAACCGGCTTATAATTTCGTTATCAAAAAATGCAATTAAAGAACTCGATTGAGGGTAACTTGTCTGTTTTGAACCAATTTTTACATCGTTAAAAAATTGATCAAAAGAAAGGCTTTCGATCCCATTCTCAGAACGATAAGAATTCAGGTTTTCGATGTTGTCAACATCATAAAAAACTTGGCCTTCCGGAGTACTAAGGAGGCTTTCATTTTGATCATTGAACGCGATCCTGAATATCGAGTCTTGACCGAGTTGATTTTCTATCCAAGTTATTGTTTTGATGAGGTTATCAGATTCAAACAAAGACGAAATTTCTGCTTCAGATATTTCAGCATTTATGGTCGGTTTATTAAGTATTTCTTCGTAAGCAATAGCAAATAAGCCCGAATCAGATCGTAGACTGTCGTTTAAATTGAGCAAATCTACAAACGATTCTTTGTTTTCAATTAATCGAGCGACTTCTTGCCAGAAGAACTGTGCATTCTGCTGTGGCGTGTTCTCAGTATTCCGCGAAATAACCATTACATTGAAGAGAAGGGCTATTATTTCTTTCGCTTCAATTGAAATGTCCAGCAATTCTAGATTTTCGAAAACCTCTGATGCTGAAATCGCTTCTATAGCAGATATCTTTAGCTCATAATTATTATCTAGATCCATATCTATAGGGTTTTCAAAATCGAATGGACCGAGCTGGGTGAGGATATTATTGTCCAGAGAAAAGCTATTCTTATCATTTCCAGACAAGCTCCAAATGACGCTCGCCAGGTTATCCTGATACTTAAACTCTGGAATCGTAATTATATCTCCTTCATTTACGGCGAAATACTCTGGATAGGTTTCAAGATTCTCCCCGCTATCACCTGTAACGATTTCAGCGACATAATCGACAACACGTATTACAGATTTTTGCATTGCACCGGAACCAGTGCTGTCACTAACAACAACTGTAAATTCGTAATCGTTCTCTTTATCTGAATCTATTGGCTTTTCAAAGTCTTGTGCATTAAAGGTTATTGTCGCTTTTTTACCATCGTCACTTGGTTCAAGTAATATAACTTCTCCATCAAATGAGTCAGCGCCAAGAATACTCCAGCTCACGTCTCCTTCTGTCCCTTCAACACTCGCTTCATAGATTAGTCGAGACCCTTCGCGAACGATTTGATCAGATATGCCCGATAAAACAATCGAGTCTTTCTGCGTATTACCGTCGGTTTGTCCGCTATTCCCAGTCTCAATTACGGTGTTAGATCCTTCGACGGTTGTAGCAGAGCCTTCGATATTTATATCCGGAGTATCGACATTAACAGTTATATCGCCGCCAGAGTTTTCGGCTGTCGGCTCAAATTCATTTTCATTATCAAGAACATTGACTTTGATTTCTTTTGAAGCAGTGTTTCCATCGTCATCTAGGGCAACGAGTCGAATTTTGTATTCATTATCTCGATTTTTATCAGCAGGATTTTCAAAATCTTGTCCACTAAAGGAAAGCGTTAGAGTTCGGTCATCTATAAAAAATCTAGACGCATCATCACCCTCAATAAAATATTGTACTTCACCGATAGCATTCGCAATTCTTGGCAAATTCCAATAGGTATCGTTTCCCTCAACGACTGTAACGTCGTATAGCGATTCAATTGAAATAGCTGATTCTTCAATCGTATTGGTTAGATTGATCGATAGTGGTTTTCTCGCAGAAACGCCTTTTTCATCAGTGGCGACGAGAATAATTTGGTAGGTGTTGTCTCCATCGAAATCTAATGGACTCTCAAAATTCAAAGCCGTTCTTTGGGTTATCTTTCCGTTTAGAGAGTCGACCAGAAAATAGGCACTATCCGCTCCCTCTAAGCTCCAGGTAACCTCGCCCGTAAGATTTTCCGCTATAGGAGTATTAGACTGATAAAGTGATAGCTCATCTACTCTTCTATTAGATACACCAGTAATTTTTGGCGAATCGCTTTGTATGTCGTTATCACCTGTAGATGGGTTTGTCTGTGTGTCACCGGCAACACTGACATTAATATTACTTTCTCCGTCGCCGGAGCTGACCAATAAGGCTCCTGCCGACCCAATACCCAGCCAAAACCAAGGGATTAGCGCGAAGCCCCCACTGTCCTCGTTTTCGTCCTCTTCCTCAAGATCTATAAACTGGAGTAAGTGTTCGCTCGAAAATGAGGCGTATGCACGCTTCAAATCTGCTTTATTATCAGGAAAAAAGCCGATGAATTCGATGGAATTACCGTTAGGTAAAGTGACGACGAGCGAGTTGCCTAGTCGAGTACCAAGAATAAGATCAATTGGCTCTAGATTAGATGGATCGATAAGCGTATAGACTGCGCCCTTGACCACTAAAATCTCAGAATTCGCACCAACTTCGACGAATTTTGACTCAGATCCAAGCTCTGAGCGAAGTATGTAATTCGTTTCCATTTATTTCACCAACTATTACCTGATGGAGTTATCGCGTCTTATCTTAAATCGCTGATATTGATATAAAAGCACCAGCGTTTTTTGACCCTAAGAGACTCGCAATTGAGACCTCAATCGGTAATCCAAACTTGCTCAATTTCAAAGATAAGCCAGCGCTTGTATAGCTATCACCCCCATGATCAGAGCTGCCGTAGATATAATTCTGATCAATAAAAGCTGTGATTTCAGCGCCGGTATCACGAAAATCAAAAAGTTTATTTTCTAATTTAAAAGCAAAATGTTGATGAATATCCGCAGATTCATTATAGCTGTCCCGTTCGAATGAACTTAAGCTATAGTCAGCAACACCCCTATTTCGATAAATTCCAGTATTTGTGAGTCCAAATCTTTCTGGGACTGGCTTATCCTCGAGATAAGATCGAACCTTATAAGCAGCGTTTACAGCAAGATTCTTAAAAATCTTACTTTCAAAAGTAGAAGAAAGCTCAACACCAGCGGTTATAACGTCGCTGTAATACGAGTCGACGCTCGAACTGCTTGAAAGAGACACCGAATAGTCTGTATTGATTGAATTCAGTAATAAGTTTGAATAACCGGTGAGCATAAAGCTGGTATTCACGTACTCTGCAGCGTATTGCTTTTGAGACTCTGCGCTATATCGAACCTCGGAAGTTCCAATTTCTGAATAGCTTAGCCCAAACGTCATGAAGCTATCTTGCACACTGAATGGAACTCTATATTTAATTGAGTATTCGTCATAATCATCAGAAAAAGCGACGAAATCTGTTTTTTCATTTAAAAAAGTCAGCTCTAATCGATCGTAAAGTGAAAACACATTATTATCTGTATAATTAAGTGATGATTTTGATAGAGCGCTACCTGGGTTGTATGATGCACTTAATGTATCTGCAACAGAGAATAGATTTGTAAAATTCAAACTAGTACCGATTTGAAAATGATTTACTTGATCATAAGACGCTGAGAATTCTGTAAAAATTGGCGATGATTGGCCAACATCAATAACTATATTTTTTCGATTCAAGTTGTTGTCTTGATCCACTAAATCAATTCTGTAGTCTCTTATATTTTCGGATCTCATCACCTCATCTATCATGTTAAGAGAGTCCTTATTAACTACTACGCCAGGAGATAAACCCGCTATTCTCTCCCAGTAGTTACTATTAACTTTGAACTTTTCGTCCGAGAACTTGATCTCTTGTAGCGTAGATGAATTGAAATCGGCACTTACTTTTATGTTGATAGACTTCGATTCAACATCCTCTAACCTATCAATGGAGATTATCTGAAAGTCGAAGTAACCCTGGTTGATTGCCCATTCATTTGATATTTGCCGGATCCTAGGTTCATCTATAATTCGTAAGTCATCGATATTCTCTAGAGAAATAGAGGCAACATCTTCAGCATAATCCTCTTTCTCTCTTGAAATAATTATCGTGTTAATCGCGTATTCATCGCTCGTTTCATTGGCTTGGCTGTCAATTGCATCGAGATTATCTATTTCTTCGACATCAGTTACTGGCTGGCTATTTTTGTAGCCATTTATTGATTCGCCTTTCATATCCCCGACAATCAGCGAAGGTCTATCATCCACCCTTTTCTCTTGCGAATTCGATCCGATATCGGTCAGCTGTTTGCCTTCATTATCTAATGCATAAACGTTGTCCCGAGAAATCACTTCTGCAGGCTTTTGATAGAATAAACTTAATTCTTCATCATCTATGTTTAAATCAGTTGTTTTTCTAACAATACTTTTTGACTCATCAAAGACAGGAACAAAATGTCTTTTGTTAAGTTCGAGAACAAACGGGAATATTAATTTTTCGTCATCACCGAGTTCATTTTTTTGTACGGCAATTTGATTATCTTCAATTAAAATATCGATAATTCTATCGAAACTTTCAGAATCTAAAATATAGTTATTCTTGTAATACGCAAACGTCTCTTCGTCAGCAATATATGCGAGAAAAAGATCTTCATCATTTGCAACTGAGTGATTGGGAAAAAAGCAAGTTCCAGCCGCAAGAATACTTATTAATTTTTTTCTGAAAGTAATCATATTGCTTCTCTAAACTAGATCTCGTGATCGTAGTTAAACGAATCAATGAAATTTGCCCATTCATTAGCCAAAAGTACCTGGTTCTCAAGTATCATTTCGCTATCTTCTGGAGCGTATTTTTGATGCATAGGATCCTTGCTTAATGCTAATAACGCCTCTGAAAATGAATCGCTTATATCTTGAGTTGCGTCATCAATCCAATGCGAATCGGCCTCTTCGATTTCGGTGTCTATAACTAATTCATCTTCCAATCTAAGATCGACGCCCGTTGAAGGATTGAATTCTCCAAGCCAGTTTTCAGAAAATTCCATATTTGTTTGTTTCAATATATTTGAAAAAGCTGGATTGTCAGAGGCCAATGTTATTACCTCGATAACTTCCTTCCATTCGCTAGCTGTGAATTCAAAATCTGAATCCCCCTGAGAACTCATATGCTGCTTTATTTCAACATAAAAATTATGGATCTCGTCTAAACTCGTCGCTTTTGACTCACTTAACATCACTTCAGATAGTCTATCTAAGTTGCGAGCATCTATTTCGTTGTATTCGCTATAGCCCAATGTCAGCAATAAATCCTGCGTTATAATTTGTGTCGTCGATGAAAACCTGATCTCTTTTAGATTTGAGGTATCTATCGAATCGGGATTGCTCATCACAATATCTAAGGAATAAGTGTCGGAGTGCAATTGGCTCGGATTTACTGAATACTGAGGCTTTCCTTCTTTCTGTGTTTTCGTTACGTCATAAGTGCCGACTATTTCTCCATCCTCGTTCTTAGCCACTGCCTGTAAAATAGGTGCGATTTCGTTGTCTATCTCGCTCGAGATAATTTCGAAATAGTCAAAACTAAGATCTTCTTTTCCGAGGGTAATCAGGCAATTTTCCTCTACCACATTTAAAACATTTAGAGAATCTATAAGCATTTTAAATGAGTCAGACATTGAGTCTTTATCGCCAACAAGTTCTGCCAGTTTTCGCGAGTTTTCAAATCGATTGCTTAGAGACCTACTCTCTGTGATATACCGAGTAGATTCAGCAAGCGAATCGATGAGTAGTTTTGCTTCTGAAATGCTACTGCTTTCAGTAAGTACAAATTCATCAATTTCTTCGATTGTTAGCTCTTTGGCATTTATTTTCTCGACTAGTTTTTTGCTAATGACATTAGCAGCGTAGTCGTCCTCGATTTTCATGCCTATATTTTCAAAATCTTTTGCTGAGATTTGATTCTCTGTAGTTGATTCATTTCCCTCTATCATCGATTTTAATTTCACAATACTGTTCAATCGATCTGTTTCATTTTTTACATAGAGGCTGTTTTTGTCGAGGCCAGATAAGAATTCTATACGATCAATCGTGGCACTAATTGGACTTGTCAGTAGTTCGAGGCTGTTTTCTCTTGTGATTGAATCGGCCAAGAATTCGAGCCTGTCTTCGATATCTTGTTTTGAAAACGCCTCTAACTCAGAAATTATTCGGTTATAGGCTTCATCTGTGAAATTAAAGCCTGAGATTAGTTCCAGGTCATTTTTCTCAAGTTCGCCGATTCTATCGGAGAAACTCGATGCGAGATTGGAGCCATTCTCAGAATAAAGTTTATTTGTTAGCTTTAATTTTGAACTAAAAATGTCTGAGTTTGAGTTTTCACCAAATTGCTGATGATAAGCCTCATTAATTCTGTTGTAGCCTTCTGCATAGGAATTGAGGGCGTGAAAATCTTCCCACGAACTCGCATTTACTGATTTTACTAGAGATATAGTTTCGTAGGCGTCTAAAGCTTTTAGGTTATTGAGCCCTAACAAATTCACCTCACCTAACTGCGGTAGGGATGTGGTTACGAATATAATGTCCTCTGATTGAAGATCGATTTCGGTCGCATCTTCAGGCGTAGGTAAAGTAATCCGATAGCCAAAGGCTGGCTCTAGTTCAGTGGGTAAAACAAGACTGCTACCCTCTAAGTCTGATTCACTAAATTCAAGAACGCGTGTCCAGTTTCCGACACTGTCTTTTATTTCGAGTGCAATATTTCCGTTCTCAAAAGCTGACTCTGCGAGTGATTGGTTAATTACTATTTTTGTTAACTCGTTTTTGTTTGTATCAAATTCCACCTGACTTTTGGGGTACATGTCACCCTGTTTGATCGCTACGTCTTTTACAAATGATACGAGTTTTGAATAAGCAGGATCGTCAAGAGTTTGGTTTCCATCATCCTCACGTGAAGCAAGAGCGCGCTGGATATCGTTGATCTTCATACCGAGCGGAGTAACTAGTGTGCCTGTATGCTCGACACTCCTAGACTCCTCTTCGATTAATTCTTTGAACTGATTGAAATCAGAAATAGCCGCATCAATGGCACCCGGAATATCTATCGTACCTTCCTCTAACTGCAGGTAGCTGACGATATGATCCGCGAGCGCAAGCGTGCTCTCGTCTACCCCTTGAATACCAAGTTGAAGGTAGTCTTCGACCGTGCGTGTGTCATCGATTACATCGGATAAAGCTTTAGTCGCAGTACTTACTATCCTATGCGCGGACATATAAGACGCAATTTTCTCTTCATACTCTTCGCCACCCGCGAAATCTTCCGACTCCGCTTCCGTCGCTAGATTGATTAATTCTGCCTCAAGCTCTGCAGGTGTGAGTTGAAGTAACGTGTGTCTCGTTTCGTTAGCGTACATATGAAACCCTCTGTGGTTTTCATGCCGAGTTCCCGGCTATTTATGTCATCTTTATTGCTAAATATGTCTTTAATGCAATTTGTGTCAAAAAATTCTACTCGGTTTTGTCTATATTGTCACTATTTTCACAAAAAAAAGCACCTTCTTCAAGAGATAGTGCTAATTTTGTCAAATTATTTTGACGAATTCCGAACCGTAGACTGTAACTACCTGAATATAATACAGTTAATCTTCAAGTTTTCGGTATAAAGTCCGCAGAGTAATGCCTGCAATTTTTGCCGCAGCCCTCTTATCTCCACCTGCTTTTTTAATGAGCTGTAGTAGATAATCTTTTTCCTGCTGCTTTAGCGTTCTAAAATTAGAGCCCTCAATCTTGTTTTCTGACCCCATTTTCGTGCTGCTGCTATGAGCTAACGGACCTACTTCACTGTCTATACTTAGACTGTCGGTTATATCTAACCTGTTGTTTTTGCTAAGATCATTATCATCTTCAGTAAATTCGCTCATTGGCACTACACGATCAATCTTGCTGCTCATAGACCTCTGATGGGTATCATCATCGTTTCCTTGAGAGACTCCAGTCCATCTCCCCGTCTTTTTACCCAGAGCAAGCGCAGGGCCAGAGGCTGCATGCTTAGGCAGCGCATCAAATTCCTGGTTAATCTGCATATGATCGACTAAGGTCCGTTGATGCGCGTCATTTGCGTATCTAGTATTGATTACTCCCGACGCCGAAATTGCTTTTTCTATCGACTCAAGCCCAACACCGATCGTTGAGCCCGACTTTACGCCCTTTGAAAACTCGTAACTCAGGCTTCTAAATAAAATATTTCTCAGTTCAGGCAAATTTCCGGTAAAGCTGTGTTGAGACAGGGCAGCGAGCCCCTCATCGCTTAACTCGACGTCTGTATTGCCTGCTATTTCTCTTAACATTGAACTCGCAAGCCTTGGCAGATCTTCTAATCTGTCATCAAGCGAGGGCATTTGGATAACGGTAGAGCTTATTAGGTGGAACAAATCAGTCCTAAAGCCACCATCTTCGACTACCGCAGACAAATTAACACTTGTAGAAGCAAGAAGACGCACGTTAAATCTTATGGCGTCATTGCTCCCGAGCGGCGAGTAAAATCCCGTGTCTAAACAACGCATTAACAGGCCTTGTGACTTGAGGGATAATTCAGCAATCTCGTGTATGTAGAGACTCCCCTCCTCCGCAAGAAACAATGCGCCCTTTCTGTTTAGCTCATACTGACCTGACTGCGAGCCACAGAGATCTAGTTCAAATCTCTCGTCGCTTGTTCCAATACAATTCACTGTTACCAGCCTGCCATTGGCGCGGGAGCTCGCCGAGTGAAGAGCGCTTGCTGCTTGGCGCTTGCCCGTGCCAGTCTCGCCCGTAATAAGGACGGCTGACTCCATTCTGCTCGCCGCAGAGATCGCCCGCACTAAGTCGCCGAATGCTTTACTGACTGCCATATCTTTTTCTCCCCGCACAATCTACGGTTTGCTGGATAGTCTTATACCGTGATTAGATCGCGGCTACGTCATATATGTCAAGAATTAGTGACATTTATATCCAATTTTGTTTGGCTCTACCCTATTTTAGACAATATTTACTCGAAGCAAGGGTGTTATCCCGTCGCGGGATGACAATAAAGAGGTCTGCGCCCATTTTGCCAATCGTGGTTTGATACTATTATCGCCCCATCCGAAATGGCGTCGACCTCCTTGTCAACTGCGCTTTGTAACGGTAATCCCGTTGCTCGGATTTGGGTGTCATCCGATCAGAGCAGCGGGAGTAGCGTTTTAAACCAATTGGCCTACTTGCGCCGTTACCACTGATAATCCCAGGTCACATCCTGACCATCTTGGACATAGACGCCCTGATGTTTCACTTTCAACTCAAGTATCACTGCATTATCCGTCGTATTAACTGAACTAGACGAAGTACCAGCAGAGGCTACATCTTTCTCATCTAGATTCAAATTAGTAGTCGTGATTATTCCAGTGGTTTTATCAGAGGCGGTTATCTCTTTGGAGAAGGCCAATTGTCCATCGACATAGAGCTCAACTATGTCGTTCTCAGCGACATCATTGAGATCGAATGTCAGATCGACAGCATTGTTACCGCTCGAGACGACACTAGATGCTGTGTCTGTGTGAGTTGTAGAGCCATCGTCGATGCTGCCAAATTCAACGTCAAAATCGTACGATGAGGATGTGACATCTGTAATGCTATTCGATGCAATATCCCCGCTAGCGCCTACCGTGATAGACCCAGCCGCTACAGGTGAGAAATTACCTGCCCTATCAACTTGGTACAGATTGTAGGTGCCATCCATCAGATCGGATGCATCAATCGTGCCTGTCGTCCCGCCGTTTGCAATCGTACCACGCGCCCACTCATGTGTGTCTTGGGCCAAGAGGCTTTGTAATGCCGCCGTATCATCAGTGCCGATCTTGTCGATAACGTCGTATTTAATCGACCCCGCAATGGTACCACCATCATCACGGATCAAGTAAACGTCAGCATCCGCTTCACCCGTTACGGTAACAACCGTACCGCTTTCGGCATAGGTTGGCGCTGACGGGTCTGTCGTATCGACGATGATCGTCTCCGACCACTCTGAAGAAGGCTCGCCCTTGACGCGGATCTTCAATTTGGTTCCGTCGGTAAGTGGGGAAGCGAAAGCAATCCTTAGATAGGGATAATTTGCAGCCCAGTACGCGGCGTTTGACATACCACTAGTTGTCCAAGAAGCGCCGTCATTAAGGGAATACTCAAGCTGCTTGTAGAGGCCGTGCGGCGGGTTGTTTATCGTCACTACAGCATATGTGATTCCACTACTTGTGATCGCGTCACTATCAACAGCCAAAACCTCAGCCGACGTAATTGTAACGCCCGCCGTGACAGCCGTCGCCTCTCCATTGACAGTTCCATTTCCATTGGAAGTCAGCGTGTCAGTGCCATCCGTAAAGCTAAATGCACCCGCAGCGTTAGAGCTGCTGTCCTCGACCTTAGG
>Ga0102963_1001390_pt1 | contig 10643 bp, 16 predicted proteins | sample SalPon2_C_H2O_MG_2_FD_84522 | JGI IMG/M metagenome (GOLD analysis project Ga0102963, IMG submission 84522) | Salt pond water microbial communities from South San Francisco under conditions of wetland restoration - Salt Pond MetaG SF2_C_H2O_MG | ecosystem: Environmental > Aquatic > Non-marine... | reverse complement strand
GATTATCTATTCGCCATCCACATACCACCGTGTAAAAATATTCCGACACCGGCCGCGACTAAACTTGCGATTGCAAAATTTTTACGATCCTCGGGTTTTCCTATTTTCATCTTTCCTGTAGAATCTTTACATTCCTTTGTTATACCCAATGTCATACCTCCCATAACCACACCGACCAGGGATAACATAGCGGATGATAAATGTACACTAGATTTAGCCCTCATTACAAACGTACATAAAAATCCAATCGTAATTGCAACGGCTAAGAAAATTGGGCCAAAACCCTTATCCATGAAATCTTTATAAGCTTTCTTGTTTTTAGCGGCATCACAATTCCTGTAAACATCTATAAATAAAGATGACGATGCTATTACAAAAACAGATGTAACTAACGCGAGAGCTTTGTCTGGTAATCCTGAACTCATTGTTTATTTTGTGTAAATATTTTAATATTTCCCTGATATAATGAAATACATTGCTCATGTAGGAATTGGTAATTTTCATAGATCCCATCAGGAGACGTATCTCACGGAGCTTGGAGAAGATTGGAGATATATAGGTATAGGTATGTTATACGGGGATGTCCCTATAAGGGATTCCCTAAAAGATAATTCGTGGCGTTACGATGTAACGAGCTGGGACGAAAATGGTGTATCCACAACTATGACTATCAATACACTTAGTGACTATATTTTAGCTAATGAGGATGTTACACATACTCTCAATATCCTAGCACGCCCTGATGTACATATAGTGTCATTAACAATCACAGAAAATGGGTACAGTGAGTCATTGACTATTGACGATGTATCCCTTATATATTCATGCCTTATGGAGGGTATACCCGCGAAAGTGAAATCTGTGAGTACATTTGGACTTTTATTATCTGGGTTGGCCCTGAGATATTATCGAAAAATGAGACCATATACCATAATGTCTTGTGATAATATGTTAAATAATGGAAAAATAGTGAAAGAAAAATGTAAATTATCCGACAACGTTTTTCAAAGGTGGATCGATACAGAATGTCGATTTCCAAGTACTGTCGTAGACAGAATAACACCCCAAAACTCTCACCCTAGGGATGTAATATGTGAATCTTATAAATCTTGGGTGATAGAAGATTCTTTTGTAGATGGGATTCGTCCTTCTTGGGAAAAGGTTGGAGTTATTATCACCGACGATGTAACTAGTTATGAATTAAGAAAATTATGTATTTTGAACGGTACACATTCATACATCGGTTACTTGGGAAGTTTGAAGGGATATCATTACATTCATGAAACCTTGTGGGATCCTGAAATATACAAAAAAGTTCAGGGTTTTATGAATGAAATTATACCTAGGGTACAAGAAATAATTTCCCAAGATTGTTGGGATTATGGAAAAATAATATTAAAAAGATTTCAAAATAAAAAAATATTCGATACAGTCGAGAGAATAATGCAGGATTCTATGTATAAAATTGAACAGCAGATAATACCTATTTATAAATCAAACATGCCGATTACGACTGAATGGTTAATTAATACAGGGTTAATACTTCCGAAACCGCCGGGTGTCTGATGATATCATCTTCGGTCATAGTAACATAGTCTATATATTCAAGTTCCGTATCTTTTACGCGATTAACTATGTCCACTAGACCATTTTCCAAACCCAAATCACTCTGTTCCATGTCACCTGTGATGATTAACTTAGAACCATCCCCCAAACGCGTGAGTAACATCTTCATCTGATTGGGTGTACTGTTTTGCATCTCGTCTGCTATGATGAACGAATTGTTGAACGTCCTACCTCTCATGAAACCAAGAGGTTCTATAGACACGTGTCGGTCTAATTGGCTCCTGGTGAGGTATGTCTCCACTATGTCGACCATCGGCCTGATCCATGGTTCCATTTTTCTTTCCAATTCACCGGGTAAGTAACCCATGTCTTCGTCTGCGGCTACGATGGGTCGTGTGAGAATAATCTTATTATAATCACGATCCAATAGACATTCCGACGCATGTTGACAAGCTAACATAGTTTTACCAGAGCCTGCCGGGCCAGTGGCAATCACAATAGGTTTTTGTGATCTAATACGTTTAACATATGCACACTGACCCGGAGTTTGTGGGACGTTCATCGCCATATAATAAGTTAAGGTTTTAATCTTAGAATAATATATGGAGTATTACTTCGTGGAACTAGAAGGTACACAAAGGCTGGCTACTATACTGGACCCTAATAAAAAACCCAGAACCCTGTGTTTTAAAAATAGAGCACAAGCCAATAAGTACCGTGTATATGCATGTAAACATAAAAGTGTATATGGCCATTGGCCTTCTGTAGATTTATCGTCTCCCATATTCAAGGTAAAGGAGGTGCCCTTGGAAATAAGAGAAAATTATAATGATTTATTAGAAAATCTTGTTGTCAGAAAACAAGATGATCATTTTTTAGAGTGGGCGTCTGTTGTAAATGATTTATCATTTTTTTATTGTCATTATTTTGATAATGAAGAATTAAAATCCGTTCGTATGCAAGGACAAGAATATGATGGATTTGCGGATGAAGTAGTGTACAGGGAGAATCTAGATTACAGTTTAAAGAATATATAAGTGTATTATACAAATGTTGTCAGCATTCGATCCAAAAAATGAATCCCATGTCATGTGGCTAAAGGCTGTTGATGACGCCATGCACGATTCTGTGAACATGGAAAAGGTTAATTTACAAAAAGTGGTGAACAGTAATCCCATGAAGGTCAAGGTGAGTGACATGATGGAATGGGCTTTTATACATTTTCAACTTGCCCTAAAGTATACACAGGCTGTACTAAAGTGTGAAGCATTCGTTCCCTCAAAGAAATAAACTCCTGTAATTCGAAAGGTTTATGTTCCGAGTTTTCATCCATTTTCAATAAGAGTATTTTACCTTTAACAGTTTCGTTGTGAAATGGATACGGTAGAGTGTTCTGGTTGGGTACTACCCCATTTTCACTTTTCATGATTACTACGTCATAGTCAGGCCATTGGCCTATAAAGGTAGCCTTACCTAATATTTTAAAGATTTCATATTTCCTAGGGTGAATGTCAATATCTATCTGTTGTACATTATTCAATTCCTCGTGTATTATTACAGAAGCAGTCATTTGTAATTTGAAAATAAAAAAGTTGTATTATTGTAATAAAATGTTCTTTTCGCTTATACTGGCTTTAATTATAGTTTTACTGTTGGATCGTAGGTTTGAATTGTATGTGATACCTAGGAATATTCTCGATATCCCATGGAAAGAAACACGAAACGAACCTAAGAGAGCCGCTGGATATTTCAATACATGTTCTCCTGAGTCTCTCAATAGTTGTGAGCGCCCAAAAATCCCATTATTAAGTAGGTACTAATGAACTCTCTCCGACAATACACCGTAAAGCAGTTCTCTACCATATTTAATGTTCCCGAAACACACACAATCTGTTTGAATCTCGAAAAATCTATTCATAATTGGACTTATCGTAAGACCCTCGATGCTAACCAAGAGGCTGCTTATGACAACCCTAAGCATGCAAGTCGTTATAAACATAAGTTTCTCGAGATTCAAAGAGCTTTGAAAAATAATGATGAATTGAAACAAGAAATCTTAGATGGTAAATTGAAGACCCCTCAAGTAGTCAACTTGGCACCCCAACACTTATGGCCCAATGGCTTATACGATGAAGCACTCAAGAAAAATTTAAAAAAGAGTATGGAGAAGGAATACGATCTTGTCAGGGATGAGAATTATGTTGGTATTTTCCAATGTAAAAAGTGTCGTAAAAACAAGACTACGTACTATGAAATGCAAACGAGAAGTGCCGATGAGCCTATGACTGTGTTTGTAACTTGTCACATGTGCAAGTCTACCTGGAAGATGTAACTTTTATACTATACATACTATCTGTTAAATCCCAATCTTGATCACCCACGGATAATATAAAATTATATTTAGACTGCCGTTTATATAGACTCTTACCTTCTGGGTCTGCAAATACTAATGTATCATATTTTACACCAATATTACCAAGTTGCCATTTTGTAAATCCCAAAACTCCTGGGAGATTAGGTCGTGCTGTGATAATGACTATTTTATAACCTAGCTTTTTAGCTTTTAAATATAAATTATATACATCTGGTATAACCCTACCTGTCCTCGTGGATATCAAAGTATCATCAATGTCAAACATTACCGCGTCCATCGAACCAACTTTTCTACCCTTGAGCATTTTGTTCATATATTTTAAGAAATGATTTTAATTATGTTTAGATGATAAATCAAATTGTAGATGTAGAATTGTCCGACCAAGGATATTTTATCGCGCGTATTGTTGATCAAGATGCTATAAATTACACTGTTTCGTTATTGGAGCCCGTTACGCCAGATGAATCTGCGTGGTCTTTTGGTGAAGATGTTATTATAAAAAAAGAACAGGTCTCAGCCTTTTATGATACATGTGATATAGAAGACACCGGACTCTATATCAAGATTGATGGAAATCTATATGCTCCACAATGCGAATCAGACCCCGACTTCGATTATTCTGATACATCGGATTCAGAATCTGATATTAGTCTGGACCCAGAAGATTAAAATGTTAATGTATAATAAATGAACCGTCTTTTGCTTATTCTCTCCGTTTTAATCGTTGTTTATATAATGAAGTGTCGTCTCGACTCTCCTCGATCTCCTAAGAAGGAAGGTTACTGCTGTGGTAAACTTGCTTAAAGTGAAATGTATATAATTGTATATGGCTCCCTACGACCCCCCTCACGATGTTCACTACAGCCAGTTCGATGTATCTGGATATGACGAACAGGATGTGTGGCGCTTTTGTGGTCAACAGGGTGGAAGATTCTATTGGCTTACCAGAAGATTAAACCTAAAATACATCTGGTATGACAAAAATCGTAAGGTTATTGAGCTTTGGGGACCATATTGGGCTCTTCAGAACTTTCAAGCACATCATATTATCGAGTGCGAATTGAACCTAAGTGTAGAAAAGAATAATAACTTATTAACCAAAGACAAGGACGATGCTTCAGAAGGGAACATTTCTCTACAACCTCATCCACCCTCCCCCTCCAGAAGTGAGGTTGAAGCCTGTTAATGCTCATTATGACAAAGATGAGTATATCCGCATGCTTCGTAAGAATGCGGAATATTGGGATATTCCATTCAAGGAACCACATGTGGTTGAGATTCCCAAAAAACCAGTGAACAACCCAGAAGATAATTGTCCAGTGAAATATCTTGATCATATACCAGTCAATTTATCTGTTTTGAAAAATGGAAAAATTAAAATAAAAATATTTCCACATGTTGCACAATTAAATGAAAAATATTTCTCAAACAACAAACAAGCTCCGTTGAAAGCATTAGTTTCAGCTTTCAAGACTGTTGGTGCTAGTGATACATATATCGAAAAAATGACAAAAACATATAACAATAAAAAAATCTTGAATAAAAAGTTTGAAAAATTAATAGCTCTCATTTTTGATAAGAAGGCTCCAGCTGCTACAGCCATCAAGAAAAAGCCACAAAAAACCAAGGATCCCGAAGAAGAATCCGAAGATGAAGATGAAGAGGAGGAGGAAGTGGTAGAGGATGAGGGTATCGATATTGACGAGTTTCAAGATGAACCCGAGGAGGTCGTGGAAGATATGGACATGGATGACTTTTAGGTACCTAAGTGTTTTTAGAAATTATATTTTGTAATTAAAAATGAATATATTTTTTTTATCAATGTCCCCATCTGAGATTGCCAACATGTATTGTGACCAACATGTTGTCAAGATCATTTTAGAAATATGTCAAATGCTTTACACTTCATGGCATTTTTCAGACGAATTGCATATAGTAGCAACGCACGCACCCTTTAATAAGAGTGGAAAGTCTCGTGGATATAGACCAGCTCATAAGGGTCATCCCATGACTATGTGGGTAGCATCTTCACCCAATAACTACATGTTTGCATCTGAAATAGCTCTTGCACTTGCAAAGGAATACACGGCTCGCTATGGTAAAAAACATTCGTGTGAAGAGCATGCAGCGTGGCTGAATCAAAACATACCAAGTCACTTCGAACTTCGAATAAATCCAAAAGCCTATTACGCATCCCAAGATATAGCACCCGGTTTGACACCCATACCCGAATGTATGCCAGATGATTATAAAATGCCGAGTATTATAGATTCCTACAAAATGTATTATATGATGGATAAAATGTCATTTGCAAAATATAAAGACAAGCTACAATAATAGTGTATAATGCAAGTGCTACGAGCACCCAGTGTTTTCTTGACCCCTCAAAGACCCCGTGTAGAAAGGCAACGTATTAGTGATTTTATCAAAAGTGTAAAAAAGAATGAGGTCCAAGAAGCTGTAATTAAGCCTAGCTTGAGTCAAGTTTACTATATTAATAAAGATGATTCATATAATGTTTCCAATTATACATATACACCCGAACTTTGGTCCGCGCTTATCGAAAAAGACGTAGAGTTTGATATAGACACCAGTGCTCCCGTAAATATTGGTGATAGTATTGTAATGTTCATGTCTCTCATAGTGAGTGCGTACTTTTTCCGTCTTATATTCTCACAATTCGGGGGTGGGGGTGGAGGTGGTGGAGGTGGGAATCCATTTAATATGTCGAAAACAGAGTTTGAAATAGAGGAACATATCCCAACTCGATTTGAAGATGTTCAGGGTATTGATTCAGCTAAAGATGAACTCGCTGAAATTGTGGACTTTCTCCGAACCCCGGAAAAGTATATGACCATCGGTGCTCGTATACCCAAAGGTGCATTACTCACTGGTCAGCCAGGAACGGGTAAGACCCTATTGGCTCGAGCTATCGCCGGTGAATCATCCGTTCCGTTTATTCAATGCAGTGGCTCTTCGTTTGTTGAGATGTTTGTGGGGGTGGGAGCTAAGAGAGTGAGAGATGTTTTCGAACTCGCGAGGAAAAATCAACCTTGTATCGTGTTTATTGATGAGATTGATGCGATTGGTAAAAAACGTAGTGCCGGTGGTTTTCCCTCTAACGACGAACGCGGGCAGACCATTAATCAATTGCTGACTGAGATGGATGGTTTTGATAACACTTCACAGATTGTCGTTATAGCTGCTACTAATAGGGTTGATATTCTGGATGATGCACTACTCCGTCCAGGGCGTTTCGATAGAAAGATTCAAGTGGCCCTACCCAGTGTGAGAGGGAGACGTAAGATTTTGGATGTACATTCAAACAATAAGGCACTAGATGAAACTGTCAATCTCGATGACGTGGCGAAACAGACTACTGGTTTTTCGGGTGCTGATCTCGCTAATCTCATGAATGAATCTGCCATCAGGGCCGCTCGAGACAATAATGGTATCATAAGCGGTAAAATAGTGGAAGATATGTATCAACGAGCAATCGTGGGGGCCGAGGGTGACATCAAGTTTTCCATGAGAAAGAAGGAACTCGTGGCATATCATGAAGCTGGTCACGCCGTAATGGGTGTACTTGTACCTGGATATGATACTTTGCGTAAGATTTCTATCATTCCCCGTGGCGCCGCGGGTGGTATTACCTTTTTTCAACCCACTGATGAAAATGCTGAGTCAGCACTCTATACAAAACAGTATCTCTTATCTCAAATTAAGGTGGCTTTGGGTGGTCGCGCAGCGGAAGAAATTATTTATGGTGCCGACTATATAACAACTGGCGCATCTTCTGATTACGCGCAAGTGTATACCATTGCTCGCGAAATGGTGACGACCTATGGTTTTGGTAGACATAATTTTGATTATAAAAATATGTCTCAAGATGCCGCTAATCTTTTGGACATGGAAATTGATGAAATTGTGGATACCGCCTACAACGAAACCAAGATGCTTCTCAAGGAACATATTGTAAAACTCACAGCGGTCAAGGATAAACTCATCGAAGATGAAGTTATCGATGGTATTTGGGTCTATGATCTTTTTGTCGATTGTGATGATGTTAAATGCAACCTAAGTTATGTGTAAAATATATAAAAGTTATCTCAAATACGAATACAAATACAAAAAATGTTCTTCACTCACGTCATCGTCGGTAACTACATCCTCGAGTACAACAACTTCCAAACCCTCGGGGATGCGGAACGCTATGCGAATGAAAAGTGCAGGGAAAAAGTTTGGAACCTCGGTAACGGAGCCGTCTATTTTGGTGATGCAGAAGTACATGTTTATAACCCCCTCGCATTGAAGAGTAGTGATTATAAAGATGTACCCTTGAAAGTTTTCACATAAATAACCTAAGTAGAAATATAAAGATTTAATAACAATATTAACTATGTCATACATTGCTTGGGATACCGAGACAACGGGGGTGCCCATGACCCGTCATGTGGCTACTCCCGAAAACACACACATTTTCGATTCCGCGCGCGTCGTTTCGTTGGCATTTGTAAAGTTTTCTTCCCATGGTCGGGAATATGAGTCCTACCACTCTCTTGTGTACCCAGATACTTTTGAGGTGAAGGCTACAGAGATTCATGGAATTAGTCATGAACAAGCACTCACACATGGTAAACTGTTTCATGAAGTTTATAATGATTTCGTAAAGGCTACGGAACACTGTAAGACCTGTGTAGCGTATAATTCACAATTCGATAAGAATGTGTTTTTCTCTGAATGTTACCGAAGGGAGCTAAGTGTCGAACCATTCAAAGATGTAAAGTGGGTTTGTGCATACGAACTCACGAAGGAAAAGTTTCTCAAGACGATGAAGCTAGCCGAGATTTACAACTTGTTGATTGGTGGAACTTTTGATGCTCACAATGCTTTAGCTGATTCGAGAGCTTGTGGAGAGGTGTATCATGTTTTGAGACAATACACCAGAACTTTCAAAGATCTCAACATTCCCAGAGTCATTCTAAAAGCTTCCGATATTGCGAGTATAATCGACAAAAATCCCTATAAGAAGCCCATGGAAATTATCACAAACATGTGGTGTAAATATTCCCCGGAAACTTTTAAGGGTAAGACAAAGGATCAGATAGCTAAAGATGCTATTAACTCATGTGGTGTAGCTCAGCGTATGCTTGAGGATGCTGAAAAGTTCAAGTCCACCGACAGTTCTAGTGTAGAACAGAAGTATAGGGCTATCACGAACCAAATGAAGTTTGCGAGTGACTTGGAGATGGAACAGCTCGAGGCAGCGAATGAGTATATCCGTAAGACCCTATACACCAATCACGGCACGAGACATGAGGATACGGTGGCTGATGCCCATGACAATTTCGTTAGGGATGACACATTTTACACTTACGAAGTGTGTACTATCGAGGGTACAAAATATGAGATTGTTGGTAGAATCGATAGATTGGTTGCCGATGAAAATGGGGGAACCACTATAGTTGAGATTAAAAATAGGACAAAAAATCTTTTTAGATCCGTGAGGGAGTATGAAAATATTCAATGTCAGGCCTATATGGAAATGTTGAATATTTCACACTGTAAACTCATTGAGAAACATAATGATAAAATGTGTACCCATCTCCTAGAGAGAAATAAGGAAAATTGGGATGGTCAGATTCTCCCCAAACTTAAAAACTTTTGTGAACACTTTCACAGTTTATTATCTAAATAAATTATATGACAAAGACAATTGGTACAAAAAGGCCAGCTTCAAAAGCTTTTAATATATATGGTAAGATACGTAAACTTAAATCACCAGAAAAACCTAAGGGGAAGTCAACAAATCGGAGTACGGTAACCAATATACATAGACTAAATACACATTATACAGCTATAAAATTACCAAAAACGGTATTTGATAATTTAAAGATAATATACACAAAGTCTTCTAGTTCAAACAAAAGGGTTGAATATGCGGGTAAAGTATCGTTGAATGCGTATAATGGATTGGTAAAGGTCACTACGAACTCCCCTGGTACAAGTGGATTACGCGGGGGTATAACCGCAGAAAATGTGAAAAAGTATATGCACGGATATGTTTCTTTTCATACTCACCCTTCTGCAGTACCTAAAAATAGTAGAAGAGTAAATAACAGGGGTGTTAAGTTTTTCACTATCCCAAGTATGGAAGATTTACTTTTATATACAGCTTCCTACCCAAATATGCAAGCTAATCTAGTGTTAGACGAACATGGGTATTATATAATAGACATTATAGAAGGTGTAAAAATAAATAGACGTCCTAATATGAATATAGTTCGTGACATATATAACAAATTTCATAACGATATGTTATCCAAAAATATGTTAGCAGTTTTTGAAGGAAAATATATATATTACATGGCATCGCGTGTCGATGAATGGAAAGAAATATTTAATAAATTTTCTCATAAAATGAAAACATTTACAGGGCTTTCTATGAATTTTTACACATGGAAAGAAAGAGGGACTATTACAATAAGTAATAAAAATATTCGATAAAATAAATGGATGATTGTGCTATAGATACCCGAGAGAGTGGATATAAGAAGGTGGAAGTGGTACCCAGGGGGTGTAAACCCGTCGATCCATCTATCTGTGAATCTGGATATATAGCTGATTCTGATGATGTCTCGTATCCCAAAAACTCCCTAGACCAATGTTGTAGGTGCCTAGAGGGAACTCCGTGTGGGTATTG
>Ga0102963_1001389_pt1 | contig 10650 bp, 12 predicted proteins | sample SalPon2_C_H2O_MG_2_FD_84522 | JGI IMG/M metagenome (GOLD analysis project Ga0102963, IMG submission 84522) | Salt pond water microbial communities from South San Francisco under conditions of wetland restoration - Salt Pond MetaG SF2_C_H2O_MG | ecosystem: Environmental > Aquatic > Non-marine... | reverse complement strand
TTGTGAAGCGGGAGAAGGGCGACGAGCTCCGCGCGCTCACAGCATACGCGGGAGCGGGGTCTCGCGCTCAGAGATACGGGCGTCGCGTGCTCCGTCGCGTCAAAGCGCTACGCGTCGCCGTCGAGCTCGCGGAGTGCGCGGACCACTAGATCTCGCACGCACCTCCGGGGCATGACGGCTCGAGCATCATCGTCGTGTTGTCATCGTCCTCGATGATCGTCGAGTAGTCGATCGGCTTGAACTGCGCCTCGAGTTGACAGAAGTAATTGTGCGACTCGATCTTCGCCTCGCGATGCGGGTCGTCGTCCGCGATCTCGTGGGGGAAGCGCACCGCTTGAAACGGGGCTTGAGGGTAGTCGTAGTCGCCACTCGCTCCGAGGAGCGACACGCCCCCGAACTCGGCGCGACCGTTGAGCAGCGTCTCCGCGACCTCGTCCCACTCGTCCGCGCCGACGGTGCAAGTGTTCGAGACGTTGTGCGTTAAGCGCTCGACGCTCTGCGCGCGCAACGTGCCTCGCGCCACCCATGTTCCTTGAACTTGCTTAACCCACGAGAGGAACTCCGTCGCGCTGAGATCGTCCCTCGTCAGCGCGTCCTCGGGCGCTGTGACCGCGAACGCGAGACAGAGATCCTCGCCCGACGCGCTCCACACAGAACGCTCGACCGCTTGGGGGTTCGCCTCTGCGAACGCTTGCACGATTGGAGAGCTCGCGGGGACCTGGACGCGTCGGATATATCGGCGCGAGTGTTCGGGGTGAACACCGCTCGCACACCCGAGGTTTACCGCAGCGTTACCCGACGGCTTGACGCAGGTGACTCGCGCGGGGGGGCGAGGTAAGCCGACGCGCTCCCACGACTGCTCGGCGGTGCGTCGCGCGATCGTGCTCAGGTGTTCGAGGATGTGCGACTGCCTCGCCCACTCTGGAGCGGATCCGAGACCCGTGAGGGAGACGCCGAGCAAACACTCGCGCTCGAGGATCGCGCGCGTCGCTGTGTCTGCGAGATAGTCGCCGTCGGTCCCCGTGTATGTCGCTTGGATCATACCGAGGATCGTCGCGAGGTACACCGCGCGCTCCGCGTCCTCAATGCCACGCCACGCGCTCGCGTTGATCTCGCAGAGGTTGCAGAATTGGAACGCGGTCTCGTACTCGTAGCCGTCCAGCTCCCACGCGTGACGGCGTGAGTCCTCGAGCATATCGATCGTGTACTCGTCGACGATCTCGCCGTCCGGATCCCTGATCAACGTCGGACACATCCCGATCTCGACGCATGGGTTGTAGGCGACCTCAAGCGAGTCGCACCAAATCACCGCGGGCTCGCCATACGCGCGCGTCGCCGTGAAGATCCGCTCGAAGTGCTCGCGGGCGTCGGGGTCGCTGCGTAGGATCATCGCGGAGATGTTCGCGCGCGCTCGATACGGGTAGAGCTCCCACCATTGATCGGCGCTCTTGTATCCGATCATCTCCTCGTCGTCGGGGCTGAACATACAGAGCAGCGCAGAGCGACGCACGCCCCCCGCGAGCACGCAGTCCGCGAGGATACACATCAAGTCGCTCGCGTCGATCGGTCGCAGTCGCTCACCCGCGCGCGACGCGAGGAGCTCCTCGGCGCGCTCGAGCGCGATGCGGAGAGGCTCGGGGCCTGGCGCTTTGCCCCCGCAGCTCGAGATCGGCGCACCCCTCTCGCGGATCATCGAGAAGTCGAAATCAAAGAGCGGTGTGATGGGGTCCGTGTACGATCGCACGAGCCCCTTAAACGCGTCGGCCCATCCCTCGATCGTGTCGGGGATGCAGCGGTGCGCGCGCTCTTTATCTGCGAGCGCGTCCGCGTCGAGGATCGGGGGGAGTTTGGCGACGTGATGCTTTTGCACTGAGTAGCCGACGCCCGCTCCGCAGAGGAGCAGATATAGCGCCTGCGCGAATCGATCCACGTGGTCCACATAACACGACGTACAGTTGTAGCTCCGCGCGTGTTTCGCGAGCACCGCCTCGCCCCCGAACTGGAGGGAGCGTTGCGAGCCGAGGATGCGCCGCTCGTTCATGAGGCGCTCGATCTCGACGAGCTCGACGCTCAGGTCGTCCGCGCGCTCGCCGAGCTTCTGTCGGTGCATCGACATCACGCGAGCGGTCGCCTCGCTCCACGTCTCGCGTCGCTTGAGCGCGGGTAAATAGCGCGCGTATTTCTGCGTAAAATTGAACGCGGCGAGCGCCGCGCGTTGGGGGTTCTCAATCGTCATCTCTGTCTCTCGTATCGTCGTCATCTCGCGCCGCGAGATACCTGTCCGCGGCGCTTATCGCGTCCTCTAACACCTCGAGGAAATCAGGGAGGCCGTGCTCGTTGATCGGCACACGCGCACCCTGTATCTCGAGATCGTGCGCGTTGAGGCTCCGCTTCCTCTCATGTGTCCACGCACGATAATCGATGAGATACCACGCCTCGGCGATTCGGACAAGCACGAGCGCGAGGTGCCCCCAATAGCTCATGCGCGTGAGGTCCATCGCCTGCGCCTCGCCGACACACGACAACGTGACGCGGTTCGCCTTCCGCGACTTGACCTCGAGGAGACCCGCGCGCCCGTCGCTCAGCCAGAGCTCGAAATCTGGTCCGCTCGCTCCGATGTTCACGGCTTTGAAGAGTCCGTTTTTACCCGCCCCGCCGACGCGCTTATAGGGCTCGTAGCGTTTACGCACGCGCGCTCGTAGACGCGCCTCGTAGTGTACGCCGATCTGCTCTACTAGATACTCGGCGTTAGCGCCTGAGCGCTGCGCCTCGCGGTTTACGTCGCTCGTCCGATTACTGCGTGCTGGTGGTCGTCGTCTCATGTAGGGGGCGTACTCTCTGCGTCGGCTCATCGTTGCGTCTCGCGTCTCGTTGGTTTAGGCTCGGCGCATATCAACACACCGACGGAGAGGATAACACATGAACGACGAATACGATACGCGGTCGCCCGTGATCGCACTGGAGGGGAATATCGGCGCGGGGAAGTCGACGCTCGCGAAATACGTGCGGCGCTATTATCCGTCGTGTCACGTCATCGACGAGGCTGAGAGCCCGCTTATGAGCGCGTACTCTCGACACCCCGAACGATGGGGGGCGCTCGTGCAGATCGACCTCCTCACGCAGCGGGCGACCGCGCTGAGATTAGCGCATCGGCGCGCGCTGATGGGTGAGGGGCCGGTGATCCTCGACCGCTCGATCGTAGGAGACCGCGCTTTCGCGCGAGCGAATTGGTCGCTCGGTCGTATCAGCGCGATCGAGTATACAGTGTGGGAGAACCTACACAACGAGCTGATGAAATCGACGCCCGCGCCCGACATCATCGTGTACCTGGACACCGATACACAACTCGCTCACGCGCGCGCAGAGCAGAGGGACCAGCGTCAGCACGATCGCGAGTACCTCGAGGAGCTCGCGCGCGAGCACGACGCAGCGCTCGAGCACATCCGATCGCATGGGGTGTATGTCTCGCGCGTTAAATGGGACGAGTATCCGCTGCACGAGTACCACATACACGCCGATAATCTGCTCTCGCGTGTGATGAAAGAGTACGACGGCGCGACAGTCGGCGAGCTCTAAGTGCGCGGTTTCGTTGGTGTTCTAGTGTCTTGTTAAAAAGTTTTAACAAAGTACTTGACACCCTCGCTGATTCGTTGTATCTATTTAACACGAACAGGGGGCGACCCCGAAAACACACGAGCCGAGGACGACCTCGGTAAAACGAAACAACGCAACAACGCAACGGAGAACACCATGAGCAACGCACGTTACAACCGCTACCACCCACCACACCAGATGGACACCCACGACATCCTCCTCGCGCTCACACTCGCGCTCGGCGTCGTCGCTTTTATCGCTCACATGGCGGCGGAGCTCGACCGATACAATCGATCAGAGGCGGGACGGTGTTATGACGCACATCGAGCGGCGCGTATGGCGCACATCTCATTTAAGAGCGTCGAGCATGGCCTGAATTGGTGCGAGGCACACGAGGGCGACTGGCGCTCGAAGGTGAACGGACGAGTCCGCGCTGCCGCTGAGATCATCGACGCCCGATACGACGCCGAGATCATCGACGCCGACAAGTACGAACGAACGAACGAACGGAGACAATCATGTATCAACGAGACGACGAGCTCATCGAGCAATTCAAGAACGGGAACCGCGCGGGGATGGGCGTCGGCTTCGGCGAGGATGATCCGCAGGACATCGAGGACGCGTGCGACGAGCTCCACGCGACGCTCCTCGAGGATGTCGGACACGGCTATCACTTGGTCATGTGGAACGGGCGCGCGTGGCTCGTGGCTGATGTTAACGGATGGTGGGCTGTGCCTGTCGAGATGGAGCGCTGAGACCATGCACACGACACCCGAGAACATCGCGAGCGACATCGCCGACACTACATTATGGACTCATCTGCTCCGGCGCTCCTCGATCCTCGCGCTCGATGCCTCATTCGATCACGCCTTCGGGACCGAGCGTCGCGTCGAGTACGAGTTCTACTCAGCGCGCGCTCACTCCGTCACGCTAGACGTCGTCGTCACCGATCGCCCCGAGTGGCGCGAGTGGCTGACGCAGCTCCCCTCGTATGTCGCGTGGACGTGGGACGACGCGCCCCGTGAGTATGACGCGCCGTTTAACAAGGTCACGCTTACGTCGCACGCGTACCTCCAGAGCTTCAGCGTCGAGCTCGCCGGGCAGAGCGTGATCGTCTCGCTCGTCTACTCCTACGAGAACGAGATAGACTCCCTCGAGGTGTAGACGAGCGACCGACTCGCGAGTATAGTGAGCCCCTGTAACACACACACAGGAGGCTCCGACATGGAAGATCAGATCATACCCCCACCCGATCAGCTCGGGACGCTCGTCCAGATGCTCGGCGTTTGGGGAACGCTCGTCGCCGGCGCGCTGTTCGCGTTTTATCGCATCGCGAATAAGTGGCTCGCGCAACGCGCCGAGATGAAGCGCGACTCCAACATCGCCACGAACAAGGAGGACCTCGAGGTCGTGCTCCAGATGATCGCGGACGACGAGGACAAAGATCTCGAGCTCATCGCGCAGGTGAACACGCTCCGCTGTGAGGTCGAGAAGATCCGCGCCACGCGCGCCGAGTTGGTCGAGCTCCACGCCACGAGACGCGAGATCGACGAGCTCCGCGAGGAGCTTAACGCCGCGCGCGCTGCGCTCGCTGAGATCGAGGAGCTCCTGAAATGATGGTCGCTGACTACGCCGGTCTGATTGTCCTCGGCGGGTTCGTGTGGGCTGCGGCGTGTGGGGGAATCGATGAGTGATATGTTCGCCGCCGCCGTCGTCTCGGTCTTGATCCTCGCGTACCTCGCGCGCGCGCTGGATGGGGAGCAGTGATGCGCGTCTCGCTGTACGCTGGACAAGGTTATGCGGAGCTCGTCTCGTCGATGGGGAGCGACGCCACCCCCGCGCGGAGCGCTCGAGTCTCGCTAGACAACGACACCGCAGACTCGACACCCGAGCGGGACGCGAGGCTCGTGCGCTATCTCGCCGAGCATGAGCACCTCTCCCCCTTCGAGCACTGCGTCGCGACGCTCCGAATCAAGGCCCCCCTGTTCATCGCGCGTCAAGTCATGCGTCACCGCACGTTCGCGTTTAACGAGATCTCGCGGCGCTACACGGACGAGGGCGTCGAGCTCCTCCGCATGGACACGCTGAGACGGCAACACGACACGAGGCTCCAGTGCTCGACGGATGAGCTCCTCGAGGATGATGAGCTCCTCGAGCTCGTCGAGGGTGCGCGCGCGATCGCGTTGAGCGCGTATCATACGCTCATCGAGAGGGGCGTCGCTCGAGAGCAAGCGCGCGCTGTGCTCCCGCAGTCCATGATGACGACGTTTTGGATGAGCGGGAGCTTGAGGAACTGGGCGCATTTCCTCCGGCTCCGGCTCGACGCGCACGCGCAGCCCGAAGCGCAAGAGCTCGCGAGAGGCGTCGCTTCGATTCTCCGATCGCTGTATCCCGTGTCGCTCGACGCGTTGCTCGGGGAGGGAGACGCCGATGAGTGACTTCAACAAGCACATCGGCCAGCGCATCGCGATCGCGCACCTCATCGCGCGCTCGTCACCATGCCCACGCGCGCAGGTCGGCGCGGTGATCTTCCATCCGGAGAGTTGGGCGATCGTGTCCGACGGATATAATGGACCGCCGAGGGGCGGGGGTCACCTCTGCGGGGGTGACGTGTGTCACCGGACCGAGCGGGGCGTCGCTTCGGGGGAGCGTTGCGAGGTGGGCTGTCACCACGCGGAGACGAACGCGCTGATGAATGCGTTGAGACACGGCTCCGCGACAATGGGCGCTTGGATGGTGACCACGCGCCCCCCGTGTCTCATGTGCGCGAAAGCGGTACATCACGCGGGGATCACGCGCGTCTATTGCCCGCCAGAGGACAGCGACGACGGCGAGGGAGAGGGCGAGGGTACGAGGTACCTACGACGGCACAAGGTCGAGGTGCTCACTTTTGAAGGCTGACGCTTGACGCGCCTCTCCGTTCGTGGTGCTGTGATACGTTGGGATCACACACACACGAGAGGACGACATGATCATACACGGAGACTCGATCGAGGTATTACGCACGCTCGAACCTGAGAGCGTCGACGCGGTTGTCACGGACCCGCCGTACGGACTAGGCAACACGAGCCCGAAGCACGTCGCCGAGTGTCTGCGCGCGTGGTCAGATGGGGAGACGTGGCAACCGAGCGGACGCGGATTCATGGGGCGCAAGATTGGGGTCCGCAGCTTTGTGCGATTCGCGGAGCGGCTCGAGTCTGAGGTGGACGAGATCGTCTGCGTCTCGCACAACTTTGAGGGTCGGCATCTGGCGTCCGGCGGTTCCTGGCGCTCTTGCGCGTCGAGCGTGCTGGATTTCTTGGCTGACCCCGATCGTCGCTCGCGGCTTCGCGCCGTGCCGTCGGCCATCGCGCTGGAGTGCCACGGCTCCCTGGCGCTCCTCGCGGGCTGGGAGCTCAGCCGAAACTCGGGTGTGGACATCGCACCGATCCAGAAGCCCAGCTTGGAGGTCTGGAAGCCCTCGATAGACACCGTGCGCGACGACTCATGGGCCACCGAGATCATCGAGCGCGAAGAGGACCACGAAGACATCGCCGTCTGCCTGTCGGTTACGCACGACGTGCGTCGTGACGTTGAGGAGTTCTTGGCGGCAGAGGGAGCGCCCGTGGTTGGTCGCCTCGTCCTCGTCAGCCCAGAAGCGGGGCCATCGCCACAGAGCATCGAGGGACCGGATCATGCGTACCGTCTCGCAAGCCGACTCCCTGCTGTCGTTGCCGAAGCTCGTCCGAGCCGAGCGGCTCGGGCCCACGTGTTCTTCGCCTGCCCCAACGCGTTGATGTTCTTCATCGGACAGCAGCGTGATGCGCTCGGCAGAGTGGCGCTGTACGAGTTCGACTTCGGATTCGAGCGCGATGGCTCCTACCAACTGTCGTTCGCGCTGCCGCGTCCAACGAGCGCCGATGTAGAGGCCCATGAGGTCCAAGATGATCCTGAAAACTGACTTCGAGACCTTCCTGAAGGACATCCGTCCGACGTCCGCTATGCGTGACGACCTCAAGAAGGGGCACAAAACACTGCGGGATCGGCTGAACGCAGACGCGGACCTCAAGCCGATCCTGGTAAGCGACTTTCTCCAGGGAAGCTACCGACGCTACACCGCCGTGCGGCCCAAGGGCGAAAAGCGCTCGGACGTGGACATCATCGTCGTGACGAAGCTCGACGAGACCGAGTACACGCCGAAGAAGGCGTTGGCTCTCTTCGAGCCGTTCCTCGAGAAGCACTACAAGGGAAAATGGCGTCCGCAGGGGCGGTCCTTCGGCATCGAGCTCAGCTACGTCGAGCTCGACGTCGTGCCCACATCGGCTCCCACCGAGCAGGAATACGGAATCCTGCAGTCCGACTCGGTCACCCACGAGCTCGGCGAGCGCGCGCGCTACTTCTACTCGCCGAAGGCGTCCAAAGCGGAGCGCGAGGCGGGGCTCGAGGGGCGTGATACGAAGCGCGCGAACACACATCCCACCGTCAAGCCGATCGAGCTTATGAGATACCTCGTCAGGATGGTCACGCCCCCCGACGGGACGGTGCTCGACCCGTTCGCGGGGTCCGGTTCGACGCTCTGCGCTGCTGCGCTCGAGGGCTTCGAGCACATCGGGGTCGAGCGCGAGGAGGAGTACGTGACCATCGCCCGCGCGAGAGTCGCGCACTGGACCGCAGAGCGTGAGCGCGAGGCGATGGAGCGCGAGCCGACGCTGTTCGATTGAGGGTTGACGCGCGTCACGAAACGTGCGATGACACGTGTCGAGGCTGCGCTCCGCCGTTTTACTTTTTTTGCGAGTTGGATCAGACACCCCGTTGCGGAGGGGCGCAGTCTCGAGCTTGACTTGGGCGTCGAATCGTGAGACGCTCGACACAACGAAAACACGCCCTCGCGCGTTCGCTCCGATCACGTCCCTTCTTGTCCGGCTAAAACAATTCGGGGGCGTGGTCGGAGAGCATATTATTTACGGCGCGTCGAGTCGATGAGTCGATGAGTCGATGAGTCGATGAGGCGACGCTCGTCGCTCTCACTGAGGCGAGTCGACACACGACACGCGACACGCGACACGCGACACGCGATGACGCTCTCGCAGATGACGCTCTCGCAGATGTGAGATTTCTTGCGATCACGCACTCCGGCCTCGCACACGCGCTCACGCGCGCTCACCCTCGCCTCCGCGATCCGCAGCTCCCCGTGCTCCTCGATCCGTAGCTCCTCGCGTCTGCCTGGAGCCCGTCGCGGAGCTCGTCGAACGCTCACGCGATACGCGGATCGATGGATCCCGATCATCGTCGGTCTACGTTTCCGCGTCTACTCTGGAGCGCGTCGCGCAGCTCTCCGGAGGCGCGTTTCGTGATTCGCGATTTCTGCGAAAAGGGGGGCTAGGATTTCTCGCCCACCTCGCCCCCACGCTAGACACCCCGACGAAACCCCCACGCGTTCGGTGTTTTCGTTGTTCGGGGGGCTAGGTGGTCGAGTTTGTGGAGTTGAGCGGAGAGAACGTTTTTTCGACGCTCGCCGTTTTCCTGTTTATCGAGACGTGTTTCTCCAGAACTCCACAATCTCGACCACCTAGCCCCCCGATTGAAATAATCGTTATAAAACGGATACTTAAGAGGGGGGGCGAGAGGGGGGGCTAGGTGGTCTAGGTGGTCTAGAAACATTTTCGACGTTCTAACGTTCGATATTCGATCATTACCGAATGTTAGAAATCGAAACTTGTTTTCGTAGTAGTTACGCATACTTGCGCCGATCGGGGCTCGATTTGGTCGATTTTAGGCGTGTCACTGTGGTGACACGTCAACGTACCACTGTGGTGACACGTCAACGTACCACTGTGGTGACACGTCTAAGCGTAATGTGTGCCACTGTGGTGACACGCCAACGTGCCACTGTGGTGACACGCCAACGTACCACTGTGGTGACACGCCTGTTGACTCACGCGTCGGGACGTGCTGAGATGATCGCGCTGCGTCGATCACACCGGTCGGCGGTTCACCCTACGGAGACACACATGACGACACAAACATCGAGGCGCTATACGCTGCGCCTGACTGCGGAGCTCGAGGAGCTCATCGAGACGCACCGCGCTGAGCTCTGGACAGACGTGAGAATCCGCATCCAACACGCGGACGGCCTAGTACCCGCTTACGCGATCCGCGATCTCGTCGCGCGCGGTGTGCTCGAGGTGATGGGCGGGGGAGCGTCGCTCGCCTCTGTCACCGGAGCGACGACGCGCACGACCGCTCTGTATATCCCCCGCGGGGACTTCGAGCAAGCGCTCGCAGAGATCGCGCAGGCGTACGAGCTCTCGATTCACGCGACGCTCCGCGCGCTGATCGTCGCGGGTGCGTCATGATGCGCGTCGCGTACAAGCTCGGAGTGAGCGGAGGCGAGGGGGAGTGCATCGAGCTCACAGCTCACGCGAGCGTCGGGGGGTACGTCGCGGAGCTCCCTCGTCGGTCGCGCTACATCGTGATCACGCGCGACGGCGTCCGCTGCGCTTCGTCGGAGTATGACGCTCGACGCTCTGCGTCCAGGTTGACTCGTCGGGGCGTCTACGCGTGTTGGGCGCGCGTCGAGTTGACGCGCTAACACAAGCGCACTATCATCGCGCCGAGGAGGTGCGCATGACAGAGCAGACACGAGCGGAGCGACGCGAGGCACGTCGCGCAGAGAACCGAGCGAGACACGCGGAGCGACTGCAACAGGATCGCGAGCGGTCGATGACCAAAACGCAACGCGCCGAGCTACGCGCTCAGGTGATCGAGGACGCGCTCCCGAGTGTGGACGTCGGACAGTTCGAGGGCGTCTCTCCCCCACCGACGACGAGCTACACACATGATCAGGTGCTCGCGGCGGGCGAGGCGCTGATCAGGGGGGCGACGTTGGGAGACGCCGAGGTCCTCTGCGGTCTCAACAGGGGCGCGCTCCGTCGTTGGGTCAAGCGCCAGCGCGAGAGCGATCGAGGCGGTGAGCGCGTCGGAGCGTGGGCCAGCGCTTGCGCTTACACGGTAGAGCGCGCGCTCGCGATTCGTCGTATGAGGTGGCAAGGGCTCGCCGAGGAGGGGGGCAAGGGA
>Ga0102963_1001387_pt1 | contig 10662 bp, 12 predicted proteins | sample SalPon2_C_H2O_MG_2_FD_84522 | JGI IMG/M metagenome (GOLD analysis project Ga0102963, IMG submission 84522) | Salt pond water microbial communities from South San Francisco under conditions of wetland restoration - Salt Pond MetaG SF2_C_H2O_MG | ecosystem: Environmental > Aquatic > Non-marine... | reverse complement strand
GTGAGAATGTTATAAAAGAAGTTTAGGACTCTATTAAAGATGCTTTAACAGTAGATAGTTGGTGTTAAGCTCGTGTTGGCAATTTTAGACCGAGCAAATATTTTGCTTCTCAGTATTTAGAGATAGATTGGATTCACAACTTTCAAAAAACATACTAAAACTACTGGATATTAAATCTTACTTATCGATCGTTAGTCATCAGTTATTTTGATGATCAAATAATTAGAAATAATAACAAGGAAGATAAATTTTTTCATTTTTTACAATTTTTATTTTTATAAAAAATTTATAGTTAAACCAACCTAGACATTATGAAAAACAAAAAAAGGACTAAAAAAAATTAGATCTATCCTAAAACGTTGATAATATCGGTTTTAAAAAATAAACTAACGTTTAATAGTAAACTTTATTGCTTCTTTAATACCTTGACCGGTAGCAACTGTACAGCCCCAAAAAGTACCGTATTGTTTGCAGTAATATCTAACGGAACGACAGCCTACAGTAACAGAACCAGTTACTACAGTTAAATGTTTAGTATTGGGAATATTTCCTAGTACCAAACCTACAGCACTAGAGACACTACCAATAACGTCTAAACTCGCACAAACGTAATCATTACATCCAAAGTCTTCAAGAGCATGGCTTGTACCGATTACAACGTCAGCTCCAGATAGGCCAGTTTTAACAATTTTCCCAACCTTTTCTGCGTCTTGTACGCCTCCCCAAACCGTCGCATTTACACCACGAAGAATATCGTAAGTAGCACGAATAATTTTCATAAATGATCCTCTTAATAAAAGATAGAATTTAAATGCCATTGTATTTAACCTTTAATGAGACGTCAAGCGCTGTCTTATAATCAACTCGTCTAACTTTTTCCATTTCTTATTATATAAGTGTAATTGGCTTGGATAATCTTGCCAAGGAAATTATGGACGTGTTCGATGACTTTATGAAACGATTGTAGGCACTTACAAAAGTTGTTTCTGAAAGAGCTTAGGTGGAAATCAAGTTGAAAAATTGGTAAAAATAAGAGATAAAATAATTAAGAAGAATGATAGGATTTAGCACCCTTTATTTAAAAAATTTTGAATTTTTAAATAAAGGGTGCTAATTCACGAAGCCAAAAGTTATATTTTGACATGGCTATACGAATTTGGAAAAGTGAATTTATTTTTTCACTTTTCCAAAATTAATCATTCTTATCATTATAATTTTTAATTAGGATACCCAACCATAACTATGTAAACCTTTTCCTAAAAAATTAACACCTAAATAGCATATCCAAATAACGAAGAATCCTAAACCACCTAAAACAGCAGTTTTTCTTCCTTCCCAGCCTTTAGTTAAACGTGCATGTAAATAGGTAGCAAAAACTAACCACGTTATTAAAGCCCAAGTTTCTTTTGGATCCCAACTCCAATATGAACCCCATGCTTCATTTGCCCAAACACCACCTGAAATAATGCCAATTGTTAAAAAAGGGAAACCCAAACCAATAATTCGATAACTCCAGTTATCTAAACTTTGTAATAATTTTAATTTTCCTAATTCTGAAATTTCAGTTGAAGATGAAATCACTTTTGCTTCATAATAGTCCAACATTACATTATATAGAGGTAATGAAGAATTATCCACCTGTTTTAAATCGATTTCTTTATACCGAGAAATAACTAAAAATAAAATAGATAATAATGAACCCATTATTAATGTAGCATAACTTAATAACATCATACTTACATGCATCATTAACCAATTTGACTGTAAAGCCGGAACCAAAGGACTTGACTTCTGCATTTCCGGTGAAAGGGTTAAATTTGCGAATCCGTTAATTAATAAAGTGATAGGAATTAAAATTGATCCTATTAAGCGACTATTTGTCTTACTTTCCAAATATAGATAAATTGTTAAAAGTGTCCATGTTAAAAAGAGTAATGATTCATACAAATTACTCAATGGAAAATAACCTGCAACAATCCATCTTGAGCCCAGGATAAAAAAGAGTAGTAAATTTGCTATTATTGTACTAGTCCGGCCAATGCTAGACAACAATACTTTTTCTCGAAAGAAAAATAAATTAACCCAATAAATCACCATTGCAAATAATAAAACGCCAAAAACGATATTTGATAAAGAATTTTGAATTTCATTCCAATCCATGAAATTTCTCCACTAAAGAATTTCTACATAAATTATATTATATTATATTATTGTACTAGAAAATTACTTGATTATAAACTATTAGCAAGCCTTTTATTTACAATAGGTAGAATAAAGAATTTTTAAATTTTCAATTGACATTAAATTGTATGTTTGAGTACGATAGCTTTAATTTAAATAAACTTATAATGTTATGTCAATATTAAGAAAATATGAAATAATGATTCTTTTAACAGAAGAATTTAATGATAGTGAATTAAAAACTTGGGTATTTAATTATGCAAAAAATTTGAGAAAATTTAATGTTTGTGATATCTCTGTAATTTCTCGTGGTAAACATAACTTATCATATCAAATTAACAATCGAACAAAAGGCAATTACATTCAATTAAATTTTTCTAGTATGCCAAAATATATCAATAATTTTTCAAATGTTCTAAAAATGGATTCCAATGTTATTCGATTTGTAGTTTTTAACAAACATTAAAAAAGTGTTAGAATCGTTATAATAAGTTAGTGTCATTAAAAATTCTTATTTTAATTGTTTTGTGTATAAAGATACTTATGATTAAAGCAAATTTTAATGACACTAGTTTGTAAGACAAGTTCTCGATTATTCGAAATTAAATAGAACATCATCCGATATACTAATTAATTCAATTAATAACAATTATTATTAATTGAATTAATTAGTATAAAGTATTTTTCTTTTAAAATTAAAAAAAATGTATAATTATAAAATGAAAACTTGTAATTAAGATTATATACTTAACCAACACAACTTATGTTTAAAAAGATTATAACTCCCTCTCCGGCTATTTTTGTTATTAAAAGAGTTGCTAGTCATCTTTTTTTTCGCGGAGGAAGTGAAAGTGCTAATTATGTCGGGGACGAAGAATATTTTAAATTTCATGATAACGGCTCGGAGGTGAAGGAGCCTAGGATAAAAAATCTAAAATTAACTGAAATGCTTAGGAATAGAGCAAAAAACAAGTTAACCAAAAATCAAAGGTTAATAAAAGACGTCGTAGAACACGCGGAATTATCAAGAGCAATTTCGCAAAATGAGTTTAAAAATCTCGAAGAAATGTATGAGTTTATGCAAAAGTATAAAAGTTATCTTCGAATAAAACGTTGTATTCCCTTAGGTATTATTGCCCCATTTACCACCACTGAATTATCTAAGATGGCATATGCTACGGCAATTGGATCAAAATCAGTCGCTCTAACAATCCCAGGGTTTGTAGGTTACTCTTTACCTGCTTTCTTCTTTTTTCACATGTCATACTTCTATGTCCCTGACAGGCTAAAACCGTTCTTTCAAACTGGTAAATATACTTTAGGTATGCCTTTTCTACTAGTAAACTACATAGTCGATGAACTTGCATCGGCTCCCGAAGAGAAATTCTTTGGACAAGAAATACCGATTGATATTAGCCATACTGGTGGCACTGTCCCTAAGGATATTGGAACTGTTGAGGATTTTCGTAAACTGATAGAAGAGTTGAAAGATACCACTAAAGAGTTTACTAAAAAAACGTACTAATCAAAAAGTTCACTCACCACAAAATTTGGTTTTAAAAAACTTATCGTTATTGAGTCTGATAAAAATCTATTTATTCATAATTTTCTACTCCTTATTAATAATTATTCGATAAAAATACTTTCAAAACCCAAATAATTTCATAAATGTTAATAGTAAGGGGTAGAAAATTAATAACACCATTTTGAAAGTAAGAAAAATTTTGTAATTTAAAACCAAATATGATACAATCGATAGTATAAATAGTTCCTCAGTAGCTCAGTGGTAGAGCAATCGGCTGTTAACCGATTGGCCGTAGGTTCAAATCCTACCTGGGGAGTATCATTCAAATTGAAATTTTATGAAAAGTAATACGGATATATTAACAATTGGCAATAAGACTTTTAATTCACGTTTAATGTTAGGAACGGGAAAATATCAAACACCTCAATTTGCTAATGATAGTATTGAGGCGAGCGGATGTGAAATTATTACGGTTGCAATTCGTCGTCTTCCAACTAATTTAAACAATGATAATTCAAGTTTTTTAAGTAGTTTAGATTGGAATAAATTGTGGTTATTACCAAATACAGCTGGTTGTCAAACTGCAGATGAAGCAATTCGAATGGCATTTTTAGGTCATGAATTAGCGTGTCAAGTTGGTCAAGAAGAAAATTTCTTTGTTAAATTAGAAGTAATCTCAGATCCTAAATATTTATTGCCTGACCCTATTGGAACTCTAAAAGCTGCTAAATTTTTAATAAAGAAAGGATTTACAGTGTTACCTTATATAAATGCAGATCCAATGTTAGCTTTACATTTAGAAGATTTGGGTTGTGCAACTGTTATGCCTTTAGGTTCCCCGATCGGGTCTGGACAAGGATTAAATAATTTAGCAAATATTAAAATTATTATTGAAAATGCTCAAATACCAGTTATCGTGGATGCTGGAATTGGTACGCCGAGTGAAGCTACCGCTGCAATGGAATTAGGAGCTGATGGAATTTTATTAAATACCGCGGTGGCACAATCAAAAAATCCAGCTCAAATGGCTCTAGCAATGAAGTTGGCAACAAAATCAGGAAGATTAGCTTATTTAGCAGGTCGAATGGAAAAAAAGGATTATGCAAGAGCTAGTTCTCCATTAAATCAGATTAGTCAATCTTAATAAATGACTAATTTAAAAATTTTTGACTTAATAATATTATTATATTATTAAAATTTCATATACAATATTGAAGTATAATAATATAGTGTAAAGATATTATTTCCTAAACTTAATAAATATTTATATATAAAGGATTTTCATTTATGGATACTCGTTTATTTGTAATTGCTGTACCATTGTTAATTGCAGCATCATGGGCATTATACAATATCGGCCGTTTAGCTATTCAACAAGTTCAACGTTTATCACGTTAATACCTAAAATGTGAAGTCAAATAACAAAGGTTTATTGTATTTTAATAAATAACATTTTTTATTGAAATATATTACAATTTAAGATAACAAATATTAAAATTATAAAAAATTATGTCTCATACTGTTAAAATTTATGATACATGCATTGGATGTACACAATGTGTAAGAGCTTGTCCTACTGATGTACTAGAAATGGTTCCATGGGATGGTTGTAAATCAGGTCAAATTGCTTCTTCTCCTCGTGTTGAAGATTGCGTTGGTTGTAAAAGATGTGAAACAGCATGTCCTACCGATTTTTTAAGTGTCCGTGTATATTTAGGCGCTGAAACTACTCGGAGTTTAGGATTAGCATATTAAATCTAAAAGTTCTGATATTACTTTAAAGTAATATCAGAACTTTTCTTACTAAAACTTTTTTTATTTCACTTTTATTAAAGAAAAATAGATAATAAAATAATGAGTTGCTATTATCTATTTTTTAAATTTTTATTTAAATGTTTACTAATTTCTAATGATCAAGAATTTGACTTTTTGATAAATTTTTTATATCATAAGTTAAAAATTATCTATATAGATTAAAAATGGCTGTCCCTAAGAAACGAACATCAAAATCGAAAAAGAATGCTCGTAAGGCAAATTGGAAGCGTAAAGGTTATAAAGCTGCTCAAAAATCTTTATCTTTAGCTAAGTCAATGTTACGAGGTAGAACAACAAGTTTTGTATATAGTATGTATACGGAAGAAAATTAGTAAATCTTTAAAGACTCTTTAAAGATTTAATTTTAAAATTTTGCAGGTGTGGCGGAATTGGTAGACGCGCTAGGTTTAGGTTCTAGTAACTTTAGTTGTGAGAGTTCGAGTCTCTCCATCTGCAATTTATAAGTATTAAACAGTTTTTATTAATTTTTGATTCAACTAATTATTTTTAACCAATGCTCCCTTTCAATCTTCAGCAACTTCGAATTTTAAAAGCGATCGCAACAGAAAAAAACTTTACTAAAGCGGCTGCAGTTTTGTATATTTCTCAACCTTCTTTGAGTAAGCAGATTAAAGCTTTGGAGAAAAATCTCGATACTCAATTAATTAATCGAGAACGAAACAAATTATCTCTAACTGAAAATGGACAAGTATTTTTACAATATTCGGAAAGAATTCTAGCCTTATGTGAAGAAAGTTGTCGTGCTTTAGTTGATTTAAAAAATGGTGAAAGAGGCAATTTAACTGTTGGTGCAAGTCAAACCATTGGGACTTATTTAATGCCTCGTATACTGGCTTTATTTGCTCAAAATTATCCACAAATTGATTTGAAAGTTCAAGTAAATTCAAGTCGAATAATCGCGAAGAACATAATCAATCGAGAGATTGACATAGCAGTTGTTGGCGGTGATATATCAGATGATTTAAAACGAAATCTAACGATTCAACCATTTGTTTATGATGAACTTAGTTTAATCATTTCAAAATCTCATCCATTTGCTAAGAAAAAACAAATAAACAAAAATGATTTGTATTGTTTAGATTTTATAACACTAAACTCAAACTCCACTATAAAAAAATTTATTGATAATATTTTAATTCATAATCAAATTGAAACAAACCAATTAAAAACAATTTTACAATTAAATTCTATAGAAGGGATTAAAACAGCTGTTAGTTTAGGATTAGGCGCTGCTTTTGTTTCTTCGTCCGCAATTGAAAAAGAAATTCAATTAGGAACCATTGAAATTATTAAAATCGATAATATTACAATTAACAGAAAATTATCCATTATTAGTAATCCTGAATGTTACAAATCGAAAGCTTTTGAATTCTTTTACTTAGAATTAAATCGTTTAAAAAATAAAATTGAAAGATAAACGCCATTGTTAAAAAAGTTGACGGTTTAAAAATTTTTTTAGTATGATAACAATAAGTAAAAATAAATTAATTTATATTATGAAATATGCAATTGTCGAAATAAGTGGAAGACAATTTTGGATTGAAACAGGAAAATATTATGATTTTAATCGAATTCCAACAGAACTAGGAAAACAAATTACATTTAATAAAGTTTTACTTTTAAATGATGACGGTAATCTTTTAATTGGAAAACCATATTTAGAAAGTGTAAAAATTAAAGGAAAGATTTTAGAACATTTACGTAGTAAAAAAACAATTGTTTACAAGATGCGTCCAAAGAAAAAAACGCGCAAAAAACAAGGCCATAGACAAGAATTAACAAGAGTTTTCATTGAAGATATTATTATTAATTATTAAATTACTAGGAGTTAAAACAAATGGCACATAAGAAAGGTGCAGGAAGCACAAAAAATGGTCGAGATTCAAATTCAAAACGATTAGGAGTAAAAAGATTCGGTGGTGAAAAAGTTCGTGCAGGTAATATTTTAATACGTCAACGTGGTATGAAATTCAAACCTGGATCAAATGTTGGATGTGGAAAAGATTTTACATTATTTGCTCTAACTGATGGAACTATTAAATTTGATTACCAAGAAGGAAAACAGAAACGTGTAAATGTAATTGTATAAAAAATATTATAGAAAATTTTTAGATGCGAAACACAATATTTCAAACTAATTCCTTTAGAAATACATATCAAAATTTAATTAATGAAATAAATCTTTTTGAAGATCATTTAAAAACGTTAAGTGATAGTGAATTACGGGCTAAAAATTTTAAATTAAAATTACAATATAAAGACAATCCAAATTTAAATTCCTTAATTGCGGAATCATTCGCAATTACTCGTGAAGCAAGTGCTCGTACATTAGGTCTACGTCATTTTGACGTTCAATTAATTGGTGGGCTTGTTCTAAATGATCAAAAAATTGCCGAAATGAAAACAGGTGAAGGGAAAACATTAGTTGCAACTTTACCCGCTTGTTTAAATGCCTTAACTGGTAAAGGCGTTCATATTGTAACTGTTAATGATTATTTGGCAAGTCGCGATCAAATATCAATGAGTCAAATCTATAGATTTCTTGGATTCAATACAGGTTTAATTCAAAATGATATGACATCATTGGAACGAAAAAAGAACTATCATACAGATATTACATATGTTACAAACTATGAATTAACGTTTGATTTTTTACGAGATAATATGGCACTAAATTTAAGTGATGTTGTCTTGCGACCTTTTAACTATTGTATTATTGATGAAGTTGATTCAATTCTTATTGATGAAGCTCAAACTCCATTAATCATTTCAAACAATATTGAAACTCCAGTTGATAAATATATCATTGCATCTGAAATCGTAAATTACTTAGAATTAAATATTCATTATAAAGTTGATGAGAAAAATAAAAATGTAATTCTAACTGATCAAGGAAGTAAACAAATTGAGCAAATATTACGTATTCAAGATTTATATGATCTTCGTGATCCTTGGATTCCATATGTGATTAATGCAATTAAAGCAAATGCATTATTTTTTAACAATGTTCATTATATTGTTCAAAATGACCGAATTATTATCGTAGATGAATTCACTGGTCGAATTATGCCTGATCGACGATGGGGAGATGGGCTACATCAAGCAATTGAAGCAAAAGAAAAATTATCAATTCGTCAAAAGACCGAGACAGTTGCAGCTATAACTTATCAAAATTTCTTTTTATTATATCCAAAATTGTCAGGGATGACTGGAACTGGTAAAACGGCTGAAATTGAATTTGAAAAAATTTATAATTTATCTGTAGAAGAAATTCCCACTGCACGTCCGACATTACGACAAGATCTTTCTGACCTTATTTATAAAGATCAATTTTCAAAATGGAGCTCAATTGCTAAAGCATGTAATGAGATCTCTTCGACTGGTCAACCTATTTTAATTGGAACTACAACTGTCGAAAAATCAGAAATGTTGGCCCAATTATTGAATGAATATAAATTGACTTATCAAATATTAAATGCTAAGCCTGAAAATGTTCGACGTGAATCTGAAATTGTTGCACAAGCAGGTAAAAAAGGTGCAATTACGATTGCAACCAATATGGCTGGTCGAGGGACAGATATTATTTTAGGTGGAAATATCAATTTTAAAATTCAAAAAGAATTATATGATATTTTGACTATAACTCGAAATTATCTTTTATCAAAACAAATTAATATTTTTCAATCGTCATTAAAAGATAAATTTAAGTATAGTTCCCAAAAATTTTTAAGTGTTTTAATGTCTTTATTAGTCGATCAAGATTTTCTAGAGCTTTCAGATATTGAAATTTTGAAAATTTTGAGAGAAAATGATAAAATTTCAATTTCAACGAATTCCTACACATATGCAATTAAATTTTTGATTGACGAACTAGTTTTATATTATAAAAAACCTCAAAAACAAGAGAATCAAATTGTCAAAAATTTAGGTGGATTATATATTATTGGAACTGAACGAAATGATTCTCGACGTGTTGATAATCAATTACGAGGTCGCTGTGGTCGTCAAGGGGATCCTGGAACTTCTAGATTCTTTTTAAGTTTAGATGACAATTTATTACGTCTTTTTGGAGGACCCAAAATTCAAGATTTTATGCAAACTCAAATGACAGACGATTTACCATTAGAGTCAAAATTTTTAACTCGCAGTCTTGATTCAGCTCAAGAGCGTGTTGAAGAGCGAGCATATCAACAACGTAAAAATTTATTTGATTATGATGAAATTTTAAATCGACAACGAAATATCATATATTTTGAACGTCGACAAATTTTAAATAATATATCAACTCCTGAGAATATTTTAGCCTATGGTGAACAGATTATTACAGATATATTATTTGAGTTAAAAAAAGAAAAGACTTCTACTCAAAAAATTTTAATATTATTTGGAAACTTATTTGGAAAAGATTTATCATTGATTTATAATAAAACTTCAAAAACCTCAATAGATGATTTTAATTTAATGGAACTAAAAATTTATTTATTTAATAAATTTTGGTTAATTTATCAAGCAAAAATAAATCAATTAGATGTTTATGGAGATAATATCTGTGAAAATTTAGAGCGAAGCCTTCTTTTAATTAATATTGATAAAATTTGGCGTGAACACTTGCAAAAAATGACACTATTACGAGAAGCTGTCGGGTGGCGAGGTTATGGGCAAAGAAATCCGTTATATGAATACAAAAAAGAAGCATTTTCCTTATTTGATAAGCGTAAAAAAATCTTACGTCAATTAGTTATATATGATCTATTACGATCATCTATTTTATAAAAAAATTTACTATTAATTTAATTCTCATATGTCAAAAAAAACACTTTCAAACAAAAGTCGGTATTCAATTTTAAAGTTGTCAGGATTTCGATCAAGAATGTCAACTGCTCAAGGACGAAAAGTAATTCGAAATCGTCGAAAAAAAGGTCGTAAATCATTAGCGATCGGTCGATAATATTTTTTAAAGGAAGAGTGAGCAATTATCTCACTCTTCGTAATTATTTTTTATTTAATTTTGATTACTCAAACCTCTTTATCCATGACTTCGTTTTAACTGAAGGTAACTTGCAAAGCTAGCTGAAGTCAGCGCAACTCGTGATATTTCATCCTATTCTTCTAGTTACGCT
>Ga0102963_1001383_pt1 | contig 10676 bp, 22 predicted proteins | sample SalPon2_C_H2O_MG_2_FD_84522 | JGI IMG/M metagenome (GOLD analysis project Ga0102963, IMG submission 84522) | Salt pond water microbial communities from South San Francisco under conditions of wetland restoration - Salt Pond MetaG SF2_C_H2O_MG | ecosystem: Environmental > Aquatic > Non-marine... | reverse complement strand
ATGACCATTCAGGTATAGCAATATTCCAAGAAAGCTAGTAGGTAGATAATGCCCATGGGAAACTGTGGGCATTGACCTATCTATTACGGATGGGAGCGAAAGAAAGGAGAGCATATGAAATGCTGGCATTGCAGTCAGTTGTTACATTCATCATCAGATGATGTGTGCAACTCATGCAAGGTTAATGGCATTTGCAAGTCAGGCGTTGGTCAGATTTGTAATTGTTCTTGAGCCTATAAAGTAGATAAATCAAGCTCATCGTAACTGGTGAGCTTGGACTTATCTATACGATTAGATAAGAGAAAGATAGAGACATGGAAACTAAAGTACATGACTTTGTATTTCTGTTCTTTGGTGGACAATCCAATAATCCTATTGCAAAAGCAATGAGATGGATTGCCTACAACACTTTCCCAAGAGATAGTTGGTTAAGTTACCACTATTGGGAAGGCGAACTAAGAGCAGGTTGCTGTAAAGATTGCAGCAGATTTACAAAGTAGATAGATAATGCTCATGGGAAACTGTGGGCATTGACCTATCTATGTTGATAGGAGAAAGGAGACTTAAATGTCTCTAAAGAAGAAAAAGGTAGAGCAATCTACTTTGACTTTGATAGGGGTAGAAGTAGACAAAGATGAGCTAAATAAGAAGTTGTTTAGTGGATTCGATGTTGACTATACACCTAAGAATAAAAACACTAGTGATAGTGAAGAGCAAGCTATCAATAAGTTAATAGGAGATGCAGACTTCTATGACGAAATGATGGATGCATTTAACAAGAAAGGAGAAACTCATGCCTGAGTTAATCTCAATGGCACTATTCAGTGCCTTAGTAATACACGCACTAACAGGAGAGAATGGGATGGTAAACCATTTCTTTCCAGGTTGGAGCAAAGCCATTGGAATGACAGAGGAGAAACCTGATATAGGTGACACAATCTGTGATAGATGCGAATGGTTTGACCATATGAGTACATTCAGATGTGCAGACTGTGGTTATAAATGGACATCTACTATTACTCATTCCAGTTAAATAAAGAAAGGATATTAGGTAATGGCTAACGTAAGAAATGCAAATCACATGCGTCTGTTTGGCTCAGTTAATTCTAAGCTGGACAGACTCAACAAAGCTGATGAAACACACAACTATGTAATACATGTTGAAGATGGTCCATGGGCTTTAAATGTGTTTGCTTGTACTAATTGCAAGCTTACTGTTTGGGAATCACAGATACCAGCTATTGAATTAGATGGTAGTAGTACTAGTGACCACAAATGTGAAGAACCATTCGCTATGAAAGAAGAAAGAACTCGGAATAAAGCTAGGGAGATGGGCATGAGTCTACCTGGTTATTTCAAGTATGTAAGAAAGAAAGAATACAGAGAGCGACTAGGCACATGTAAGTGTAGCCCAGTTCATGTCTGTTAGAAAGGAGATTGGATGCTATATCTAATTAACAAGATAAGAGCAGAAAGTAAACTGCTCAAAGAAAAGAGGAGAGGGTATGACGATACCTTTGACTCTGTAATACACGAATCCTACTTTACGGTAGGAAGAAAGGGGTAGTATGCAAGAACTACTCAAGACCAACGATACCCAAAGTTTAGGTATCAACGGCACAATATGGAGAGAGATGGTAGATTCGTTTACCATCCCTCTCTTAGTAACAGAAGACATAGAAATCATAAAGGAGGATAACTAATGTCAGTACAATGGGCCGCTCAAATGAGCAAAATAGAAAAAGAGATGGTAGATAACAAAGTGGAACTTCAGATTGCAGATGAAGTAAAGCTAACCATAGAAGCAAGAGAAGCACGAGAGGACGATGATGTAATGGACATTGTTGAAGAAATGTGTCTCGCTTTTGGTGGTGGAGATATTGAAACCATCTTCAACATAGTGAAAGAAGACCAAGAGTCTTAGTAGCTCGGAGCCCTTTAACGAGGGCTCTAGGGTATTGGGATGGTCCTAATACTAGAAAGGTAATTATGAATTACATTATAGATTGTTATGAAAAAGAATCTATTGAAACTGATTATGACTTACACAAGGAACGAGGTTTGTCAGAAGAAGTTATTAAGAAAACCTTAAGCGAAATCTGGCTTCCAGACGTAGTGGAGCGTTTCTTTGCAAATAAAAAATAAATACCGTGTAACTAAATCTTCTATTGGAAAGTCTAATAGGAGAACGGTACAGACATTGCTACATCAGAAATGAGTAGCAAAAGGAGGAAGGAAATATGAAAGTAATAACATTGGCTGAAGCCAACGAAATTGCTGCAGCACAGCCTGACACTTATCATGCACCTGATTTTGGGATGCGTGATAGTGATGGGCTTGTATTTCTATGTGACGTTAACGAAATCGTCACTCAAACACATATAAGTAACTGTGATGACACTGATTATTTGTATGGCTTATTGGAACCCTATCATCATTTGTTTGAGGATAGAGGTTATTCAATATCAGATTGGCTAGAAGTTCTGGCTGACCAAATGTTAAGAGTAGCTAGAAATTTAAACCTACAAGACTGGGTTTTAACAAAAGAAGCAGATTCTCTTAACCAGGGTGTAATGGTTGGGGTGTATGAGCGTGACAGCGAAAGCGGTCCAACTATTTCGTGGCCATCTTATGAGTGGCAAACCTACTTTACCAATAGCAATGGTGAGGTTACTAGCTATGGTCGTCGTATGGCTATGGAGAAAAGTAGTGGTAGGTTCATGCCAGTTCGTGACTTAGAGCGTAACATTGGTGCTCGATACACTAAGTGTGTCATTTGTCAATGCTTTAACAAAGTACGAACACACATGGTGCCAATACGACACGCTAAGCCTAGAGCAAGAAAAACTTGGAACAACAGAAAGAATGTGTGTATATCATGCATCAAGTATGTTGTAAGAGAAAATCTTGCATCACAACACATGCCAAGCATAAGAATGTGGGAAGGTTCAGTAGGGTTTGATGGTGTAGACCAACTATTCTACAACCCATCACGGGAAGATTGGAGATTAAACGACAGATGGGGACATGATGTATTCGAGAATGCGAATGCTGAATACAAAAGGTTCTTTGGTAAGTTGGATATCGAAACAATCATGAGATTCCGTGTGATTGAGCGTATCGATATTCCTAGATGGAATTTTAGTTTCGATACAACAATGCACAACTGGAACTACAGATTCCCTGTGAGATTGGTGAATGTAAACACAGACGGTACTAAAGAGTCAGACAGTCCTGGTAAAGATTACATGGATGTGAAATGGTTCTATAGTTCTGGCCCTTTCTATGGTATGGAGTTTGAATGCTTTGTCAGAAATGACAGAACAGATTACAGAGATTCCAACATAGTAATGCAAGATGCAGTTCGTATGTTTCACGACACTGATTACCCATCAGGTTTTGAAATGTATGATGGTCAACATCAACTAATGTACAGAAAGTCAGATGGTAGCTTAAGAGATGGTGTGGGAGTTGAGTTTGTATCTCAACCACTCAGCTATGACTACTGGATGACACAAGTACCACAGAGATTCTGGGACTATTTCCAGAATAACTTTAGAGCTAGAAACTCTAGTGAGTGTGGAATACACATTCATATTGGGTGGGACAGTATGCAAGTTGCAGAACGTTATGTATTTCTTAAGATACTTAATGAGCTCAACAACAAACGAAGCCCATTACTTGCAGCAATTGCAGGTAGAGATAGTACATACTATGCAACATGGAACACATTGTTCTATCAAGGTAGTGCAGATACTGCATTCATGGTTGCAATGGAGAAGAGACAGACTGACCAGTCCTCTACTCCTAAGTACAATGCTATCAACACACTGCATGACAGCACTATAGAGTTGAGATACTTTCAGGGCAATACAGGTAGGAAGTCTATCTTGGGTATTGTTCAGTTCGTAGACTTTATCTACAGACATGCTGTTGATGTAATACACTCTGACTTTTATAAAGAAGGTACGGCATGGAACTATTTGACAGATGGTCCAAGGACGTTCTTAAGAAATGAGTTAGAGAAAATAGACAATGATGTGGACGAGTACTTAATCAATGTACTCTCTAGGTATCCAAGTGAAAGACTTGTATATCTACAACACAGACTAGATATGGCAGATTACGAAATGCCATTTCATATAGAAACATAAAGAAAGGAAACATATGTGCGTAATAGCAAGTGTCCCTAGGACACATAACATAGACGACAAAACATTCGACCTAATGTGGAAGAGAAACCCAGATGGTGGAGGTATTGCTTGGATAGACAAGAATGGAAAAGTTCAGGTCTACAAGTCAATGAAACTCAAGGACTTCAAAAGGAAGTTCAAAGAGGTAGTGGCTAAGCATGGTAAGTCTGACATACTAGTACACATGAGGATTGCAACTCATGGTTCTGTGTGTATAGACAACAACCATCCATTTCACATAGACCCTAACACGGTCTTTGCACACAATGGAATTATGCCTAGCGAGTTTCACCCACCTGCTAAGTCAGACATGTCTGATACAAGATACTTCAACCAAGTATTCTTACAGAATGTCAAGCCGACTGCATTTGATGATGAGCAGTTCAGAACAGCACTTGGAGATATCATCGGCTTCAATAAGCTAGTGATACTCTCAGCCAACAAGAGACTGAAGAAAGAAACATACATCATCAATGAGCATATGGGTTCATGGGATAAGGGCGTTTGGTATTCCAACACGCACCACGTTCCATACGTTAGGCCTATAAACACAACTCGTGGGATGTCAACAATACAACCAAGGTTGTTAGATACAACTGAGGATGCATGCTTCATCAATGAAGACACTGGTGACATTTGGTATGAAGAGGTAGATGACATGGTCTACTCAGAGTTTATACCAGAGAATATGCTTGACGATGCAGAGTTACAGGAAAGACTAAAAGTAATGATAGATAATTCAGTGATGGAGTACTACTCAGTAGATGAACTATTGATTGACTATGCATTGCAGTTTAATCCTGAAACCAAGTCATTCAATTGTGAAGACTGTGGAGCAGACGTTGACGACAAACTCAAGAGAGCATGTAAAGATGACTGTGAGTGTCAGTACTTACAAGAAATGACAAGGAGTTAATATGACAGTACCAGATTGGAATAGAGTAGGTTCGCAAGACCCTACTCTAGCGGTCGGGATTAGTGGTGGGCCCTCGTCTTCTGTTCTATATCAGAGACAATCTGATAGGTTAGAAGATAGACGAGTACAAATAACAACTCATCACTCGGGTAGAGTAAATTACACAGAGAATGGTTATACAACCTATGACATGAGTACTGTTTTAGATTACGCAGTAGAGGCTGGGTATCTAGAACAGATTGACAGACTAGCTGGCAATTTGCCTACAGATGAGGTGTTGAGAGAATGGGCTCAAGAAATGTTTGAGGATGACTGGGACATTCACGACTTCGAAAACTATGAGACTCACGATGATTATGAGCAAGAGGACTCTTACGTAGAAGAGGTTGCAATAATATAGAAAGGAGATTACATTGGATAACCAACGTAAATCAGAACTACTAAGAAAAATAACATACAACATGGACACGGAAGTTCATGGCTATAGTTACAGACCTGCCATCTACTTTATAGGTAGAAAACAGGTTACACCAGCACTGACTACTAAGGAAGCGAATGCTGAATATAGTTTCTTTACAGGTGAAGGTGTGCCTATGGGTATGGAGCTAGAAGTTGAACACAGATATAGAAATGATTACGAGGTAGATACTGATGAAGTTATTTACGACATCAATAAAGAATCTATGTCAAGAATCTATGTTGATAGGTTTGATGAGTACGACAATGACTTGCTTGTAGACAATGAACCACCAAGACAGCTATTCATAGCTAAGACTGATGGGTCACTACAAGATGGCATTGAGTTCGTATCTCAACCTATGACACTAGGTGTGTGGAAAGATATACCATTGAAGTTCGAAGACTACAATGATACCTTTGCTGCATTCCATAGACGAACTACTGGATTGCATATTCATATACCTAAAGCTGCATTTACAGACTCGCATCTATTTACATGGATGTTGTTTATGCAGACACTTGGTAGAACAAGTATCAGTCATAACACAACAGGTTCACTACTGTCTCTTATTGGTCAAAGAAGATTCAATAACTGGGCAAGGTTTGAAATGCCTACTGTGAATTCTAGTGTCAAGTCAAAGTTAGCACAGGTAGCTATTGATAGAAGAAATGATGATGGACAGAGATACAAGTATCTTAATCTTCTGCCTAGCTTTACAGTAGAACTTAGGTTCTTTAAAGCTAACTTAAAGACTAATAGATTGCTTAAGAACTTAGAGTTTGTCGATTCAACTTATGAATACACTAAGATGCTCGACACAACTAAAGATAGCATGACAACACTAGACAGTGTACTAAGTGCTAATGATTGGTATGAGTACATCCAACAAGAAGAGTACTCAAACTTAACAGAGTATCTAAGACCATACGAACACAGATTCGGTAATGGATTAGATGCATTAGATATTAGATACGACTTGGACAATGAATTTGACCAAGAAGTTCTAGCTCATATGAAAGGAGAATAGATGACAACTATACCTAGTTGGAATAAAGTAAAGACAAGACTTGAGGAGTTAGGCTACAGCCTAACCCTCGAGCAGTTTAAAAACTGTGAAATAGAAATAAAAGTGATAGAGACTGGTCAATGTTCATATACATTTGAATCCATAATTTCTCGGAACTTAGAAGACATTGTAGATGTGGATGACGTGCTTCTCTATGACGTAGATGAGGAGGATTTACAATCAAGAATATCTGATAATTTACGTGATAGTGGTGATATATGGGATGGTCATGTAGTCGAGAGAGATTACGAGGACCATGACGCAGACGAGTACAATATCACTGAAGTTACATACACGGTACGTATGGAGGACGGCGAAAGAATTAATCTTCAAGGTCAAGACATTGCAGATTTAATTAGAGAGTTGTCAGAGGGGGAAGAATAATGGCAAAAATAATAGAACACATAGGGCATGATGTAGAAGTTGTTACTTATGCAAACGGTATTAATGGAAACGCAAGTGTTGAGTGTAATGATTGTTATGAAGTTATTACGTGGGAGGAAGAATAATGGAAGAAGATTATATTAATTCAATACTTTTCTATGAAGATAGAACAGATAACAGATATGTTAATTCTATGAAAGAGGAGGAAGAATAATGAAAATATCTTTTGATTATGAAAATTATTACGAAGTAAATTTTAATGAGGGTTTTGATGAGATAGATGGATTCTTAGAAACTTTCTATGAATGGTGTGACCATAATAATATTGATATAGAATTTAATGAGGAGGAAGAATAATGGCTAACAAATACAAGGTAGATTTCTACCAAACTGTTTATCTAGGTAGTCAAGTAGTTGAAGCCGAAGATAGAAAAGAAGCTATAAGTGATGCAGAAGATATGAATTGGAAAGCAGGTATAGGATTAAAGTGGACAGAGAACTTTGAAGCAAAGATTGATATGGATTATGAGGAGGAGGAATAATGACTATACCAGTTTGGAATAGACAAAGAACAATTGAAGAAGACAGGACAAGAATGAGTGATGCAGTAACTACGGAGTATTGCATAGATGTGCGTAGAGAGGTGACTAGAGAAATAGTTTTCAGTCAGGAAACAAATATCAATGTAACATTGTGGGAGCTTATTGAACAAGACTATCTGTCGCCTAGTGCATACATAACTGAAGAAGACGGTATGGGAGGATACCATATAGAAATTACAGATGACGACGCATTAGATGACGCTATACAAAGATATGGAGCAGACCTTGATGATGACATCTTTCATTATGCTGATGAAGAAGAAACAAATATTAGCCGTAGAGTTTCTACTTCAGAACCAGAAGCATGGTCTTGGGGATTAGCTTAGAGAAAGGAGGTGTCTTATAGACACTATCTACTACATAATTAAAATACAAATATACACTATTTTATTTATACTCACACTACCACCACTAATGGTGTTACTACTTCTCAGAAGTAAGTAATTAGTTAGGGGGTATCTTAGGGTACCCCTTATAGTAATTATTTAACAGCAACCGAAGGGTCTATAACCAGTAGGAGTAGTCTGTCTTAAAGACCATAGGGTATATCCTTTAGTCGCGTAACACACACGCACCCCACGAAGTTAGATTTTAGGGGGTTATTGTGCTAATTTCTGGTAGGATAATTGTGTCAAAAATGACTAATCCCATGTTCTTCCATCTACGTCTCCTTCTTTCTTTCATTACACACACACCAATGTTTTCTTTTTCACCCTAAATAAATCTATTAAGTGTGTAACCTTTTCTGGCATCTGGTGGTCTAAGTGTTGTAGCGATTGAAAGGATTGCAATGAAAATATATAAAGTGTCTGGCTACTGGTTAGACAATAATGATACTATTAGTGATTGTTTGATTACTGATACTGACGAAAGTATTGATGATGATTATGAAAACTTGTGTGATGAAGACATCTTTTATTATGGAATGGATGTTCCTAAAGAGATGGGTAATCACGAGTTTAAGATTACTGAGTGGGAGGTTGTGTAATGAAACTAACATTAGAACAAGTAATGGACTATCTGGAGAAAGAGATTGAAGCTATTTGTGTGGAAGCACAGGAAGATACTGATTTACCAATGGATGTTATTGGTCAACAGTGGGACGACAGCGTTAGCTTTTATGCGGGATATTTCAACGCATTGAGTATTGTAAAAGCAGATTTAAGTATGATAAATTTATTAAGGGAGAGTAAATAATGTTAGAAATTCTTGGAGCATGGGGTGCTTTATTACTAATTACTTGGGCTTTGTTTGACAGGGACAATGAGAACTGGGACAAAGAGTATTACACACGGATACCTAGGGATGATGTGTAATGAGAGAGAAAGGGCTATATGTTGTATGCAAATAAAAAGATTGTGAAATTGTACAGTATTTTTTATTACACACGAGCTAGATACTATTGGTTTAAATACAGATGTAGCAACCTATACAATAATTTTCTAGCTGACTACTTTCCTAATTTCTGGAGAGCTGAAAGTATATTTATTAAGGGAATTTTATTTCGTTACAAGTTACATAAATCAATTGGTGTACACTTCAGACCATTCTTAAAGTTAAAAAGAAGTGCCCACTTGTTTGATAATGTCAATGTGTATTTAAATATCTATGAATACTATTGGAATAAAACATATTATTTAAATCGTTACCTTAAAAAAGTTACAACTTCCTAACGTTAGTCACTTAAAAGGTCAACTACAACCCACCTCTTCCTTTTAATCAGAAGCAGAGGATAACTAACGCTAGGAACTTATAACGTTTCTATTTGTAATTGTTGTGCAATCCATAAAATAATTTCGTCTTTATCTTTACCTACTTGTGACTGCACCATCAATGCCCATTGGTCATAAGCATCTTGTGAAACTTTTAACTTATACTTACCTACTTTAATGCTTACTTCTTCTGACTCTTGTGTAATGGGTTCTTCCATTGTCTTAAGTATGTCATCCATATCATCTAAGTCCCAACCTGTTCCGTCCAAAGAACCTGTTTCTTTAAGTATTCCATGCAAAGATTCTAAAAGTAGGTCATCATTCCAACCACCCAGTTCTGTCAACCTGTTGTCAGCAATCAAGTATGCTTCTGCCTCTCCATCATTTTCCATGTCAACTTCGTGACAGGGTACAAGCCACTTGTCTTCGTCAACTAATATATTCTTAGGTGCGTCATACTTGTTTTGTTTCAGAGACTTTAATGCTTTGATTCTTCCATGACCTGCAAGTAGTTTTTTTGTTTTCTTGTCTAACAATATAGGTTGTGTGTATCCAAATCTAATCATTGATTCACACAATGTACCAACATCATGGTCTTTAGCATTCCTGTCTGCTTCTTTGACTTCGTTAATCTCTACGTATTTATACCACTTCTTATCCATGAGAAACTATTCTTCCTCACCTGTACCCATCTCCATTTGCTTTTGACGTAACCTCTTAATGCTGTTTTCTAAACCCATAAGTTGTTGTTGCCACACTAAATGTTGGTCTTGTGCTTGAAATTTAGATGGCTCTAACAATGTCATCGCAAAGTGATTACCTTCTAATTCTCTTAACTGATTTGCAACAATCGTTGCTTTATCTTTTTCTGATATATAAATATAATCCATTGTTATTCCTCCTCACTAAAAACATTAGGTGCAATTTTTTTTAATATTTTCATATCTTCTTCTAATTGTAATTGGTCTGCTAATTTTTTATCAGTTTGTTTCTTAATTTTTCTGTCAACGTAAGCTATAAATATTATGCTTTCAATTTTGTGATACAGTTCTTTAAACATCTTTCACTCCCTTGAATACATACTTATATTGTGGTGATTGGTGATTGTGTAATGGTTCAGAGCAACGTTCTTTATCAATAACCCAATCATGTTCGTGTCTAAGTGTCCATATCAGTGCACCAAATCTTGGGATATAGTGTTCCATAAAGTCTGTGTGACACACATCTCTTTGTGTGTAAAACAACTTCATAACTTTATCCATTTGTGTAACAGGTTCTACAGGGACATTAGTTGGCTCACTGAGGAAGAGAGTTTTTTGGGCAAAAGATTCTTCCTCCTCAGT
>Ga0102963_1001380_pt1 | contig 10685 bp, 8 predicted proteins | sample SalPon2_C_H2O_MG_2_FD_84522 | JGI IMG/M metagenome (GOLD analysis project Ga0102963, IMG submission 84522) | Salt pond water microbial communities from South San Francisco under conditions of wetland restoration - Salt Pond MetaG SF2_C_H2O_MG | ecosystem: Environmental > Aquatic > Non-marine... | reverse complement strand
TAAATTTTCTGAGAGCATCATCGATATCGATTCCTGAAACAAACTCCTCACTTAAGATTTCCATCCCTTTTTTAATGGCTTCTCTTAAAACAGGATCTCCAATTCTAGAAGTCACACCACTCAACCATGAAAGAGGGTTGCCAGTGATTGTCTTATCAAGCTCAACTACTTGTTCAGCTAGAAATAATCCGAAAGTTGTTGCATTAACAAAAATTGAGGGAGAGCTATTTAGGTGCTCAAGCCATTTTTTTCCACCAATTTTTTCTTCGATGATTTCATCGCAAGTCTGGTTATCAGGAATACGCAAAAGAGATTCTGCGAGACACATTAGAGCTACTCCCTCTTGATTGCTGAGACCATACTCTAAAAAAAAGTTGTCCAACCTTGTTTTTTTTCTATCGTCTCTGCAGTTCTGAACAATTTGCGCAGCATTTTTTTCAATGTTTGACTCATTGATCCATGCATTATTTTGAATCAGCTCTTCAACCAGACCAATCTCTTCTCTGTACTTTAGTTCTTTAAGTTTATTGAAAAAGCCCATGATATTTCCGTGCTTGATATTTTAAACATTTAAAAAGAAAAATATAGCTAGAATGGATAGAATAAATTAAAGCTTGGCTTCTTTGAAAGCTTGCTTAATAAGGTCTTTTAACCAAATATGTCCAGGGTCGTTATCGTTGGTTTCGTGCCATGCCAAAAAGAATTGAGATGGTGCTACTTCAAAAGGCAAAACCTTAAATCCAAGCTTATGTTTTTTTGCAAAAACCTTTGTACAAGTTAAGACCATATCGGTATTTTTTAAGATCTCTGGTGTAACTAAAAAATGTTGAGCTCGCAGAGTAACTTTTCTTTCCAATTGCATTTTTGATAAAGCATTATCGACCAAAGCTCCACCAGTTCTCCTGCCTGAGATATGAATATGATCTAGTTCCAGAAATTGATCAATTGTTAGCTCCTTCTCAGAAGCAAGCGGGTGATCCTTTCTAAAGCCGCAGACAAACTCATTTTCAAAAATTAACTCTTTCGTGATGTCTATTTCCCTTGGCGGGAATGGGTCAACAATGAAGTTAATTTCATTGGCTGCTAGAGCGTGATGCATATTGTCACGATTGGTGTAATAACTTGAAATTTTAACGTTAGGAGCATTCTGATGAATTTTAGTCATCAGAATTGGTAAGATTCTACCTTCGGTGACGTCATTAAGTGCCAATCTAAATGTGCGACTTGAAGTTGCTGGATCAAAAGATTCAGGTTTTTCTAAACTTTTTTGCAGTATAGAAAGAGCATCCCGAACGTGAATAATGATATTCTCAGTCTTTGCAGTTGGCTTAACTCCTTGACCAACGCGAATGAACAACTGATCGTCGAAGTAATCACGTAATTTTGCCAAGGCGCTGCTTACAGCAGGCTGTGTGATGCCTATAATTTCTCCTGCTTTTGTTAAGCTGCCTTCTGTGTATATGGCATTAAATACAACAAGCAAGTTTAAATCAAGGTTATTAAGTTTCATCTTTTGAAATAATTATACAGCAGGTGTATATTATAAATACTATTTATATTATTAAAGTTATAACTTTAATATTGCCAAATAGTTGGGGGAAATCATGAACTTTGAATCTACAGAAAAAATAGATTTTTATTTACCAAAAGTTAAGCAGTTTATTGAAGAAGAAGTAATTCCTGTTGAAAAGAAGATATATGAGCAAGAAAAAACTGGCTCAGACAGATGGCAGCCGCACGAAGAGCTTGAGCCTCTAAAAGAGGAAGCAAAAAAAAGAGGCTTATGGAATTTATTTCTACCAGATAGTGAGCTAGGAGCTGGGCTCTCAAATTTTGAATACGCACATTTAGCTGAGCAAATGGGAAGAACAACTTTTGCTTCTGAGGCCATGAATTGTAGTGCACCAGATACTGGCAATATGGAAGTGCTGGTTAGATATGGCTCAAAGGAGCAACAAGATCAATGGTTAAAGCCACTTCTTAATGGTGAAATTAGATCGGCGTTTGGCATGACTGAGCCTGGCGTTGCTTCATCCGATGCGACGAATATGGAGGCCAAAGCTGAACTTGTTGATGGTCAATGGGTTATTAATGGAGAGAAATGGTGGACTTCGGGTGCAGGAGACCCCAGGTGTAAGATTATCATCTTTATGTGTGTGACCAATCCAGATAATGATAGACACAGAAGGCATTCAATGATTCTTGTTCCCATGGATACACCTGGTGTAGAAGTTCAGAGAATGATGCATGTCTTTGGTTACGACGATGCACCACATGGCCATGCGCACATAAAATTCAATAACGTTAAGGTCCCATATGAGAACGTTATTCTCGGAGAAGGTCGAGGTTTTGAAATTGCTCAAGGCAGACTTGGGCCTGGTCGAATTCACCATTGCATGAGAGCTATTGGAGCTGCTGAAGTTGCTCTTGAGATGATGTGTGACCGAGGTACCAAAAGAACAGCTTTTGGCAAAGAGTTAGTAAGGCTAGGTGGGAACTTTGATGTAATTGCCAACTCTAGAATAGAAATCAATCAAGCACGACTGTTGACGTTGCAGGCAGCATGGATGATGGATAAATATGGTAATAAGCATGCTGCAAGCGAGATAGCACAAATCAAAGTTGTGGCGCCAAATGTTGCATGCAATGTTATTGATAGAGCAATTCAGATGCATGGAGGTGGAGGTGTCTCACAAGATTTTCCTTTAGCTAAAATGTACTCCTTTATGCGTTGCCTACGTTTAGCTGATGGTCCTGATGAAGTTCATAGAAGGAGCGTTGCCAGAATTGAGTTGGCCAAACAATTTACTGAAGATTAGTGAATAGAGTAACTAAGCTAACTGGTTCAAAATATCCAATTATTCAAGCGCCAATGGGTTGGATTGCACGGCGCACACTTGCATCAGCAGTTTGTAACGCTGGAGGGCTTGGCATAATAGAAACCTCTTCTGGAGAAGTTGAAAACTGTATTGCAGAAATTCAAGCAATGCCAGAATTAACCGATCAGCCTTTTGGGGTTAACCTTCCATTACTTTTTTTGGCTGATGACAAAATGGTCAATATTGTTGCTGAGGCAGGAGTTAAATTTGTCACTACATCTGCCGGTGATCCAAGTAAATACATTCATGTTCTAAAAGATGCAGGCATTACCGTTTTTCATGCTGTGCCTAGTTTGAAAGGTGCTTTAAAGGCAGTGGATGCAGGGGTTGATGGTTTGGTGGTTGAAGGAACGGAAGGGGGCGGCTTTAAAGCCTCTGAAGAGGTTGGTTTGCATGTGCTCATACAATCAATTAAGAAACATACCGATATTCCAATTGTCGCTGCTGGGGGAATAGTAGATGGTCGCGGGATGGCTGCAGCTTTCGCTGCTGGAGCAGAAGGAATTCAAATGGGTACAAGATTTGTTTCGTCATTAGAGAGCCCAGTTCATGACAATTATAAAAACAAAATCATTGAGTCCTCAGAGGAGGGCACATTTATCCTGAATAAGAAAGGTAGGCCTTGCATAAGAGCTTTAAAATCAAACTTAACTGAAGAAATCTATGAAAAAGGTGTAATGGATATGTCTGCTTTGGGAGGAATCAAAAGCCTTTACTTTGATGGTGATATGGAAGCAGCACCAGCATTGGCAGGACAATCAATTGGCTTAATCGATGAAGTGAAACCAGTTAAAAATATCATTGAAGAAACAATTGCAGAGTTCAATGCAACATGCGATGCAATGTTGAAAGCAAAATTATGAAAGTTTTAAGAACGCCAGATTCGTATTTTCAAAATTTAAAAGAATACCCATTCAAGCCTGTGTACACCAACATTAAAACAAAAGATGGCACAGATTTAAGAATTCACCATATTGATGAAGGTCCAAGAGATGGGCCTATATTGTTAGCGATGCATGGCCAACCAGTATGGAGCTATTTGTACATACGTATGTTGCCTTATCTGACAAAGGCAGGAATAAGGGTAATAGCACCTGATCTTGTGGGTTACGGCAAATCTGATAAGCCAGCTGCTCGAGAAGATTATTCTTATCAGAACCAAGTTGATTGGATGGGAGCTTGGTTAAAACAAAATGATTTCAAAGATCTAACATTTTTTGGACAAGATTGGGGAGGTTTGATCGGTTTGCGCATGGTAGCTGCCGATCCTGACCGCTTTATAAAAGTAGCAGTTGGGAATACCGGCTTGCCATATAATCCTGACGTTGACCAGGAAGTAATAGATAAAGTTCATGCATTTAGAGCAAGCAAAAAAAAGTACTCAATATTCAAAATGGGGGAAGAAGTATCAAAAATGGATAAGAAAAGTTTAAGCCTTGATAAAAGCTTAAGAAGACATCCAGCTTTAAAGTTTATGTGGTGGCAGAAATGGACATGGGACACCGTTGATCCAGCCTTTGGATTAGTTAACTCATTGCAGATGGAGCGAGGCTCGCAAATTGGAAGATTTATTTATTATTTATTTCAAAGGATGGGTTTAGAAAAAATAGCTCCTTTTAAAACAGACTTAATTAAGGCATTTGAAGCGCCTTTCCCAAATCCAAGTTATAAAATGGGACCCAGAGCCATGCCAAGCCAAGTGCCCATAATTCCTGATAAGTCATTGGAAGCACAAAGAGTAGCCAGGGAGTTTTTCAAAACATCAAATAAACCATTTTTATCAGTTTTTGCAGGTAATGATCCAGTGACTAATGGCATTGAAAAGGATGTTTTAAGAATGGCGCCCAATGCTATTAGTGCAGAAAAGATAGGGGGTGGCCATTTTTTTCAATGGACTAAACCTGAAAAACTATCAAACATTTTGATTAAATTTATTAAAGGAAGTAAATGATTGTACTTAATTCGCTAAGACCGACAGAAGAGCAAATGAAAATGTTTATGGAGTTTCCTGATGATAAACCCATCAAAATGGTTAACTTACTGAAGTTTAAAAATATAGCTGAATATAAAGATAAGAGAGAAACGGATTTAACTGGGGAAGAAGCCTACAACATTTATTCTGAAGAAGTTATTAATCATTTAGCCAAAGTTGGCGGTAAGATAATTTTTTGGGGTAAAGTTAAAGGTCTCTTGCTAGGTGAAGTTGAGGAACTTTGGGATCAAGTAGCAATTGCACAATACCCCAACAAGACAGCGATGATCACAATGTTTACCAACGAAGACTATTTGGTTATCGAGAAACACAGAAGTGCAGGGTTGGAGGGCCAGCTGAATATAATTACTCAAGATGAATAAATTATTTCCTGACGTTGCAGACAATAATTATTTAGGCGCTAAGTCTGCTTATTATTTTTTTATACTCTGGATGCTTGTAAATACATGGCGCAGTTTTGTGCATTTTATAGCTGAGGATGCGGGCCTAAATTCAATTGCTAATTTAATTGTTTTTGAAGGTACCCCAGATCCAAATCAAGTGATCTATCTTTTTGGCTCACTTTGGGGAGAGGTCCAAGTTTTGCTATGCCTAATTAGCTGGGTAATATTAATTAAATACAAAAGCCTTTTATCTTTTATGTACTTAATTTGGTTATTGGAATGGGCTTTAAGAATAACTCTAATTTCATCTTGGCATGGATTGGATGACAGTTACAGAACTGCACCAACGCCTGGTGTTATTTACGCACCATACGCTCTTGGTTTATTGAGTATTTTCTTTGTATTGTCTTTGAAGAAATCAAAATGAAGTTATTAAGAAATATAATTATCATTCTTTTATTGCTAGTCATTGCATTCTGGTTGGCATTACAAGTGCCAGCAGTGCAAAATCATGTGTACGAAACAGCTATTAAAATGAGGTTATTGGCAACTTTGCAGGAAGAAAAAGAAGACACACTTTCAGCAAGGGTCTGTGGCTCAGGCTCTCCCTTAGCTTCTAATAGCGCTCAAGCATGCATATTAATTAAGGCGGGTGAAGATCTATATGTTGTAGATGTAGGGGATGGTAGCATAGCTAATTTATCACGCTGGAACACTCCATTCGAAGACGTAAAAGCTGTGTTCATTACCCACAATCACTCAGACCATATTTCCGATTTAGCTGATCTTCATTTAATGACCTGGGTTACAAGAGAGAGGGAAAGCAAACTTACAGTTTATGGGCCTGAAGGCATTGAGGATGTTACTAAAGGTTTTGAGATGACCTATAAACACGATTACGAATTTAGAAATGCACACCATGGAGATTTAGTAACGCCCCTAGATGTCGTTGGCTTTAATCCTATAACCATACAGGACGATTCCGTTATTTTTGACAATGGGGATTTGCAAGTTATAGCATTTAGAGTAGAACATGAACCTGTAGATCCTGCTTATGGCTTTAGGTTTGACTACAAAGGTCGTTCCATAGTTATTAGTGGTGATACAAATTACAGCACAAATTTAATTAAAAATTCTCAAAAGGCTGATGTGCTATTTCATGAAGCTATTTCATACGATTTAACAAGAAGGATGTCGAAAACTCTTGCCGATCTTGGTGAAGAGTTTGATAACAATATTGCCCGTTACGGCTCAAAAATCTTCACTGATATTGAGAGCTATCATGCCACCCCTTTAGAAGTAGCAGAGATAGCAAATCTTAGTAACGTTGATATGCTTGTCTATTATCACTTAATCCCAACTCCTCAACCTCCCATTGACAAGATAATGGCAGATATACTCTTCCGTGGTGTAGATAAGAACTTCTCCAACTGGGAATATGCCGTTGATGGTACGGCAGTAATTCTACCAATTGACTCAGAAAAAATTATTTTCAATAAGTAACACAGAAAATATTTAATGTGTTAATCTTGTTTTCCTCTTAAATTTTGCAACTAAAGCAATATATTGAGAGTAACAATAACAAAGAGTAAATAAGGAGAATATATGAGAATATTATTTTTATTAATTTTGAGCCTAAGCGCTTATTCACAAGAACCTCCAACCATGCCAGAAGGAGTTGAGGGTGGCGTGCCAAACATGGGCATGATGGGCAAGCCAGAGAAAGAGGAATATGAGACTATAGAGGAGTTTCTCGAAGATGGAGAATATGAATTAATAGATGGTTTCTTAAAGCTCTATAAAGAGACAGAAGAAGATAAATACTACCTTGAGCTAGCAGATGCAGATTTAAATAAAGAATTTATTTACTTTGCTTATGTGCTTAATGGTCCACAAGCTGCTGGGGTAACAGGTGGAGCAATTGGTGACGGAGCAATATTAGAATTTAGAAAATTCAAAGATCGTTTGGGTCTTTATAAAAACAACACCAACTTTTCTAACGAAACAGACAACAATATTGCAAAGGCCGACTTAACCAATATTTTTGACTCTTTCCTTTCAGACTTCACCCCTGTTGTGGAGGAAGAGGGTAGATATTTAATTTCAGCCGACAAATTATTTCTCTCAGAAATGCTCACTAGCGTCTCCCCCAATTTGCCTCCAGAGTATAGAGATTTTGTTGATCTAAATTTGGGCAACTTAGATAAAAGCAAAACCTATGTAAATCAAGTAAGAAACTATGAGAAGAATACTGCAGTAGAAGTTAATTTTGGTTTCTTTAATCCAGCTCCTAGAGGCCGTGAACCTGTTTACGCAGTTGCCGACATTAGATACAACGCAATAAGTGCAAGACATCTTTTTGTTGAAATGCCTGATGCCAATTTCGAGCCAAGAGTCGCAGATCAAAGGGTTGGTTATTTTTCACAAAGAGTTACCGATCTTTCAACTTACGATTTGTACCCACAGCGTGATTTAATCAATAAGTGGAGATTGGTAAAAAAAGATCCAACTGCTGAGCTATCAGAGCCTGTTGAACCCATCGTATTCTGGGTAGAAAAATCAACACCAGAGGAAATTAAGCCATTTGTCGTTAAAGGTATAGAAGGATGGAACAGTGCTTTTGAGAAAGCTGGATTTAAAAATGCAATCGTCGCAAAAATTCAGCCCGATGACTCAGACTGGGATGCTGGTGATGTTAGATACAATGTTGTTAGGTGGTCATCATCACCAAGACCATCATTTTCTGGATACGGTCCTAGTATTGGCAATCCAAGAACTGGTGAATTAATTGCCGCTGACATTGTGCAAGAATTTAATGCCATTAAAAGAGGATATCAGTACAGAAAGATTTGGGGCTGGACGCCTGAAAACGATCCATTAGAGCAATGGATAGTGAGTTTAACTTTGCATGAAGTTGGTCATACCCTTGGGCTAAGACATAACTTTGCTGCTAGTTATCTTTACAATGCTACTGAAATTCATAATGCAGAACTTACAGGCGAAGCAACCATTGGTTCTGTTATGGACTACGATCCAATAAATTTAGCTCCTCCAGGGTTAGAACAAGGCAGATATTTCCCAACTGCACCAGGACCATACGATGAGTGGGCAGTTGAGTTTGGTTATAAACCAAACCTTACAGGTGTAGAGAGAGATGAATTATTGGCCTTATCCGTATTGGGTGGAAACCTTTATGGAACCGATGGGGATGCTATGTCTAGTCCAGGCAGAAATATTGACCCAAGAGTTAAAAGGTACGATATGTCCAGTGAAGTGGTGGAATATACCAAAGGTCGCTTTCAAGTATTAGACAATAAGATTGCTGAATTGCCATCAATATTTAATGATGAGGGAGAAACCAAAAATGACTTTGCCAATACTTTCTTTAGCTTGGTAAGAGAGAAAGGCAGATTCATGGATGCCGTCTCAAGACAAATTGGAGGCGTATATGCAACCAAAGTAGTCAATGGACAAGATGGTATCGATGCTTATGTACCAGTTTCCTATGCCAACCAAAAAGAAGCAATGAATCTAATTGTTGATCAATTTCTTTCAAATGGGGTATGGACCTTCGACCCATCGATTTTAAAGAATCTACAAAGAGAGAAGAGAGCTACAAGTTATGGTGGCGATGGCAATGAAGACCCACAGCTACATTCTTTAGTTCTTGGAATGCAAACAAGAGTATTGGCCCACGTATTGAATCCAGCTGTAATGACAAGGCTTGTTGATTCAGCTGAGTACGGAAATACATACATGCCTGAAGAAGTCTTAGCAGACTTATTCAATGGAATTTTTGTTAAAGGTGAAGTTCCAGATACTTACAAAAGAAACCTTCAATCAAAGTACGTAGATGCATTAATTGGAGCGATGTCTCCACCTGCACCACGTGGTGGTCCTGGCGGTGGCAATCCTCCAGCACAGTACGATGAGATTGCAAAAGTTGCGATTTATAACAGCTTAATTCAAATACAAAAGTTTGCTGCCAGCTATAGGCGTGATCCTCACTTTGCTTATTTGAATTGGAAAGTTGATAACTTTTTCGATCAGTAAAATTTCTTTAGCAGCCTCTAGTAGTTTTTAGAGGCTGCTTATTTTTTTATTTTTACTACAACTTTTTCTACCGAACCATCTCGTTTAAAGATCTTTCTACTAATCTTTTGAGAAAGATTTAAATTGGCAAATTTCTGAATATTTCCGTTTCTAGAGAAAACTTCAATACCTTCATTTTTTTCAAGCTCATAAATTACAGGCACCTGACAAACCGTAAAAGCAAGACTATTTTTTCTTAAATCTATTGTTTGCAGTTGCCCTTTAATATCATAGAAGCTAAAGGTAGATTGTTTTTCTAGGAACTCGCTCTTACGAAGCATTCTTGGGTAAAAACTAATGGCTCCATTGATGACATCTAAGCCCATCTCACCATTTCGAGATAAGATATCTTCTTTGACTTGTCCTGTCATGCCTGGTTGTTGAGCTCCTTTACCAGCAGGAGTATGTGAATATGGATCAGTTGGAATTGCTCCATACAAAGCAGGTGATTTATTTGCCCCTATTCCTTCATTGATTTCAAAATAGTGATCAAATAAACGCCCTATATTTCTTTTATCACCACCTTGTTTGATTTCACTAAGTGTGACTTCCTGCACTACCAATAAGAGTTTGGACACCATATGCCAATAAATTGATCCTAAGCCTTCGTAACCATAGAAAGTGCCTGATCTGCCTGTAAATGCTTTGTGATTAAATACTTGCTCAAAAATATTTTCTATTCTTTGTCTTTCTGCCTCAACAAGTTTTTTATATTGGTTGGGCAATTCATCTAAAGCAGTATTCAATGAATCCACATTGTAAAATGTGCCATTAAAATGGACATGGCCATTAATATCTTTAGTAATGACAGATGGATTTTTGTCTTTAACCAACATTTGGAGCAACATTGATGTTTTGAATAATTTTGTTGGAACTATATTTTTTTCAAGAAATCCAGGCAACTGTTTTGCTGGGTAAAGCAAATAACTGTATTGATCTTTTCTAAACAACTCACTTCTTTTTAGATTATCTAGAACCGATAGCGACTCATTTGTTTCAAGATAGCCAGAACTTAGAACTGCAACTTGACCTTCAAGCATTAATGGTAAATGAGATACTGCTAAACCATTTTTTTCATGACTTATAAGATTGTAAGCATGATACATGCCATCCTCTCTTTTGTTAATTTTGATAGTTCTATCCAAATGAAGGTTTAGGTTTTCAAGAAAGCCAACTAAGTTGCTCTTCGATATTGTCTGTTTTTCCCCTGAAAAAGAATTCTGATAAATTGAACTTCGATAGTCTTGTGCCTTTTTACCTAATTTTTTTGCAATCTCAAGTCTTTTAATATTAGTTATCTTTTTTGAGGTTCTTGTTTCAGTATCTTTTAAAATTTTT
>Ga0102963_1001370_pt1 | contig 10718 bp, 5 predicted proteins | sample SalPon2_C_H2O_MG_2_FD_84522 | JGI IMG/M metagenome (GOLD analysis project Ga0102963, IMG submission 84522) | Salt pond water microbial communities from South San Francisco under conditions of wetland restoration - Salt Pond MetaG SF2_C_H2O_MG | ecosystem: Environmental > Aquatic > Non-marine... | reverse complement strand
GGAACTGATATTGCAATTACACCTACAAACATATTAATTAAAAAACAATCTAACAATGGTGCAGCAAACGTAGATGCTCTTGCAGTTGGTAACGCAACTTTATTTTTACAAAGAGCAAGAAGAAAATTAAGAGAACTAGCTTATAACTTTGATGTTGATGGTTATGTTGCTCCAGATTTAACAATCCTTGCAGAACATATTTCTGAAGGTGGATTTAAACAATTATCATATCAACAAGAACCTAATCAAGTTATATGGTGCGCAAGAAATGATGGTCAATTAGTTGGTCTAACTTATCAAAGAGAACAACAAGTAGTTGCCTGGCATAGACATATTTTTGGTGGTGCATTTGGAAGTGGTAATTCAGTTTGTGATAGTGTTGCTACAATTCCTACAGATGATTCTGAATATCAAACATGGGTTATTATAAAAAGAACAATCAATGGTGCTACAAAAAGATATGTAGAATATCTTCATCAATATGACTTTGATGAAACAGATGATACATCATTTAATTTTTTAGATTCACAATTATCTTATAGTGGATCACCTGTTACAAATATTTCTGGTCTTGCTCATCTTGAGGGTCAAACAGTTTCTGTATTAGCAGATGGTGCAACACATCCAGATAAAGTTGTAAGTTCTGGAGCAATAGTTTTAGAGAGAGCTGCAAGTAAAGTTAAAGTTGGATTACCTTACACATCTTTATTACAAACAATGAGAATAGATGCAGGCGCACAAAATGGTACATCACAATCTAAAACAAAAAGAATTTATGAAATTACTGCTAGACTTTATGAAAGTATTGGTATCGAAGTTGGACCAGATCTAGCCAACATGGAAAGAATACCTTTTAGATCTTCAGCTAATGCTATGAATAGTGGTGTTAATGTATTTACTGGAGACAAAGAAATAGAATTTAGAGGAAACTATGAAACAGATGGTTTTATATTTGTTAGACAAACTCAACCTTTACCTTTGACGATATTGTCATTATATCCTAAACTTCAAACAAACGATGGATAGAATAATCAATATTGTAAAGTATAAAGGTGAACATGGTCAATACATTATGAGACAACAGATGAATCACAGTTTAATGGATAAAGATATGGAGTTTGAAGGTAACGCAATGAATTTAGAACAAGAAAATTTAGCATTTACAGGTATGATTGATGGCAAACCTATCTTTGCTGCAGGCATGAAAATTATTTGGAATGGTGTTGCAGAAGGTTGGGTACTAGCAACTAAAGATGCTTTAGATCATCCTATAGCTGTTGCGAAAGCAATTAAGAAAGATTTTGCAAGGATTGCTAAAGAAAATAATATCAATAGAGTTCAAACTGCTGTAAGAGCAAACTATACAACTGGTTTAAAATTTGCTAAATGGTTAGGATTAGAGGAAGAAGGTTTAATGAAAAAATTTGGTTTTGATGGTTCTGATCAATATATGTATGCGAGGTTATTCTAATGGGATGGCAAGCAGCAGTAGTTGGCGCAATAGGTGCAGCAACATATAAACAACAAGGTAAGATTGGAAAATTTAATGAAGCTATAGGAAATCGTAATGCACAAGTTCTTGAAGCAGAAGCAGAACAAATAGAAAAAAAAACTGAATTTGATATTGCTAGATTTGATAAATCTTATCAAAAATTAGTAGGTCAAGCAGAAGTAGCTTTCGCTAAATCTGGTGTAGTTTCTGGAACAGGAACAGCATATAGAATTGCAGCAGCAAATGCTAGAGAGAAGTATATGCAGGAAAACATCATGAGATATAATTCTCAAGTTGCTCAATCTAAAAAAATTGAACAAGCAAACTTTGCAAGAATAAATGCTCAACTAGCTAGAGAGAATGCTAGGATGGCTCAATATCAAACCATTGCTTCTACATCAACAAGTTTACTTAATATGAGTAATTTTGGAACAACAACTAATAACAAAACATATACTGGCTTTGGTCAAAGTGGCTATGGTAGAGATCCTGGAGATATAATGTAATGCCAAAAATACCTACATTCACAACCGAAGCAACAATAACAGGTGAAGTTGGATCTGTTCAATCTAACACTCAAATGAGTTTAACTAATACTATTGGAAATGTTTTAGCACCTGTAACAAAAGAAATTGTACAACACAGAGTTAAACAAAAAGATTTTGAAAATAAAACAGAAGCATTAAAATTAGAAAATGATTTTATTAGAGATATGCAATCAGTTTATGATCAAGCTGGTAATTTACAAAATGAAAGTCAAGCACAAAATTTAGTTAAAACTCAATCAAATACATTAATTAAAAAATATTCTGGTCTTGCAAGCAATAGAGGAACACAAGATTTATTTAATCAGTATGCTTTATCTGAAGTTCAAAAAGGAATTTTTAGAACAAGTACAGCAGTTCAAAAAAATACTTTAATTGCATTAGATACTGAAGTTAATAAAAAAAAACAAAGATTAATGATTACAGCTATAGATACTACTGAAGGATTTGACTATCAAGTTTTACAACAAGATTTAGAAAATTTATATACTACTAATTATAAAGGCAAAGTATCTGATGCTATTTTAGGTAAAATGATTGCTGGCATACCTAATGAAGTAAAATTTTTAGAAGCAGAAAAAATGATTTCTAACAATCCTAGAGAAGCATTAGAAATGTTAAAAGATGAAAAAGATTTTGTAGGATTAAACTATGATTCAAGAATAGAACTTATAGATAAAGCTAAAAAAACTTTAGCACCTATAGTTAGAGATCGATGGAAAATTCATACTGCAGCTATTAATGAAGGTAAAGATGTTGAGCCTTTTAATTTAGAGTTAGCTTCAGAAGTTTTACCAACTGAAACTGTTAATAAAATGATAACAGCAGAAACTCTTTATAGAGAAACAGCAGACAATAGAAAAATTATTTTAAACTCAAACAACAATGTTGTTAAAGAAGTTGTTGAAGGTTTTATAGATGACGCAAAAGAAAAATATATGCCAAAAGAATTTGAAGAAATAAAAGATTACTATCTTGATATTTTGGAAAATAGAAACAAAAATTTAAATTCAGATCCTGTTCAATATTTAATTTCAATTGATAGTGAAATTGAATCTTTAGTTGAAGAAATAGGCAATGAATCAAATGCAGGTAACATGGAAAAAGTTACTTCTCTTCAATTACAATTATCAAATATATTAATTGATAAACAAAATGAATTTGGTGTTCATCCCTCAAACCAAAAAGTTATGACAAACTCAATGGCTAAAAACTTTATTAATAGTTATAAATTAGCATCAACAGAAAAAGATGTTAATAAACAATTTAATATGTTAAGTGCTTTAGAAGCACAGTATGGTGATTTAGAACCTCAAGCATTTGCGCAACTTATGCACGCAGGATTACCTCAAGCTGCTAAATTTTTAAGTTCTGGTTTTGCAACTAAAGAAGATGCAATGAAAATTTTAAGTCTTGATCAACCAGAAAAAATAGAAGCATTAAAAAAATTCTTAAATGATAGTGATGATACTGATGTAAGTTTTAGTAAAATGAGAACAGAAATTAGAAATAGTTCAGATTTTAAAGATATTGAAAACATTATTAGAAGAAATGTTCCTTTTGATACTGGTGAATCTTCAGTAGAAATGGAAAACATTGTAGACTTTTTAGCAATATATGGAGCAAATGAATTTTATGCAGGTGATGCTAAAACTTTTCAAGAAGCAGCAAAATCTGCTGCATTAATGTTTACTAAAAATTTTGATTTAGAAGATACTTATTATTTTCCTGTAACTTACAAAGACTCTATTACAGGTTTACCAGTTTCAACTGGTAAAAAAGATAAAATAATAGGTATGGCAAGTACAATTAAAGAATATTATTTAAAAGATTTTAATGCTGTAGCATTTAATTCAAAAAAAGATGGAGTTACAGAAGCTAAACTTACAGAAACAATGGAATTTCAAATGAAAGAAAATGGTGAGTGGAGAAATACTGCAGACGGAACAGGTATTGTTTATGGTATAGTTTTAGCTGGAAATACTTTTGCTACTATTGTTAATGAGCAAGGTAAAGAATTATATATTCCATTTGATTATAATGAAAATACTGTACCTGGAACTGATGTTGTAGTTGATTTAGATATTGGATCTAAAGTACAAATGTCTAGAGGATATACGAATATAGGTCAAGGAATGAAAGCAGCAGAAGATGTTTTGACTATGGGTAAAAGAACAAATGATATTCCTGCAAGTGTATTTCAAAATAATATAGGTATATCTGATATAGCATCTGCATTATCAACAAACGCAGAAGCAGCAGAAGTTCCTGTAAATAATTCTATAAATATGTGGAATAAATTTTATAAAACAGAAACAAAAATAGTTAATGGTAAACCAGTTAAAATGTCTGAAGAAGAAATTAAAATTCAAAAAGACAAAGCAACTAAAAGATTAAAAAATGGTAAATATAGTGTTCCTAAAGAAGCAAAATCTTCTATTGATATAGCAACTAATATATTTGATGGTCAAAATAATATGAGTAAAGAAACATTAACTAAATTACTTTCTGATATTGGACAAATAGAATCTCAATATAATACAAAAATTCAATACAAAGGTGGTCCAGCAAGATCATATTGGCAAGTAGAAGCAGCATCTGCTTTAGATGTTTTAAAACAAAACGAACTAATATCTAATCCATTATTTGGTCAAAAATTTGAAACACAATTTGCAGATATTATAAAAAATAAAAATAATACAACAGTATTAAAATATTTATCAAAACTATCTAATTCAGATATGCAAAAACTTTTATTAGAAAATAGTGATTTAGCTGCAACAATAGCTTTAGGTATAGTTTTAAATAGACAGTAATATGGCAAATTTTACATTTGGTTTAAACGTAAATGAAACAGCTCAAGAGTCTGGTTACGATCAATACAAAACAACATTTGGTCAAGCATTAGGTGCTACTTATGAAGAGACTATAAACTTTAATCCTGCAGTAAGAGCATATAGTAGTTATCAAATAGCAACAGCTAAAAATGAATCTGCAAATTCTGGTGCAGAAAAAATAAATAAAAATGAATTAAATAAAGAATATGCAGAGTTAGGTTTATATTTTGATAATGATGAATATCAATCTGTTGTTGATATTATGGTTGATCAAAAAAAAGAAGAAAGAGAAAGACAAAGTATATTAGAGCGTGGACCACAAGGATCATGGAATCCTTTTTCTAGTGGTTTTTATGTTGGAGCATCAAAGTTAGCAGTAGGTATTGGTGCTAGTTTTCTTGATCCTATAAATATTGGAGCATCTTTTATTCCTGTCTTTGGTCAAGCAAGATTTGCTGCGTTAGCAGCTAGAACAACTTTAACAAAAGCTAGAACAATAAGAGGTGCAGTTGAAGGATCTTTTGGTGCAGCAGTTGTTGAACCTATTGTTTATAGTTCTGCAAAACAAGTACAAGCAGATTATGGAATAGTAGATAGTTTTATGAACATTGGTTTTGGTACTATTCTTGGTACTGGACTTCATGTAGGTGCAGGTAAATTAAAAGATATTAGAACTGCTAGAAAGTTTCAAGAACAACTAATTAAAAATAAAAAAGATTTAGATGCTGGTACTGGTGGAGAACCAGAATTAAATTTATATAAACAGTATTACCCAGAAAATAGTGACATCATGATGAAGTTAGAAAAAACAGATCCTAGAACTAGAGAGTTATTATTAAAAAAAGCTATAGGTGATGTTATGCAAGACAACCCTGTAGATGTAACTGGTGTTGCTAATGCCGATGCAACTCTTCGATCTGGAAAAGCAGAATCTCCTACAACTAAAATTGAAGGTACAAAAAAATTAACTACTGACGAGATAGAATTACAAAACTTTAACAAAAAAATTATAAACAAAGACTCACAAGCATTAGAAGCAGACACTCCTATTATGGAACAAAGACTATTAGAGTTAAGAAACAAACAAACTGAAAAAGGTTTAAACTATGAACTTCGTGCTAAACCTGGAGAGCAAACTGTTCAATCAACAAAAGCTGATTTAGATGCAGTAAAAACAAGAGAAAAAGATTTACAAGATACTTTGATAGATCACATCAATTGTATTAATGGGAGATAATTATGTCTAAAAATGTATGTATAACTAGATTACAAAATTTATTACGAGACTCATCTTTTACTAATGTAAAAAAAGAAGAGATCATGAATAGTGTTAAGCAAGCTATGGCAGAAAGAAGGCTTACTCGTATAGATAAAATAAATGTAGATGAAATAGCTAAAGACGCAGCATCAAAAATAAAAGCACAAAAAGTAATAGATAGAGCAAATGCTCTTAATGATGAAATTATTGCAAGAAAAGAAATAGAATTTATTTTAGATAATTATAAGGGTGTTGAACAAGAAGGTTTATTAGCATTATTAGTTGGATCAAGTGAAATAAGAGCAGGTGCAAGAAACTCTGTAGCTAATTTACAAGATACTGTTCAAGCTAATTTAATTAATTCATTTAAACAAAAACTTCGTAAAGCAGGATTAGAAAAATTATTTACTGACGCAGATCTTCCAACACAAAAAAGAATAGTACAAGTTATGGAAGAAGCTGGCGCAGAACAAACAGATATAGAAAAAAGAGCAGGTATCAAACCACCTATTACAGAAACTAATTCAGATATAAAAAAAATAGGAATATTGTTAGAGGAACACTCTGAAGCAATAAGAACTATGTTAAATGATAGAGGAGCAAACATTCCTAAATTATGGGGATGGGTTGTTAAACATAGTCATGATCAATTTAATGTTAGAAATGCTGCAGAAACTTTAGGTATAAAAATGGATGAGATAGAAGCAGACGTAAACATGAAAGGTAAAGATGTAAATTATAATAAAAATTATAAAGCATGGAGAAATTTTGTAGAACCAAAATTAGATCAAAGAACTTTTGATACAGTAGAAAATATAGATGAGTTTATGGCAGAAGTTTATAATTCTTTGGTTGGAAATAAAATACAAATAGCTGATGGTGTAAATGTTTTTGGTTCAAGAAGTGTAGCAAAAGCAGCTAGTGGTAAAAGGGTTTTACATTTTAAAAATGCTGGAGAATGGTTTACTTATCATGAAAAATTTGGCAATGGTAATCTTCAAGAAACATTCCTTTCTGGTTTAATGACAGCAGGAAGAAATATTGGAATGATAGATAGACTAGGTACTAATCCTAAAAAGAATTTTGAAAGTATTAGAGAAGCTATTTACGACAGTATGCAAGGAAGAGATAGAAGTAAGATTGCTAATTTTAATTCATTTCAAAAATATTGGAATGTAGTTGATGGATCTTTAAATACTGTAGAAAATTTTGCTCTTGCAAAGTATGGAGCAATAGGAAGATTAATAGGAAACGTATCAAAACTAGGTGGAGCTGCAATATCTGCTGCAACTGATTTAGGTATCTATGGATCTGAAATGAAAGATCAAGGTGGTAACACTTTATTAGGTGGAATTGCAGAAGCATTTGGTGCGCTTGCTAGAGTTAAGAATACAAAACAAAAAAAAGAAATAGCAGAAATGTTAGGATTAATGCTTGACGGAACTATTCATGATACTGCAGGAAGAAATCAAGTAGGAGATAATTTAAGTAGAAGAGGAACAGAAATACAAAGAACATTTTTTAAATATAATTTACTAACTTGGTGGACCAATACTTTAAAAGAAAATGCTATGCTAGGTATGGCTAACTACTATGCAAAACAAAAAAAACTACCTTATAATAAGTTAAACAAACAACTACAATTACTGTTTGAAAAATACAATATTGATTCAAACAAATGGGATGTAATAAGAAAGACGGCTATGGAAACTGCAGATGATGGTATGGAATTTATTAATATTGGTTTGTTAGATCAAGTTTCTGATGCAGATATTAAAAAAATTACAGGCATAGAAAATTTAAGTAAAAGAGAAGCACAAATAGAAAAACAAAAATTTAAATATTCAGTATCTGGAATGATGTTGGATAGAACTTTATTTGCAGTAATTCAACCAGATGCTAGAGTTAAAGGAATAATGACACAAGGAACTTTAGCAGGTACTCCTATAGGAGAAGCATTTAGATTTCTTGGACAATTTAAGGGTTTTCCTATTGCGATATTTAATAAAGTAATAGGTAGAGATTTAGCTTATATGAGATCTGGACCAAATCAAGATATAGGTAGAGGTGCAAGAGGTATGGTTGCAACTATAGTTACAACTGGATTGCTAGGCTATGCTTCAATGACGGCAAAAGATTTTTTAAAAGGAAGAGAGCCAAGAGATCCTTCTAAATGGAACACAGTTATGGCAGCTCTATTACAGGGTGGTGGTCTTGGTTTATATGGAGACGTTTTATTTAAAGAACAAAGAGACGGATCAACAATTATTGCAGGTCTTGCTGGACCAGGAGCAACAACTGTAGCAGATGTATTGTTAGCAATTAATTATGGTATTCGTGGAGAAGGTGGTAAAGCAGGTAAAGCAGCATATAGAGCAGTAAGTAGTAACATACCTTTTATGAATTTATTTTACATTAAGACAGTTTACGATTATTTAATAGGTTTTCAGATGATGGAAACTATGTCTCCAGGAGCATTAAAAAGAGTAGAAAAAAGAATGAAAAAAGATTATAATCAAGAATATTTATTGACTAAACCATCATCAATGTTTAAAGGTTTTTAGCATATGACTATATCATCGACTACAGTAAAAAATTCGTATTCTGGAAATGGTACTCTTGATACTTTTAACTATACTTTTAAAATATTTGCAGACGCAGATATTCAAGTAATTATTAGAGATGCTTCAGCTACTGAAACTGTAAAAAATTTAACTACACATTATACTGTAACTGGAGCTGGAAATGCTAATGGTGGAACTATTGTTTTCACGGCAGGCAATATTCCAACTGCTACAGAAACTGTAGTTTTAAGAAGAGCATTACCTCAAACTCAATCTATCGATTATATCGCTAATGACGCATTCCCTGCAGAAAGTCATGAAGAAGGATTAGATAGATCTATGATGGCTATTCAACAATTACAAGAAGAAGTTGATAGATCTATTAAGTTATCAAGAACAAACACAATGAACACTACAGAGTTTGCTATTGGATCTTCTGATAGAGCTGGTAAAATTTTTGGTTTTGATTCTAATGGTGAACTTGTTGTATCACAAGAACTTGGAACTTTTAAAGGTAACTGGTCTGCAGGTACTACTTATGCTGCTAGAGATATAGTTAAAGACACAAGTACAAATAATATTTTTTTAGCTAACACAGGTCATACATCTTCTGGATCTCAACCACTAACTACAAACACAGATAGTGCTAAATGGGATTTATTGGTAGACGCAGCTAGTGCTACAACAAGTGCTACAAATGCTGCAACGAGTGCGACAAATGCTGCTACAAGCGAAACTAACGCAGCAACGTCTGCGTCAACTGCGACTACAAAAGCTAGTGAAGCATCTACTTCAGCTAGCAATGCTTCTACTTCAGAAACAAATGCTGCAACGTCTGCAACTAATTCTGCAAATAGTGCAACGGCTTCTGCTAGTTCTGCTAGTGCTGCTGCTGCTACATTTGATTTATTTGATGATGCTTACCTAGGAGCAAAAGCAACTAATCCTACATTAGATAATGATGGTGATGCTTTACAAGATGGTGCTTTATATTTTGATACAACAAATGATGTAATGAAAGTTTATGATCTAGGTACAACTACCTGGTATCAATTAACTCCAACAGTTTCAAACCAAACAAACATAAATGCAGTAAACGCAAATAGTGCAAATATTAATGCAGTAGCTGCAAACGAAAATAATATTAACAATGTCAACTCTAATTCTGCGAACATAAACACAACTGCTGGAATTTCTAGCGATGTAACAAGTGTAGCTTCAAATAGTGCTGCAATAGTTGCAGTTAATAATAACGAAACTAATATAAATGCAGTTAATGCAAACAGTACAAATATAAATTTAGTAGCATCTAATAATACCAATGTTACGAATGTTGGAACTAACATAGCTTCAATCACAACTGCAGCAACTAATCTTGCAGACATAAACGCTTTCGCAAATATCTATCTTGGACCAAGTGCTTCAGCTCCAACTGCAGATCCAGATGGAAGTGCATTAGATGTTGGAGATTTATATTTTGATACAGTTTCACAAACTATGAAAGTTTACTCATCAAGTGGGTGGATTCCTGCTGGCTCAAGTGTGAATGGAACTTCAAGTAGGTTTACATACACAGTATCTAGTTCAACTACTACAATTACTGGAGCTGATGACAACACTAACACACTTGCTTACGATGCAGGATTTATAGACGTATATTTAAATGGTGTAAAAATGGTAAATGGTTCAGATGTTACAGTAACTTCTGGAACGTCAGTTGTTTTTGCTAGTGCAATTGGAGTATCTGGAACTGATACAGTAGATATTATTGCATTTGGAACTTTTCAATTATCTAACTTTAGTATTAATGACGCAAATGATGTATCAACAGGTGGTATTTCAGATGGTCAAGTTTTAGTTTATAACAATTCTGCTGGTGCATTCCAACCAGGCAATGCAAGTTCTGCAGAAGTATATGGATTTAGTAAAAATGCTAGTGGTGAATTAATAGTAACTACTACAAATGGTGGTGTAGATGACATAAGCGATACGACTTATGCTTCATTTGATGATGTTTTATTT
>Ga0102963_1001368_pt1 | contig 10718 bp, 6 predicted proteins | sample SalPon2_C_H2O_MG_2_FD_84522 | JGI IMG/M metagenome (GOLD analysis project Ga0102963, IMG submission 84522) | Salt pond water microbial communities from South San Francisco under conditions of wetland restoration - Salt Pond MetaG SF2_C_H2O_MG | ecosystem: Environmental > Aquatic > Non-marine... | reverse complement strand
TCTTTGATTTGAAGAAGAACCACGACATTGTCTTCATCAGTAAAATTCTCGACAAGATCAAGTGTTAAATTGATTTGGTACCGATCCGCGCCGGGAGCAGCAAAGTTAGGATGGCCATTTGCATTATCAAATAACGTTCTATCCGCACCAGCAGTGATTTGCTTTTCACTGATTTTTAATATTGCATATCCATCAAAAAGTTCATCCGGGTCTAAAGCTCGTACCACAGATTGCTCTGAGGCAGTAGCTACACACCCCTTTACAAAGAAAATACCGTTGGAAAGAGTTGCGGTAATTGCATTTCCATTATTGGTAACTTCTCCTGTGACATTAGCAGTAACACCTTCAATAGAAATTATCCCGTTGTCAATTTCATTTATGGTGCCACTACTAGAACCAGCATCACCGCGGCGATACTGAATAAAGATGCGGTATGAAAGAGAATTTAATTCCTCTGCCTTTATTGGGATTGCTGTTACTCCTGAACTCTGAGAAGTTATTGTAACATCGCTTAATTCAGCAATCAATGTTTCAAAAGAAGTAGCATCTTCTCCAGTGCTGAATGTAACATCAATAAAGTTTGACGTACTATCAAAATTACAATCCCCGCCGATAATGCCGCTATTAGGCCTGAATAAACTTTGGCCTAAACGATCCACCTGCGCTTGTAAAAGCGACTGGGCCTGGTTTAATTCCCTTGCCTGAACCGTTCGTCCTGGTTGGAATAAAATCCTTAAGTAGTTTTTATCAAGAGGAGTTAAGCCGGATGAATCCGGTGTATTAATGTCGTCGTGATATTTTGATGTATAAGCGGTGATTGCCATTATAATTGAATTACAAGTTTAAGCTCTTCGTTTTGACCTTCAGCTCGAACAATAGTGCCACGGTTGTCGATAAAAACCACGTCACCCGTTCCTTGTTGATATGAAGATTCGTATTTAGCATCTGGTGTCAGAGAAGTGGTTACTGTTTGCCCGCCAAGCGTATCGTCTTTGGGTGGCTCAAATGTAAGGTCAGAAGCTTCAGCAGTTTCACCCGAAACAAGAATTGGCTCGTAACCATGATAGTGGTCGGTATAATAATAGTATCTATAAGGATCAAGTGCTATTCCGCTTTCGACAGTCTGTACATGAGAAATAACCCCAACTTTTTTACCATCTTGAACGATTTGCCAACCTGCTCCAATATCACCCGTTCCGCCTCCACTGTCTTCAGGAATTGCCTGAGTGCCAGGTAAAGTAAAATACCTAAGAGGTTGAATATAAGGATCGGTAAGATTTGCGTCAGACGAGTTTAGCGGGTTTTTAATAACGCTAATCTGATGATATTCGGTAGAATCAGGAATATAGGTTGCGGTGCCTGTATCCATGAAAACGCCGAGATACCAAGCTGGAAGTGTCTCAAACTTATCAAATCCAAATCCTTCAACCGGCGCGATCTTTGGAACTATGACCGCATCCCTTCTCAAACCCGACGCAACGTACGTAGAAAGATTGGGGCTATCATCAAATGCATAAAGGGAAGTTCCTCGCAGATCTTCAAGTCGCTCTACACCTATTGTTCCAGCACTTATATCAACTCTGCAATTTTTCCATGAAATAATCTCAGCAAACTCAGTGGTATAATTAGAGTCGGTCAATCTAATTTCCGAAATTGATTTGGACGAAATGTCAATCACATGATCAACGTCGGTAAGCGTTTCACTACGAGAAAATCCAAACTCATCTATTCCATGCAAGGTAACATCTGCTTGAAAGGTAACGGTTGTATCTCCTTCGGTATAAGTACTAGCATCAGGTTCGTAAACGTTACCGCCGTCAATTATCTTAAATCCGTAAACCATACCGCCGGTTTTCGTTTTAATATAAGAAGTAAGAACATCACTTCCACCAAGAGTAAATACCGCAGGAGAATCTACAAGACTTTCAACATCGGCTTTGGTATCTCCGCCGGAAAGGGTTGAAGCAGTAACTATTGTATTAGCTTCAGGAGAATCTTCAAGTGAAACTCGAATCGCTTGAGCCAGCTCGTCGATTGTAAGATCAACTTCGCCAGGGCTATCCGCCGATGCTGGAACAGTGATTGTGAGGGCGGTTGCAGAGTCAGCCACTACAGCGATCTCGCTGGCCTGTGGACTTGACTCATCAACTTCAAATGTAACCGTGATGCCGTTACCAGTAAGGCCGGTTGCTACAGCTTCAAGCTTCAATACACCATCGGTAAACTGTACATATGCGAAAGCTGAAGAGCTGTTATCGTTTGCAGAAGTTGTTGCAGAACCATCGCCAATATCAATAAATTGCGAACTATTAATATCACTATATTGCTCATACTTTCCAAGATAGGTAAACACATAACCAGAAGTGGTTGAAAGAATACCGTAATCAGTAAAGGAATTTCCAAGACGGGCTACAACGTCAGCATCTACCGCGGAACCATCAGCCGGAGCTTGCAGAACCAAAAAGATCTGATCATTAACTGTAACGTAGCACGGTTTAATGTTATTGGTCGTATCTGTATAAAAGCATGTTGGATCAAGCGGATCAAATTGTTTATACTTTGTTGATGCTGCGAGTTCATTGAGAGGAATGACTCTTGAGGTGTTCACCGAATTAATTCGAAATAGACCAGTGATATGCTCTAGCACTCGTTGCTTATCTTTGAATGTTCCAACTGGATAAGGTGCGGTTGCCGAAGTACCTGCTACATCGTCCCATGAATCCTGTTGTCCGATACCAAGATAATAAGAAGTATTAGTGATATCAGAATCCAAAAGATCCGCGGAATTTCTTCGGAATTGTTCTGTTATAATGGCTGCCATAACGTTTATTTATACGTGTAATTATAGTTTAGTCTTGGGTAAATACAAAAGAATTTTGAAAAGATGTTTGTGTATCGTGCGTATAATGCGGTGAATCGTCTTCGTCGATCGTTTCAGTGCTGCTTAAAAATATTTGAGAAGGAGACTCATATGCCGGTGAATTATTATCCCAGCCTCTTTTATATAGTATGTTAATAAAACGATCGTCCGAAACTATTGCCGCCAAAGGATAAGAACTTCCAAAAAGCGCGGAGGAATCGTCATAGGATGAAACCGTTTCCCATTGAGTATAATCAACATCTGTTATTTCTGGAATAAAGGGATAGGTTGTCCAAGGTGTGCGATTAATAAACAGTTGTTCTCCTTCAGGACTTGAGTCTGAAGTATAAAGGGCCCAGGTTCTCTGCGCTTCCGAGAATTGAAAATAAAGATCAGAGTCATCCGATTCAAATGTATGAAGCACGTCAATAACATCATCTTGAGGGCTGGAATCGGAATTGACTTCTGTTGTTCCTGTAAACACAAAGTGTTCTGTTGCTAGTGAACCATCATCTGGTGAAAAGTCGGCTTGCGGATCTATAATAAAGTCAAACTCGTCAATTGATAAAGAATCAAGAAACGATCGTGTATAAAAATCAATGGATGATCCAGCACTAAAGTTGTTAAAGTGTGTGTTATAACTAACTTTGTATTCAGAAGGGGTGTCGGAATATTTAACTACACCGTTAAGCCTATTAACAACATCAGGTATCGCATTCTTGAATCTTTCAATGTTTAAATTAACTCTTGAAAAGGCAGAGGAGTGATACAGCGCTCTAAACCGGGGATCGAATCCGGACTCAAGAGTGAGTGAATCTACATCATAAGGAAGCTTCCACCTATACCGCATTAAAATGTGTTTAATTCCACTTCCCTCAACCGGGAGAACGTTAGTCCAGGGGAAATTTACTACATTTAGTGGTCCATCATCATACCAATTGTTTCCATCACGGTCAATAGCAAGAACACCGTTTACAAATACATCGCCAATCTGAAATAGTTCAGTATTTTTAATCACTATCCCACTGCCATAGACGGAGGCAAAATCGGGTTCATGTATACTAATCCAGACCTCGGTGCTCGACCCCCCTGGAGTCTCAATTCTAAGCAGTTCGTGGTCTAGAGGTTGTCTCGGACTGGAGTCGTTGTCCGTATCAATAATAAATGAAATCCAACCTTCGGTATATTCAGAAGAAGATAGTGCCGCTGGAATATATGTAATAGGAGAGTCGATTGGTTCGTTAAAATCTTCAACAACTAAATCACTTTCAATAAAATCAAGATAAGGAACTTCCGATTCGTCAATTACTTCAAAAGCCGAAGGATACTTAAAGGCTCCATCAGAATACTTTGTATATGCAGCCCCAGCTTCAGCGATTGTAGCATTTCCATATTCGCCCCAAGCCGCGTTATCTATAAATTTAGTTTCCCCGGTCCAATCTTCTCGATATGCGGTTTGAATGGTGTTATCATTTGAAGCAAACCGCAACAAAATAAATTTATTGAAAAATGCTTTTAGCGAATCTCGATCAACAGCGGGTGTTCCTTTTTTATCAGAGATTAATCTAGTGTGCGTGAGATAATGATAACCACCATCACCCATCAATACCTTAAACAAGTATGCTAAAGAAAGATCTATATACTGATCCTGTGGAGTATGCTTACCAAAAAAAGTATCCCAATCAATCCAATCAGCGAATGACAGAACCGATTCAACTTCGGCCCAACCTTCAGGGGAAGTTTCAGTGCTGTATTTAAATACCCTCGGAACGTTATCGAATTTTGTGATAGGATCATCGCCGTCATTAGCATCGGTTACAATGTAAAGCGTTCCATTATCGGGAGCGTTCTCTCCAGTTGGCAACTCTGAAGTAAGTTTAACAACCTTTGTGACATTCAAATAGTACTCAAGCGCTTCTTTGATCCAATCGTTGTCTTGAATAAGTTCAAGTGTTAATGCAACGAAGAATTTCAGACCAGCAGGGTGAATAAACTTAATAAATTCATTTCTCCAATCGGCCTGATCTGATTGCGAATTGACCACATAAGAGAACTCTTGCCAACGAAAGCTGTCGCGAATTCTATTTTTTGTTGAAGTGGTTCCTTTTTCCAAATCAGCTACTGTGAATAAGTATTCTTTTGGATAAACCAGAGTAATAAGTTCGTTATAGAAAATACGAAAGAAGGCATAGATACTTTCTTCTGATCCTCGGCTGTTATAGTAGTTAGCTATAATCTTAAATAACCTAACACGATCAAGCGAACGACTTTTAGGAATTACCGAAGCGATCATTCGCTCAATTGCGTCCAAATATTTTTCGCTTGCACGGTCAACATCGTGTTGACGTATTAAATTATTTAGTTCATAAGAAGGCGCAAGCTCTTTATTAAGATGGCGATAATACGCCTTAAGTAGCTTTATTAATTCAGGTGCGTCTGTTTCAAAGTGGTCAGGCAATACAGATTCAACTGTTTGCGCTTCCACCGCAGTCGCGGTTCCTGTTGCTATACTTAACTCCATCCGGTTTTATTTAATATGTTGTATTGCCAGTTGAAGTGGATGATCCCCCACTTTGAGAAGAAGGGGTACGATCCTTACTAAATGTATTATATTCTATCGAACGAGAACCTCCTCCTCGCGCAATCTCATCTGGAAATGCCGAGATGTTTGAATTATTAGTATCAATGTTCAATAAAAGATTTCTTTTACCAACAATGTCGTTACTTTCTGTATTGGCAATAAATGTTATCTCTGTTGTAGTATCAGCAAACAAATCGCTTAATTCCATTACGCCAGTTTCGAGATTAATTTCTCCAATATTACTAATTCGTTTTGTTACGCCATTTTCAATTATGCATGTATAAACGTTTCTTACAAATTGATCAGCGCCAGGTTCGTCTTTAATATAAATTTGCTTTCCTGCAATGGTATGAACAGGATTAGTTAAAATTGTGTTAAGCACCTTTCCATCATCGGGCGTCAACGAATTTCCAAATTTAACGGTGAAATCTGAAATACTTCCATCAGCCGGAATAGTAATTTTCTTACTTAAGAAAACTCGAACCAAAGAGTTCATTATCGAACCAAGATGTGTATCAACCTTTTTCTGGAATAGCGAATGCCTAAAGATGGTATCAAATCCGTTGATGTCCGTCTCCGCAAAAGGAGTTACAACGTTATTTTTAATCTCAGTTGCTAGCTCTGAGGCGCTTAGCGAGGAAATACTTGGATTGTATTTAATAAGAATGTCAAGTACAATATTTGCATACTCAGGATCAACAATTTGGGGTGTGATAGCAAGAATCTTTTTAGATTTGAGAAAGTCAAGAATAGAGGCTTTATCCGATTCAGTAATAACCTCGTCTGTATAAGAAGAATTTGGCTTTGCAGAAATAAATGCCGTGCCATATGTTGGGGGGTCGTTATCTTCTCCACCCCATGCACTTACACTTTGAACAAATGCGAAATTGCTTGTAATTAGATTCTTATAATCATCAGCTGTCACCGCGCGGTCTTGAGTCGTGAAACTGTTGATTGCATTATTTTTTAGATTCGTAACGGTTTCTTTATTGCTTCCTCCACTTGATCGTGCTCCGCACATAATAGAAAGTGAAGTTCCCGCCGAGGCAAAGTTACCGCTTGTATCACCCGCAATTGAAAAGGTAGTATTTATACCATTTCCCGACTTCCCGCCTGTCACAAGATACTGAATTTCAACTACGTTACCTGCATCAAGCTTGTCTCCGTAGATGCCGTTACCAAAAGTAAGTTCATAACGACCAGAACTATTTTCATTAATAAAGTAAATTTTGGATTCTTCATCAACATCAATTGTACTAAATTGGTTATAGCGTGTAGCGGTTCCTTCGCTCTTCGCACCGGTTGGATAAACCAAAACACGAAGCGTACTTATATCAACATCTTCATCTCCTAGTTCGTAACGCTGAGCCGTGTCAGCTGCATTAGCCTCAAAAGTTGCGGTAACAAGTCGACCTTCGTAACCAATCAGAGGTTCTTCCTCTGTAACGGTATAGTAATGCGATTCGCCGACAGTTGTTTTTTGCAGCTTGGTAACATCATCAAGAATAACAAAAGAATAATTATCAGAATTATAAGTTGTTGTTAGTCGCGTTCCTCGAGGAACAATATAAGTACTTGCGGAATCAGCAGTGGCGCCAATTGTTCCTACGATATCGACACGAGCCGCAGAAAAACTACGGGGAATATATCCAAGAAGTTTGGCCGCTGAAACAACGCTGCTTCGTAATTGAGCCGAATCAATGAAACTTTCGTTTACTGCAACGTGAGCCAACATTGCGTTATAATGAGTATTATATGCCAGTAGGTCAACAATGTTATTAAGGTTAGAACCCTCAAAATCCCAATCTGTAAATTCAGTTTCGCTATTTTTAAAATAGTCAATTAGATTTGCTTTAATTTGCGCAAAGTCCAATTCAGAAACATTAAGCTGTTCTCCGTTAATTGCCATAAGTTTATCGGTTTCTAATTAAAAGAAAAATAAATTCTACGTCGGTGCCATACGACATTTGAAAAGTTGTTGTGATACGGTATGCGTTTCTTTCGTGATCATCAGTAACGCTAACCTGAAAGTTTAAAATTCTTTTTTCAAACTTTCTGACACCACGCTCGATCTCATCTTTAAGTTGTAAGGCGGTAAACCCGTCCGCTAATTCAAATAAAATATCATTTGCTCGTGTACCAAATTCCGGAAAAAACGGCCGAGTACCAAGCGGTGTTAACACAATGTTTTTAATACTATTCTTAACAGCATCAATATCGGTTGCAAGAAGTAAGTCACCCGACACAGGATGAATAAACGAAAAGCTGACATCTTTAAAAACACCACCAGACACAACAGTCGGCTGATAATTGGGTTTATTAAAGTCTGAAAGAATGCTATTCATTACCTGTTTCTATTTATATAATAATTCGTATCTTGTTTGTTTTTGTTTAAGGAGAATTACGTCTAGCATAATCCTCTTGTAAAATAGCTGCATCCGCGATTACAAGATCTCTAATAGACTCCGCTCTAGCTTTAAATTCATTAAGTATATCGCCCGACCATTCATCTCGTTGAATGTCAATTATTCTTTCTATTTCCCGGTCAGCCTTCTCTTCAAATCCTAAGGTTCCATTTACAGAAACTTCATTCTTAAATGCGTAATAAAGAGTATTTAAAGAAGTAAGTAATGATCCATACGAAGGATCATCTTTTAAATCTGTGTTGTTATAAACACCTTCAATCAAATCCCCTGCAGTGTCTTTGTGATCAATAAATTTTGCGGTAATGGCCACAGTGCTTGGATTGGTAGTGATCAACGGACCAGGATCTGGATGAGGCGGTGCAGGTTCTGGATTAACCTTTGACGGTCTAGGAAGAGCACCACCAAAGCTGTTAAAGTCTAAAGCATTGCAAACATCAAAGCTTTCAAGATTGGCAAGAATTTCACTCAGGTTACCAACCGATCCTCCAAATTTATCTTGAATGTCTTGTATAATTCCAATTCTTTGTAAAAAGCCAGCGTTCTTTGCCTGGATTAAAAGATCCAAAAGAGACGCACCTTTAGCTTTTTCAACGGCCTGAAAAATTTTGCTGATCTGCTCATCGAGCCTTTCTAAGGAATCAAGCAAAGCCAACATCTGCTCGGCATTATCAGTATCCCGAATCAGATTCATTATTACGTTTTTAAGCTGAGAGATTAAAAGGTCATTGATATTTTTCCCGCAATCGGATTTATTACGTGGGTTTCTAAAGCTTATATTAGCTGATCCCGATGTTGCGACTCGTACTACGTTTTGGGCTTCTGCAATTCTAATAATCTCATCAATACTAGCATTAATGCCATCAACCTGAACCTGTTTTTCAACTTCCCGGAGCTTACTAGCTTTAAGTTCCTTTCCATCTGTCACTTTATTAATCGAATTATCAATATTTGATAACCTATTAAACTCGTTGGTATCGTTACGAACAGTGGCAGGAATTTCCGGTGTTGTCTCGGGAGAATCTAAAGTTTCACTTCTAATTTCAGATTCAATTCTTTCCCTTTCTTGGCGAGAAAGTTCAATCTCTTTATCAGAGCGTTCGGGCGGATTATTTTTATCGCAAATGCTCATCCTTAAAAGATAGGTGGAGTGGTAATCGCACCGCCACCGCGGTCGTTTCCGTCAGTTTGTAGGTGAGTATGATTATTAAGCGATACAGGTCTGGAAGTTGTAACGTCATCATTAGATTTAATCTCTCCATCCGCAGTAATTGTACTATCCGCGGTGACTTCCTCCACGATATGAACTGGGCCGGATTCAACCGTCAAATTATCTGAGTTAAAAATAGTATCATTAGTGCTATGGAAGTCAAGCTGCAGCTCGGTTCTAACTTCAAGATTTTTATTCGCAGTGAGGAATGCTTCATCGTTACTCGCAAGTTTTAATTTGTTTTTAGCAATAATATCGACTTGGCCTGTAACACGAGTAATCATATTACCTTCATACTCTCCACCATTTTCTTCATCTTTAGTCTTCTCTCCGACCTTTGTCAAGTAATCTCCACCAATAGTCAAATCAAAAGCTTTAATAATATGTGTTTCAAGCGATTTCTCAAACCTTTCGGTAGCTTCTCCAAAGACCTTTAAGTGATACTCTCCGGCAGAAATAATATCGATATTACCACCAGGATCCTTGCGATCTTCACTTGTTGATCGCGTTTCTATTTTCATACCTGTTCCCGCCGAAATGTTAGTAGTTTTGCGGGAGTTTAAATAGATATTCTCTGCCTCAACTTTAAAGTTACCTCCGGTTTTTTCTCCGGTATTGGGATCCTCTTTTGGCCCGACGTTAAGGTTACAGTCGCCCATTACTGTTATATTACATGCACCCTCAACTTTGAGCTCGGTCCCACTAAGATAAGCTGTGTAATTATGTCCTACTACCTCTAGTGTCCTTCCTCCACTTGGATCAAAAATCTCAACGGTACCTGTTGTATGCCTGCGCGAGAATTCTTCTTTACCAGCTTCATCGTTAACCCTGAATACATGACCGCATGGTGTTACTTCAACTTTATCATAAACGGTCGCACCTGCGTAACTTGCAGGTCCAGCTCCAGAGGTTTGGTTTGTATTACTCATTGAATCGTCAATTTAATATCTATTACCGTTGTTTCAATTAAGGAAAGAGGTCGGCGGATAGGCCTCCTTCACCCTCGGGAAGGCCTCCTTGACCTGCCTCTGCATCAATAGGAAGGCCTTCGTTAGGTGGAACACCTGTGTCTTTAATTCTTAAAATGTAATGTCTGTTTGTCATCGCTCCGAGGTTTTGCCTCCTACCCGTTACTTTCTTAACAGAATTTCCATAGTTTCCATCAACGGTTTCAAAGGTTCCATCAGCATTTGCCTTTGTCACAATCGAAACGTGGCCGGATGAATCCCCCGCTTTTCTTCTTACAATAATATCTCCTCGCTGAAGTCCACCAGAATCTGCCCCTTTATGAAACACTTGTACGATATCAGAATTTTTCTTTGCCCATATGTCAATCCAATTATTTGAAAATCCTGATTTTGGCAATTTATCTTCTGGTAAAGCTCCAGAATTTTTAACAACCCAGCATGCAAATGCCCCGCACCAAGGGGCTCCTAAACTGTTTGGTGTTGTAGTAGCAGACCAATATTTTTGAATCTTTCCGCCTCTATCTCTATTCGCGCCATCATCTTCTGTAATACCTAAGCGAGCTTGTCCTTCTGCGGTAGAAGCAATACTATTTCCGGCTCCTGCTCCAATCGAAGCGGGTTCTGGGTATTGATCATCTGGAACACTGGCCATCGGCGGTGCGGTCACACTAGTGAC
>Ga0102963_1001367_pt1 | contig 10719 bp, 14 predicted proteins | sample SalPon2_C_H2O_MG_2_FD_84522 | JGI IMG/M metagenome (GOLD analysis project Ga0102963, IMG submission 84522) | Salt pond water microbial communities from South San Francisco under conditions of wetland restoration - Salt Pond MetaG SF2_C_H2O_MG | ecosystem: Environmental > Aquatic > Non-marine... | reverse complement strand
TCATCAAATACAAGGTATATACCGACATCTTCATTAAATCGTGTCATTGATTGATTTATATCAAATATTACATTTTCATATAGGTGCATACAATCTATAACAACAACATCATAGTACTTATTAAGTTTATCATATGTCTTTACATCATATGCATTTTCACAATAGAAATTTATATTTGAAATACCACTACAATATTCTTTAGCCTTTACTAGTCGTTTTTCACTAATCTCTAATGTATCCACTTTGTTAAATAAACTACTTAGTAGTTTTGTAGTAACACCAAAACAAGTTCCAACTTCAAGACAAGAATTAAGATTCTTATCATAGAAAAAATCAATTACATCTTTTTTCCACTTTAGAGATGTGGTATCTTTGCTTTCTAATGCCTTTTCTGGCATATCTTTTAGAATATCATACTTCATTTATATAATTTTTTATATGTACGTTCCATCCAATACGATACATCTCTTGGATTTTTTGGTATTGCATTAAAATGATATACCCACCCTGCATCTAAAAACCTTAACTCATCTTCAAACCACGAGTGATTTGGTATGTGTAACAGATTCTTTCTGAATAAGTCTTGTAGATTGTAAGATTCACTCATATAGGTTACATCAATCTTATGTTGTTTTGTAAGGTAGTTGATAATTGTTTGGTCAGTGCCTGCTTTAATTTTATCATTCCAATCATTGATAATATCAATGTTATCCCAATAGTATTTTTGGACTTCTTTATAAAATGGTATATGTGATTTGTTTGTAATCTGAAACCCACCATTAAAATATTCCCATGTATTTACTTTAGGTTGATTTTGAAATAATGCATTACCCCAATTTTTAATACTACGAGTTGTCCACTCATAACATCCGTTATTTACAACCACTCCAAACTTACCATTGGTTTCTTCAAAAAAGTTTGGTGTATCTGGGTGGATTATCGTATCCGCATCTACTAAGAGTACTTGGTCATAATCGATATCATTTTCCTTTAGAATATCATGTACCCAATATCTTTGTAATGTAATTTTAAACTTAGATACATCTGTAATTGGGTCTGTCCACTCTATGAACTCTACATCATTGTTATCACACCAATGCTTCCAACTCTTTACAGAGTAGTGATATGGTGTACTTCTACCATTACCTAAATCTACGTTTGGCATAAATACTATGTTCTTCATGATACTGCTCTACCTTTCATTTGTTCCCAATCCCTATTTTTTCGAACAGTATTGTTTTTCTTATCGGTGGCTCTTAGCATAGTTGGGTATAATTCCAACACATCTTCTGCCAAGTGAATTAATGCTTTAACATCTTTTGGAAAACAATGCCCACCGTATCCAAAATCTCCATCATGACCAGGAACACTCCAATGTGATTTTCCTAATCTATCATCTTGTGTTGCATATTCAATTACTTTATCGTAATCTATATCCAACTTATTACATATCTGATAGACCTCATTAGCGAATGATACTTTAGTTGCTAAGAATGAGTTTGTAACATACTTTACCATTTCAGCATGAGTAGAATCTGTTTTAATTATATGTGCATTTGGAAATGCCTTTGAAAACATACCAACTACGTTTGTGGTGTACGGTCTCTGGCCACCCACTATAATTCTATTTTGATTATTAAAGTCTTCTACTGCATTTCTTTCTGTAAGAAATTCTGGATTAAATACTATATTTAAAGATTCGTACCTTTTATTAAATGTCTGAGTAGTACCTGGTGGTATAGTTGATTTAATTATAATTGTTCTTTCTGTTTCTAGGTTATCTACAAGTAAATCGATTTCATTTAATACGGTTTCTAAAATAGATACATCACATTTACCACTTTTTTTCATAGGTGTTGGTAGACATAAAAATATAGTATCACATGATGATACCAAGTTGTATAATGTTGATGTAGATTTGGTTTCATCTAAATCAGTTGTTAATACATCATAATACTTTTTAAATTTTTGATAAACTGCATTACCTACAAATCCTTGACCTACTATTCCTATTTTTTTCATAACTTTAATCCTTTTATATAATCTTCAATTTTTTTAGTGGGTGTCCATCCCAAAATTTCATTGGCAAGTGTATCCTCACAAAGTGTAATTTGTGCCTCACCTGGTTTATCATCTTCATATATGATATCATCATATTCAAACATATCAGCTATATCTTTAACAGAGTAGTTTTTACCTCTACCCAATTCAAAGTCATACCCATATGCTTGCTGCTCCATAATTTTTACCAAAGCATCCACTATATCTTCAATGTGGGTAAAGTCTCTACGTTTAGTACCATCTCCATAAATTGTGAGTGGGTTACCATCTTCAATTGCCTTTTCCCACTTACCAATTAAAGTAGTATAACCACCCTCTTTTAGGTGATGTGGTCCATATACATTATAGAATCGAGTGATTGATGATTTTAGATTATAGTGTTCCTGATACAATGATATGATATCTTCACCAACATCCTTTGAGAATGTATATGGATTTTTGAATCTACCACTATGCTTTGATGATGACCCTGCATATATAATTGGTACGTTGTTGTTAGCACACCAATCTACTAAGTTTAGAGTTGCATTTGCATTCGTAGTAAAATACTCTTTGGGTAATTTGAATGATGGTTGAATACGAGCAATGGCTGCTAAGTGAAAAACAACATCTACATCCATAAACTCGGTAAGATTTCTCAAATCGTGATTGAGATACTTACATCCCTTTTGGTGATTTTCCTTCTTACCAGTATAATAATTGTCGATAGACACCACTTCGTGTCCATCACTTAATAATCTTTTGATGAGGTTTGTTCCTGCAAACCCAGCACCACCTGTAACTAATATTTTCATCATTTATTCTTTATTATAATGTAATACCTACGGCCGTTGTAAGACTCACCCTTGTCACCCAATCCATCATTTGTCAGAATATCAACTATATTATATTTTTTAGATATGAAATCCTTATATTCTTCTAAAGTTGCACCAAACGGGTCGGTTGGTCCAGACTTAGACTCAATATCACATATGTCACTATATTCTAATACACACACACCATTGTCTGAGAGACATGACATCCAACTATCTAAACACTCGGTTGGTTTGTATGAATGGTCAAATGAGTTAGAATATATAATATCAGTCGAACCCACCCATTCATCTTTAACTTCGTGAAAGTCCCATTGAATTGTATGTGGATACTTAGTAGCAGTATGGCTTATTTCAGTACCAATAACACTTGGTGATATTCCTAATTTAGAGTAAATATCTAAAAAATACTGTTGCTCAAGTCCTCTGCGAGTTCCGTGACAAATAATTGTAGATGGTTTCAAATCATATTCTTCGTATAAGTGACCAACCAATACACTAAGTGATATTGGGTCTACATACGAATTGTTTATTTTTCTAACATTACCTTCTACTTGTGCTGCTACATAATCTTCGTAGTTGTTATAATCATATAATTTCATTTCTTTCCTTTGTGTTTTCCAGTTTGAATAAAATATTCATTATTTCGTGAATCACCTTTTAAATATACAAAATTAAATTGATTTTTCCAAGCAATATAATTAAAACTTAATTGGTCTCTCTTTGAGTTATGTTTTATTTCAAGCCACCAATCTTCCATATTTTTAATTACATCTAAGTTGTGGTGATTTCTAATGATTATTGGATTCGTAGCCAATCCATTGTTTTTTGGATAACCCTCTAAACTATACCTATTTACTTGATTCGTTATTAACTTTGGATTATCTTTCCAATTTTTGATACCTCTCTCAGGAGTTCTTTCCGAATTTATTTTACCAAAGTTTAGGATTGCTTGAGCCTCATCATATATACAATTACGCTTATCGAACACCTGCATATGGTCATATACTTTATATGAATCGCCATTACAGAGAGCTCTGATATCCGATATCACTTTTATATTACCATCAATCCAAATAGAATAATCATAATCTTTCAGATACCTATGTGGTAGTATCTTATACTTTTTTGCGTTTCGATTTGGTTCATTGTAAATTGGTGTTGATTTTATAACCTTCCAAGTTTCAGATTCCAAGTCTCTATCGGTAAAACATATATAATCAACCCCATCCATTTGGTATTGGTCATCAATTAAATCATCATATCCCCCAAATATTGAAGTATATATCGCTATCTTCATATGTATATTTCGCTTTTTACTATATTTGAACCCAATTTACCTCTTGGTACAGTAAATGTTGGTGCATAATTTGCAATAGTATCATTCACTCCAGTTTGATTACCCACATTAAATTTTGCTTTGGTTTTGATATACAACTGAATACGAGTATTAATGTGTCTCATATCCAATGCTTTTATAAAATTAAACCCACTATCTTTTTCAGATGTCCAATAGAACATAGGTAAGTTGTATTCATCTAACTTACTCTGAATCACATCAGAAGCTTCACCATCATACCGATTTGATATTAAAAGTGTCCCAAACTCACCATCGCAATGTTCTTTTATGATTTGATTACCAAGTTCAATTTCTTCATCTGAAAAATATAGTTCAGGTTCAATATCATCAAAATTATCGAATTGCCAAAATCGTAGGATTTCTTCCATTAGGGGAACATCACCACCATCAGTAATTCTATAATGGTCGTTGAATACATCTCCCTCAAATGAATCAATGAATCCATCTATATATGGGTTATTATCAAAGATAGTATGAACTACCTGAAATGGGTCATTCCACGAACTCCAATTTTGCTCTAAGTGACCAAACATTTCTCTTAGTAATTTTGGTGATGGAATCCATACTTTACAATTTGGATACTTCTCTTTTAGTTTATGAGGAAATACTGATATGATTCCCCAATCACCTACACCAAAACAAGTTCGTAAAATCACAAAGTTTTGTTCTTCCAAATACTCATCAGGAATATATGATGGGTCATCTAATGGAAACCCCAATGTACTTACTTCTTGAATAGTATACACCTTATTATTATATGTTCTCCAAAATTGCATATTATCTTTTAGCTTGTCTAACGGGTTGTATATGGTCGGTTACTTTTTTCAACGGACAGGCTTGTTTAATTTTTTTATGCCTATAATCGTTTGAGAAAACCTCAATCCCATCTATTTGTTTTATAGCTAGATTTGAATTTACTTTCTTTTTAACATGATATAATACATCTAAAAATAACTCCTTTTCCCATATTCCGGCTACAGGAAACAAACACATATATGCAACATTTGAATTAAAAGTTCTGATGGTTTTATGGATTTCACAATCAGTTTTTGACCATAAGTTTGGGTTTGAATACTTATCCGTTTTTCCTAACATCAAATGTTTAGCACCACTTTTATGAAATTCGTTAAACATTTCTTCAAAATATTCTTTGGTTACATTCCTATCAAATGCCGCATCTTCAAATAGATAGTAAATGTATGGTGTATCTGTACTTTTTACCATTTCTATGGTTTTATCTACCCATTGTGTTTTTGTATCATTAGTAAATACACAATTTTTTATATTAGTTTCGTATAAAGATTTAACCACTTCATAGTTTTTATCTGTATCGTAATTAATAACGAATTTATAATCGCCAAGAACATTCACCCAACCATCAAACATATTTGTTAATGCATCTAATCTGGATTGATGTGTACATATAAAGTTTAATACGACTGTTATCATTTTTTGTTATTATTATAAAAGTTCAACCAATATTCTGTCATTTCTATCATCATTTCTTCAAAAGTATAAGTGGGTTTCCACCCTAACTCTTCTCTTATTTTAGTAGAATCGCCTTTTAAGTATGGTAACTCTTCAGGTCTAAGAAATTTAGGATTCTGTACAACATAATTTTTATAGTCTAATCCAAGATAAGTAAATACCACATCACACATTTCTCTAATAGAATGGGTCTCCATTGTGGATACTATCCAATCACCTGCCTCGTGATGTTGTAACATTAAGTGCATTGCTCTGACATAATCGTATGAATGTCCCCAATCTCTATAGGAATCCATATTCCCTAATTCTAATTTTTTTTGTAATCCCAACTTAATCTTTACCGCCGCTTTTACTACTTTATTTGTTACGAAATTACTACCCCTTCGAGGTGATTCATGATTGAATAAAATCCCATTAGTTGCGTGTAATTTATATGCTCGTCGATAATTACGTACGATATTATATCCAAATACTTTTGAACACCCATATGGTGAAACTGGATTCATAATAGTAGTTTCTTTTTGAAATCCGTCATCTTCGACTGATAATCCAAACATTTCAGATGAACTTGCTTGATAGAATTTTGCGTTAGGGCAAATTCTACGATATGCTTCCAAAATGTTTAATACTCCCAACGAGTTTGTTTGAACTGTAAATTGTGGGATATCAAAACTAATCCTAACATGAGATTGTGCTGCCAAATTATATATCTCATCGGGTTGTATATTATCTAACAACCTTTCAACACTACTCTGGTCTAATAAATCACCATAGTAGGTATTGATTTTAGAATGAATTTTTGAGATTCTAATATCTTGGTTCTCACTGGTGGAGTTTCTTCTAACAATTCCATGTACCTCATAACCAAGCTCCAATAGATACTCAGCGAGATATGAACCATCTTGTCCATTGATTCCTGTAATAAATGCTTTTTTCATTAGTTAAAGACTTTCATTTTAGTTAAATCGGGCCAATCAGTTACAACCCACTTTTTAGGGGGTGTTTGAATAGCCTTGGGTAATTTTTCTAATCCTAATTGTGCGGTTTCTGGTGTCATATAATAATGATACCCAAAAGATTCAATGTACTGGTCTCTCCAGGGAATTTCAGGCAATCTTCCATCATATGACATTTTCTTTAATGCAATAGCATCTTCTTCATTATCACAAAGTATAGCTCCACCCCTTCCTAAAGATAAGTGTTTTTGAAATTGAAAACTTAAACACATAAACGATCCAGGAATGTAACTGTCTCTCTTCCATAATACTGCCGCATCATAAATAGGTTTAAAGTGTTCATTAACTTTATAATAATCTTGCCACTCTTCATCTCTCCACTGGAGTTGTATATTTAATTTGTTGGCTAAGAAAGGTACTGAAATGTAAGTTCTCTTAGGAACAGAAATATAAGAAAGGTTTTGAAGCCTTAAACATAATTCAATTCCATGAGTACATGCATCTAGGCATACAACATAAGGTGCTCCAAAAAATTCACCTAATCTTTTTTCTAATTGTGTTACTGATTTAAAACTCATTATTTATATCCTTTGTATTATATATTATGTAATCCTACATTGTTTTTATAAGATATGAACTTATCATCTTTAATTTTATAACACTCTCCATATTGAGGTTGTATGATAGAACCACAATTACCATCATACCCATTAAACAAACCCGCGTGATTATCTCCTATTGCAAATATCATGTTTAGTCTACAGAATAACCTAATTTCTTAGCGCTTTCTAAAATTATTTCCTTTTTTCTTTTCTTAACTGGTTTTGCTGGGCTACCAACATAAATAGTCCAAGGCTCCAGATCCTTTGTTGCTAAAGAATTAGCTCCAAGAATAGCCCCCTCTCCAAAAGTTACACCAGGCATTATAGAACAATTTACTCCACACCCTGAATATTTTTCAAATGTTACGTTTGCAAATATAAGTTCTCTGTACTCTATAGGAATAGTAGGACCTACCAAACCTTTGCCTGTATAATCTTCACTACCGCAAACTATCTTAGTTCCTGCTGCTACAAAGGAAAAGTCTTTTAAAATAACTTTAGTTGTTTTTCCTCCGATAGTAACTACATCAGGTGCAATATGTATGTAATCTCCTATTTCCATAATTGTAGAAAATTTACATCCTTTATCAACTGCTACGTGATTACCTATTTTACATTCTTTTTCATGCTTAATAAGTACATCATCATGGATGTACACATCTTTACCTATTTCTTTAAATTCTCTTTTCATATAAAAACTTTATCTAATTTTTGCCCCTCATAAGGTCCTGTTTTATATTCATAAACTAAAGTATCATCTTCTAAAATTTCATAAGTATGACCACCTTCTAAAGTAAAGGAAGCATCGCCGATGTTTAAAGTTGGTTCAGCAATAATTTCATCATCAATATCATAAAAAGTACAACGAACACTACCTTGAACTACAATCCAACTTTCCTGTGCTATAACATCCCGTGTTCTATTTTTCCAAATATGCTTATGTGGTTTAAATGTTTTACCTTCATTTAAATTTAATAAGGCACATTGAATAAAATGCTCTCCAGGTACTACATCAGTTCTACCTGCTATTAAATCATCTTTTCTTACAATAATATGTAATAACTTATCTGAATCGTATTTTGAATAAATCTTTTCCATTATAACGTATCGTAATATTCGTTTTGTTTTTCTTGTCTTTTAATTTCTTTTGGATGATACAACGCCAAATCTTCATCTATTGGTAGATGTGATATTGTTTTGAATCCATCTAATACTTCATGTACTTTATTCTGCCATCTGATGTTTGGAGATTTCTTATACAATCTATATTGAAAATCAGGCCAATTAACCCAACCTTTCTCATCTACTCTCCATCCCCACTTTTTGATATGTTCATCAGTTAATCCTTCGACTGTATTTACTCTTGGAACTAATACAACCTCAACGACTGTAGTGTTTCTTGTTAGAATCTCATGTAGATTTTCTATCAATACCTCATTTGGAATCTCATCTGCATCGATTTGAAATACCCAATCACCATTACACAAATCTGTAAGTTTATTCTTCCAATTAGCAAAATGGCCAGCGAACTCTGAACCATGCCAATGAAATTCACCATTTACGGATTTTGCTCTTAGGAAATCTTCAACTGATTTAGAACCATTTTTAGAATCGTATAGAACTACGATTTCATCTTCATGCCTTTTGTGTTTCAAAAGGAATGGTATGAGTTTTTGTATTTCTACAAACTCATTACATACTGTTATTGCGTAACTTATTTTCATAACGTTTTATTATTGATACTAATATACAAAAAAATGTTGGATTAACCAAACATTATAGAGATTATTTTCAATCGTGTTCACTTTCACAGCAACTATCTGATTATCAGTTAGTTACATCGTTGTTATCTCTACGTTCTCTTGCTTCCTCTTCAAGTTTCCTTCTTCGTTCATCTCTAGCTGCCACCTTATCAAACTTACCCCAATCATAATTTACAGATTGTATGGATTGGATATCTAATAGATTAAATGTTCTATATGCATTTTTGAGTGGTTTTGATGTTTTTATCTCTGATGTATAAAATACTTTAGATGCTTCTGTAATCTGAATCTTAGCCAAATCCAAACGCCTTACCTTAGTTGATTTAGATATTACTTCGTTATACACTTTTGCGAATTCCAAAAACTTCTGTGGTGGTATGTTATCTAACGATAACCCATGTAGTTTACCATCGTTTGTATTTGGCCATTTAGGTTGAAGTACCAATATCAAATACAACTTAGGTTTTCCAGTCGATTTTGGTTGGTACTTTATTTTTAACACCATCCCCCTCTCTATCTTAGATTTACTAATTGTGGTAGGGTCTGATGTTTTTCTTAAATGTATATTATAATATCCCACTATTTAACTTTCTTTAGTTTTGGTAACTTTATACTTTGAGTTTTCTTCTTTAATTTAGGTAATTGTAACCCAACTTGTTGAGGTGTTGCCTTAACTTCATCAGCTTCTTTCAGATAAGTATCTAACATTCCCTGCATTTTTTCAAATGAAAAGTTATCCTTCGTATATTGTCTATGTTTGCGTGATTTTTCTAAATATGGTTTATAGTTTTTAACCATATCCTTCATAGTTCCGCCAGCTACAGAATAATCTATTTGAAACCATTTTGCCTCTTTCAATATAAACTTACCATCAGCTGCTGATTCGTGTACATCAGTTAATTCACCACCTATGAGATTTACCATATTCTTATTTAGAAAATCAACGTGTCCACTCCAAGCTGATACTACCATTGGTTTACCACTAATAGTTGCTTCTAATAAAGGTCTACCAAACCCTTCACCTCTAGTAAATGATAAATGTGCTTTTACTTTTGAGTGATTGTATAATGCATTAACTTCAGCATCAGTTAAATCAGAATTCAGTAAGTATATATTTGGTAATTTGTTACTACCCACAGAATCTTTAATAGCTTGTATCATTTTTTTAGTATAAACCCTATCAGTTAGTGAACTACTACCTTTATTAGTTTTTACAATCAATGCTGGTGGGTTTCTCTTATCCTTAAATGCTTCTAAGAATACTCTAATCATACCACCTACATTTTTTCTATCTTGTTGAAAATCTCCCTTTAACCAATGTCCGACAAACAAGAAACAAAACGATTCTTTTACATCTTTTAGTATTGTATCTATTCTTGGTTCTGATGGTTTTTTATTATCATATACATCTAAGTTTATACCTTCGAATAATACATCAATTGGTTTGGTGAGTTCTAACTTACCAATAAATTGGTTAGTTTTCTGGTTTTTCTTATCATACACACTGTTCTTTGATACTTCCTTACTGAATTCAGATGATACTAAAATCTTATCCATACGATTCATACCCTCTAAACACTCAGGCGGCATTATAGTTGTTTCAACACCAGCAGTTACACCAATATTGTAATCACCTACAGGTTGAAACTCATTAGGAACAGTAATCTGAATCCATAC
>Ga0102963_1001365_pt1 | contig 10721 bp, 5 predicted proteins | sample SalPon2_C_H2O_MG_2_FD_84522 | JGI IMG/M metagenome (GOLD analysis project Ga0102963, IMG submission 84522) | Salt pond water microbial communities from South San Francisco under conditions of wetland restoration - Salt Pond MetaG SF2_C_H2O_MG | ecosystem: Environmental > Aquatic > Non-marine... | reverse complement strand
TTGAATACCAGAATCGATTTCTTCAAGAGCCATTTCAACAGAATCAGCGAAGCCTAACATCTGTTTTAGTAAGCCAATATGGCCTTTTAAAATGATATTGGTAGTCTCAAAAGATTCGAGATCTTCAATGCTGTACTGCTCTAGAGCAGCAGCCTTTTTAAAGGCTTTGTCGGCTTCGATTACAGCCATCTTAATACTCTTATAACGATCTCTGTTTTGAATCGCTTCGACTAACGCTTTTTCAACCTCAGCCTTGACTTTTTCTTGAAGGCTGGCATCTCCAATTTTGTTGGCGAGAATTCGAGTGTTTTCGAGCTGTTCTTGATAGGCATCTCCTAAGAAATTATAACCGTGAATATCATCGATATACCCATTTTGGTCGTCGTCAATACCATTGTTGGGAATCTCGTCTTCATTTACCCATAACATACCCTTGAAATCTTCGTGATCTAAATCCATACCTGAATCTAAAATAGCGACAATCAGTTCTTTTGAAGGTTTGTCAGCGATAAATTCATAGGCCTTGTCCAAACTTATTCCAGGGATAGAATCTCTAAAAGGGTCTGCAAATCGCCACTGTTGTTTTTGAGATTCACTCAAGGCTTCTTTTTTCTCGGCAAAGGCATAAGAATCAATGACAAATTCAGGAATGAGCAAACTCTTACAAGAGGCAAAAAGCAACAGCAGCAAGAGACTAATGGGTTTAAAGATCGAGTACTTCATTTGAGTGTATTATAGAGAATTAAAAGTAATGATTTTATCGGAGCGAATCCCTCTTTCGGTGTTCTTTAAAGAACAGAGCTCGTGATGAGCATCGTGCTCAAAAAAGAGCAGCCAATTGTTTTTAACAGCGAGATCCAAGACCTCTTTCTTTTCTTTAAGAGTGATGAGTGGTCGTACGTCATAACCCATCACATAAGCAATAGGAAGGTGTCCTACAGTAGGGATTAAATCAGCGGTGTAAAGAAGGCGCTCTCCTTTATATTCAATCAGGGGCAACATTTGTTTTTCGGTATGACCGTCCACTAGAACCATTTGAAAACCAAAAGGCGTCTCTTGAACGAGCTGATCATCAATATCTAAAAAATGCAGTTGACCACTTTCTTCTAAAGGCAACAGATTTTCACTTAAAAAAGAAGCTTTTTCTCGGTCATTAGGACGGATGGCCCAATCCCAGTGTTTTTGGTTGGTCCAATAACGGGCATTTTTAAAAGTGGGTTCATAGGCTGTGCGGTCTTTGTTCCAGGATACAGCTCCACCACAGTGATCAAAGTGCAGGTGGGTTAGAAATACATCGGTAATACTATCGGGATCAATTCCAAAAGCAGCTAAAGAACCTTCTAATGTTGCGTTTCCCCACTGATAGTAATAACTAAAAAACTTTTCTGACTGTTTGTTTCCCATTCCGGTGTCGATGAGGATTCTTCGATCAGAGGTCTCAACAAGTAAGCACCTAGCAGCAATATCTATCATATTGTTTTGATCAGCTGGATTGGTTCGATTCCAAATGCTTTTGGGAACCACTCCAAACATAGCACCTCCATCGAGCTTAAAATGACCGCTTTCAATAGGATAAATTTTCATCGTATCTTTGTTTTCTCCTTGTTTGATGTGTGAAATTAATCATTTCATACAGGAATTAAACAAGGATAACACAATTTTAAGGATTGTGGCAGGAATTTTTAGTACCTTGAAATTGAAATCAAACAGCTATTATGATTGAATTAGCAGGAATCATTGTTTTAGGAATCATCGCTCAATGGATGGCGTGGAGATTGAAATTACCCGCGATCTTACCCCTGATCATCATCGGTTTATTAGTGGGGCCTTTTTCCACACTTTACACGGTGGATGGATCAAAACTCATTGAGCCGGTTTGGAATGGATCTTCGGGATTATTTCCCGGGGAAATGATTTATTATATCGTTTCATTATCGATTAGTATTATTCTTTTTGAGGGAGGCTTGACCCTCAAGCGATCAGAACTTTCCAATGTGGGTCCTGTGATTTCAAAATTAATCACCCTTGGTTCCGTTGTAACCTTCTTTGGAGCGGGAATTGCCTCTCATTATATTTTTGGTCTGAGTTGGCCTATTTCATTCTTGTTTTCTTCACTGATCATCGTTACAGGACCAACGGTAATTACTCCTATTCTCAGAAACATCCCCCTTCGAAAAGAGGTGTCCGCTGTTTTAAAGTGGGAGGGAATTTTAATTGACCCCATCGGAGCTTTGGTTGCGGTATTGGTCTATGAATTCATCAGTATCGAAGCCGGAGCTGGATTTACCAAAACAGCACTTATAGCTTTTGGAGAGATCATCCTTTTTGGAATTTCTTTTGGATTTACTTTTGCTCATGCACTTGGATTTGCTATTAAGAAAAAATGGATTCCTCACTATTTACTCAATGTAGTAACTCTTTCAATGGTGTTATTGGTTTTTGTGGGCTCTGATATATTTGCACATGAATCAGGATTATTGGCTGTAGTGGTGATGGGAATGGTTCTTGGAAACATCGACCTTCCAAATATCAAAGAACTCCTCTACTTTAAAGAATCCTTGAGTGTTCTGTTAATTTCTTTTCTGTTTATTCTATTAGCAGCAAACATCAATTTAGATGATTTACTATTGGTATATAACGAAAAAACAGCGATGCTTTTTGGCGCAGTTGTGATCCTTATTAGACCACTGGGAGTCTTTTTGAGTTCACGTGGCTCCTCTCTTAAGTTTAACGAGCGCTTCTTTATTTCATGGGTGGGACCAAGGGGAATTGTTGCTGCTGGGATTGCCTCTCTTTTTGGATCCAAACTTGTGGCCGCTGGAGAACCAGGAGCAGAGTACATCACCCCATTGGTTTTTGTAGTGGTACTCGGAACAGTTCTTTTAAATGCTACTACAGCGAGAATAGTCGCTAAATGGTCTAAGGTATATTTAGACAGGTCTGATGGAATACTTATCGTTGGAGCTTCTAAAACTTCTCAACTCATCGCTCAATACCTTCAAGAAAACGAGCGTCATGTGGTGATCATGGACAATAATGAAATCAATATTCGAAAAGCGGCCGATAGAGGATTGGACGCCTTTAAAGGAAATATATTTTCTGATACTATAACCGACAATATTGAGCTCAACGACGTGGGATATTTATTAGCCTTTACAGGGAATGAAGAAATCAATGATTTTGCACTTGCAAAATTTAAAAACAACTTTGGCGAAAACGGAACGTTTCGATTGATGCATGCTGATGAAAAGGGCAATGATCTCAGCGGTAAAACCGATCAGTTATTTTCTTGTGAAGACGATTTTGCTTCCTTTGAAGAAGTCTCTTTTAAGTATCCAAAAGTCAACGAGGTTCATTTTGAAACCTTGGATCAGTACAAAAAACTTATGGAGATTTGCTCTTCAGATTCAGACATGGCTCCGATCTTTATCAAAGACCTAGACGGAACCCTGCATATGCTCCATCAAATTAATCTCGAAGGAGTTGAAAATTTAAAAGGATATGCCTTGGTTTATATTGGTAAACCAGATATACATTAGGATGTAGTTTTTAACTATATTTGCAGCCATGAAAAATATCAGAAACTTCTGTATCATTGCCCATATTGACCACGGTAAGAGTACCTTGGCCGATCGCCTATTGGATTTTACGGGCTCTGTAACCGAAAGAGAGAAACAAAACCAGTTGTTGGACAATATGGATTTGGAACGAGAGAGAGGAATTACCATTAAGAGTCATGCGATTCAAATGGAGTATGTTTACAAAGGAGAGACCTACATACTCAATTTGATCGACACTCCAGGTCACGTGGATTTTTCTTATGAAGTTTCTAGATCGATTGCAGCCTGTGAAGGAGCGCTACTGGTTGTCGATGCAGCTCAAAGTATTCAGGCTCAAACCATCTCAAATCTCTATTTAGCTTTAGAATCCGATTTAGAAATCATTCCAGTACTCAATAAAATTGACCTTCCTTCTGCAAATCCTGAAGAGGTTACTGATGATATTGTAGATCTGATCGGTTGTGACCCAGATGAGGTAATACCTGCATCTGCAAAATCAGGAATAGGAATTGAGGAAATCTTGGCAGCAATTATCGAGAGAGTTCCGCCTCCATCAGGAGAAGCTGAGGCGCCGCTTCAGGCATTGATTTTCGATTCTGTATACAATTCCTTTAGAGGAGTCGAGACCTATTTTAGAGTTTATGATGGCTCTATTAAAAAGGGACAGCAAATCAAATTCATGAATACCGGAAAAATGTATTTTGCCGATGAGATCGGAACCTTAAAGCTCACTCAGCAACCTAAGAATGAAATTAAAGCAGGAGATGTTGGTTATTTGATCACAGGGATTAAGGAGGCTAAAGAAGTAAAGGTAGGTGATACCATTACAGATGCAAAGCATCCTACAATAAAAGCAATTTCAGGTTTTGAGGATGTAAAACCGATGGTGTTCGCAGGAATTTATCCCGTTGATACAGAGGATTATGAAGACCTTAGAGCTTCGATGGAAAAGCTACAACTCAATGACGCTTCTTTGGTATTTACTCCTGAGAGTTCAGCAGCTCTAGGTTTTGGTTTTCGTTGTGGATTCCTTGGAATGCTCCATATGGAAATCATTCAAGAACGCTTAGAACGCGAATTTGAAATGACCGTGATCACTACGGTTCCAAACGTATCGTATCACGCCTATACCAAGAAAACGCCAGATACTCCAGTTATCGTAAATAACCCTTCGGATCTTCCGGACCCTTCTTACTTAGATCGTGTGGAAGAACCTTATATCAAGGCGACCATTATCACTAAGGCAGATTTTGTGGGGAATGTGATGTCGCTTTGTATTGAAAAAAGAGGGCAGATTACCAATCAAACGTATTTGACAACCGATAGAGTGGAACTCAGTTTTGATATGCCACTTGCAGAAATTGTATTCGATTTTTACGATCGATTAAAAACCGTATCAAAGGGCTATGCTTCTTTTGATTACGCTCCAATTGGTATGAGAGAATCCAAGCTTGTTCGTGTGGATATCTTACTCAACGGACAATCTGTGGATGCGCTTTCAGCATTGATTCACTTGGACAATGCTGAGTCTATCGGACGCAGAATGTGTGAAAAACTAAGAGAACTTATCCCAAGACAACAGTTCGACATTCCAATTCAGGCAGCGATTGGCGCAAAGATCATCTCTAGAGAAACCATCAAAGCCCTTCGTAAAGATGTGACTGCGAAATGTTATGGAGGAGATATTTCTAGAAAGCGTAAGCTCCTAGAAAAACAGAAGAAAGGTAAAAAACGCATGCGTCAGGTGGGTAATGTTGAGATTCCTCAACAGGCATTTATGGCGGTTCTTAAGCTCAACGACTAAGTTTTTATAAATCACTATGGCTAAAATTGGAGACATAGAACTCGGAGATTTTCCACTACTGCTCGCACCCATGGAAGATGTGAGCGACCCTCCTTTTAGAGCGCTTTGTAAAGAGCAGGGAGCCGATGTGGTTTATACCGAATTTATTTCTTCAGAGGGACTCATCAGAGATGCTGAAAAGTCCACTCAAAAACTCGATATTTACGACGAGGAACGCCCTGTAGGGATTCAGATATTTGGAGCCAACCTCGACTCGATGCTTCAGGCAATCGATAGAGTTGAAGCTTCTAATCCAGATATCATCGATATTAACTTTGGTTGTCCAGTTAAAAAAGTAGTCAGCAAAAATGCAGGTGCTGGAATACTCAAAGATATTCCACTGATGGTGCAACTGTCAGAGGCCATGGTCAAGAGAACTAAGTTGCCTGTTACCGTAAAGACAAGACTCGGTTGGGACCACGATTCCATTCAAATCATGGAAGTCGCTGAGCGACTTCAAGATGTCGGAATTCAAGCTTTATCCATACACGGGAGAACCAGAGCTCAGATGTATAAAGGAGTAGCGGATTGGGCTCCAATCGCTGAGGTTAAAAACAACCCCAGAATTCACATCCCTATCTTTGGGAATGGCGATGTAGACAGTCCAGAAAAAGCAATGTCGATGCGAGATGATTACGGCTTGGACGGAGCGATGATTGGAAGAGCGTCTATTGGAAACCCTTGGTTTTTTAAGCAGGTAAAACACTTCTTTAAAACAGGAGAACACCTTCCAGAGCCAACTCTTGAAGAAAAGGTTGAGATCGCCAGAAGACATCTACAAATGGCGATTGATTGGAAGGGAGAAAAGCTCGGAGTTTTTGAAACCAGACGCCATTACACTAATTATTTTAGAGGAATTCCAAACTTTAAACCTCTTCGTATGAAGATGGTAACCTCTGATGATGCCCAGGATGTTTTTAAAGCCTTTGATGAGGTTTTAGAACAATTTGCATGATTTACAAATTGTTGATGTAATCACTTAAACTCACTTCTTCATTCAGTCCAATTTTTTTTCTCAAACGATAACGCCTCATTTCAACGCTTTTAACACTGATGCCGAGCACTTGTGCGATGTCTTTAGAATTCATGCCTCCTCTTATATAGGTCATGAGTAAAAAGTCCTGTCTAGAGATTGTTCCATAGAATTGATTTTTAATTCGCTTCACAAAATCTTCATCGTAATCGGCTAAGGCTTTCTCAAAGCGATTCCAATCTTTTTTCTCTTTAATATTATTATTGATGAATTCATGTAGACTGCTGAGGTCAATTTGATGCTTTTTTTCAACTTCATTGATTTTTTTACTTAACTGGTGTAACAACCGATTTTTTGATAGCAGGTGTTCTGTTGAAATGGTTAATTCTCTTTTCTTGGTTTTTAATTGATTTTCTAAATTTTTTTGATGGATTTTATTGATCCGTTCTTTTTCTTTGAGTTGTAGAATATCCAATTTTTTTTGATTTTTCAACTTTAATTCAAGCTCTCTTTTTTTATAGGTTCTTCTTGTAAAATAAAACGCTAAAAACAAGGTTACGAGAATGAGAAGTGAAAATAGGATTTGAATAAATTCTTTAAGAAACCAAGGTTTATCAATAATAAAAGAGTACGAAGCGCTTATGTTCGATTTTTTTGAAACAGGATCGAATACGATCACTTGAAATTCATAGGCCCCCGGTTCTAAGTTTATAAATTCTAGCTCGGAACGCATTCGATCCATTGAATAAAGTGCACCATCGCGTAGTAACTCAGTTTGAAACACCATTGGAGCATACTTGGCATACGAAGGTTTTTTTAAGTAAAATCGCATCGAGTTATTCTTGAAATTCTGTTTTGAATTATCAGGAATTAGTGGTTTTGTAACCCAGGAGTTTTGTATCAATTGTTGAACGTTATCAATGGTAGGAACCTCGAGTTGATCCCCGGTTAAATATTCTAGATCAAGGATCACAAAACCATCAGATAAACCAATTAAATAACGTTCATCGGAAAGATGATTGATGTTTTCAAACCCCGAATTCCCTAAATTTTCGTAAACATATGGAGGTAATTCATATTCAAATGAAGTGTAGGTATTTTCAATAAACGTTCGTTGTATGCCATATATTGATTGTGCTTTAAAACCAATCAAATTCTTCGTTCCTCCCCTAATGAAGCCAGACGAAATTAAATCTTCTGGCTCCAATAGTTGAGTTAAAAGCGAATCTTTCCGAAACGCTTTTGACTTAAGATCGATGGTATATATTCCTTCAGAGGATTTATAATAGACCTGATCATCGAGTTGAAACAACGCGCTTTTCAAACCATTTTTTTCAATAGTCCATTGATTGGTTAACTGCGAAAAATTGTTGTCAAACTCTAAAACGAAGACCCCAAGATACTCGTTGTTGATGTATACTTTTTCGTCTTTAACTTCTATAAATCGAGATGAGACCTTAAAGGTTTCTGGAGCAGTTTTGAGGATCGGATTACCATTTTGAAAATCATATACATAGATCCCTTCATAGGTACCCCCTATAAGGTGCTTCCCTTCTTTTTGAACACCCCAAAAACCCACATCTTCGGATAGCGTTCTGATGGTAGTTGGATCCTTAACTTGAAAAAGACCGCTATTGCTAGAGCAATACAAATCATTATCAATAAGATCTAGTTTCCATATTTGTCCTTCGATTCCTTTGATTTTTTCAGGAGCTTCCAGTTCTGAATTTAAGTAGTAAAGTCCTTGATTGGTTCCGATATAAATAGTGTTATTCCACTCGATTGCGGTATAAACCGATCCGATATCTTTAGAGCTGTTTCGATGCTCTAAATGGGGACTGGAGATATTCACCAACGCAATTCCTCGATCCATACCTGCCCATAGGTTGGAATTATGATCTTCAAATAAAGAAAGGATGGTATTGTTACCAAGCCCATTACTCCTTTTTAAGGCCCCATCTATCTTTAAGTTGTCATCCAACCAAACAATTCCATCTCCAATCGTCCCAAGTACGATGACCCCCGTTTTCATTTGATGAAGCGAATAGATGTTTTCCTTTGGTAAACGCAGGTTCTTTTGAGGAAGTATTAAGTTTTTTTCCCATTGGTACAAAGATCCGTTATTAGAAACCAAATAATTTCGCTGTTGCCAGCGTATGGTTCCTACAATGGAGGACCAATTAATTTCAGATGAGAAATGATAGCTTTGCGAATCCTCAAAGATGTTGAGCAATCCTTTTTGCAAATCGATTAGGAAGGGCTTCCCTTCTAGCGTAACTAAACTATTATTATTAAAATCGCCATAGATTTGTTGATAGCTCTTCAATTTTGAATCAATGATCAGCGCTCTATTAAAGGACTGAAAAACGAGATATCCTTTATATGCAACAATGTTCCAAAAGGATTCTCCATCAATAATTTCAATATTCATCTTTTGAGCTAATGACTCATATTCAAAAGTCCCATATTCATTTTTGGTCCAAAGTCCAAACTCCATCAATCCTCCGCTGAGAATTTGGTCTTCCAATGCATATACCGTTCTGAAAATAGTAGGTTTTTCTATTTTCAAAACCTCCCATTGATGGCCATTGTAGCGCAGAAGTTGATCGTGATTGGCAAAAAACACGTCCCCCTCTTTATTTTGAGCAATGTTCCATATCTGATTTCCCCCTTTATACTCATTTGGATGAAAGTTCATCAAAGGTGGGGTTAGTTGGCCATAGGTTACTTTTATTGGAATTAAAAAAAGCCAAACAAGTGAACAAATAAGCGAAAAATAGGTTTTTTTAACCTCTACATTACCTCTCATAGTTAATTTTTATACCTACAAAGTAAGTGAATTAATTTATTGTAAATGAATATTTTATAAGTTATTTAACTGATGGTAGTAATGATGTAGTGTTCAAATTTATAGAAATACACGAATCCATTTATAATTTAGTGGAATTAACAAACAATTCAATTTAAAAATGAAAGCAACAATTTCGAATTCAAGTAAAATTTTGACAATGATGGCGCTCAGTTCGCTATTGTTCATTAACTGTACTAAAGAGACTCAACCCGAACCAGAACCAGAACCAGATCCAGATCCAGTTTCTGTTGTAGAAGGATGTGATACGTTTACAGAGCAAGATCCAAGTTTAAACACTGCAGCAATTGATTTTGAGTGCACAGGAAATGCTTTTTTAGAAGAAGATGCACTCTCAGCTGACAATTTAGACGGTAACTGGGGACGATTTGGCGGTCCAGATGGGCAAGCTTATTTAAAGCTTAATTATATTGACAATCCTAACGCCTCTGGAATTAATACCTCAACTAAGGTTTTATCGATTACTGAAAATGCAGGGATCGAACCTTGGGCAGGTTTTTTCTTTAACTTAAATGAAAAAGTAAACTTTCCTTCAGGACAAGAAGCTATTGCGATTGATGTTCATTCAGCAGCTCCAGGACAAGATGTTTTATTCAAAATGGAGGACAGCACTAACTCTGATGTATTTAAAGAGTCACGTGTCGTTACCACAGCTGAAGGAGCATGGGAAACACTAACCTACAACTTTACAGCTGAGGATTCAGGTAAGTACGACCGTATTGTCATCATTGCCAATATTGTGAAAACGAACGATGCTGAGGCTGTTTATTATATGGATAACATTCGTTTTACGACACCAGAGGAAACATCTGATGCAGCTCCAATAGAAGCAGCCCCAACTCCAACAGTAGATGCAGCCAATGTGATTGCTATCTATAGTGATGCTTACACCCCAATTACTGTAACTGAACTTCCTACTTCATGGTCAGGATCAGGATTTGAAGCAGTTCAAATTGACGGGAACAATACTATCAAATATGCAAACTTAGATTTTACAGGTATTGTTACCGATTATGAAAACCCAACTGATTTAACTTCAATGGACTATGTGCATTTTGATTACTGGACCGCAGATGCTACAGAATTAGGTATTAAAATCGTAAATACTACCGTTGATCCAGCAGATGAAGATTTGGAGTCTGTAGGAGCTGTAACTCAAGGAGAGTGGGTGAGTGTAGACATTCCGCTTAATAACTTTGATGTAGATCGCTCAGCAATAACACAAATTTTAATTGATAATTTAGTTGCAGATAACGCCAGTGTTACTGTTTACATTGACAACCTGTATTTTTATGCGTCAGACGCACCTTCTGAGCCCTCTTCAGCAGCCCCAACTCCATCAGTTGATGAAGCTAATGTGATTGCTATCTACAGTGATGCTTACACCCCAATTACTGTAACTGAACTTCCTACTTCATGGTCAGGATCAGGATTTGAAGCAGTTCAAATTGACGGGAACAATACTATCAAATATGC